>WNGL01003153.1_pt1 | contig 24511 bp, 18 predicted proteins | sample 5400591 | NCBI WGS metagenome assembly WNGL01 (sample SAMN13153377, study PRJNA577476) | soil metagenome | isolation source: 80 cm soil or saprolite under Garry oak tree replicate 1 | place: USA:California | collected 2016-06-15 | reverse complement strand
GCCGGGTCACTCCGTCCGCCTCACCCCGTCTCCCACCACGCCACGATCCCCTGGTGCCCGCACTGGTTGCACGAGGCAACCGCGGGAATCACGTTGTTGCGGAACGGCAGGCGCGTGGCGCACCGGGGACACACGCCGTAGCGGCGCCCCACGTCGGCGCGCGTGCCGCGTGCAGGGTTGGCGTCCTCGCGCGTGCGGTATACCACCGTGAACCTGTCGGGCCGCTTGTCCCGGACTTCCAGTGCCTCCTGCGGCACGGTCACCCGCTGTCCCGACACCTCCAGCACGGCCCGCGTGACGCCGCTGCTCACGATCGGATACCACGCGCCCTGACGCAGCAGGCCCTCGTCTTCCTCGCGCTTGAGCGCGTACCACACGCGCGCCCAGCCCAGCGATTGGTCTCCCATGCACCTACTGATTGTCATTTTCGGCCCGCCGTTCCGTGATCTGGGTAACATTCCGGGTGCCCGAGCGTGGTAGCCGGGGGCTCTGCCGGACGGGTATATTCGCCTAAGCGGCGCCGCCGCACGCTGGTGGACGCTCGAGCCGAGGAATGGTTTCACGATGGCACGGCGGATGCGCAACCGCCGTCGCCTGGGACAAGGACTTTGCCAGGCAGATTCTGGACAAGATCGTCGTCTACTCGCGCTAAAGAGGACTATGCCGCCCATCATCTGGATCGACGGGACGTATCACGATCGCGCCTCGGCTAAGGTCTCGGTGTTCGACCACGGCCTGCTGTACGGCGACGGCGTGTTCGAAGGCATCCGCGTCTACAACCGCCGCGTGTTCCGGCTGGCGCAGCACCTGGACCGGCTGTACGCCTCGGCCAAGGGTGTGTGGCTCGAGGTCCCGCTCGCCAAGCCGGCGCTGCACCGGCTGGTGGAAGAAGCGGTCACGAAGAGCGGGCTCGATGAGGCCTACATTCGCCTGGTGGTCACGCGCGGCGTGGGCGACCTGGGGCTCGATCCGCGCAAGTGCCCCAAGCCGTCCGTCATCTGCATCGTCGACACGATTCAGCTGTGGCCGCAGGACCGCTACGACAAGGGGCTGGTGGCGCTCACCGCCGCGACACCGATCCACCACCGCGAGAGTCTTTCGCCGCGCATCAAGTCGCTCAACTACCTGTCGCACATCCTCGCCAAGGTCGAAGGCATCGCCGCCGGCGTGGACGAAGTGATCATGCTCGACGCGCAGGGCTACGTGGCCGAGGCCAGCGGCATGAACCTGTTCGCCGTCACCAACGGCACGCTCAAGACGCCGCCCGCCTATGCCGGCATCCTGCGCGGCGTGACGCGCGACGCGGTGATCGAGCTGGCGCGCGAAGCGACCTATGGCGTCGAGGAACTGCCCCTCAACCGCTACGACCTCTACACGGCGGACGAGATGTTCCTGACCGGCACGGCCGCCGAAGTGGTGTCCGTGACCAAGCTCGACGGCCGCGTGATCGGCCACGGCCAACCCGGCCCCATCACCAAGGAGCTCGCCAAACGCTTCAAGGCGCTCGCAATCCGCGGCGACTGATTACCACAACTATTGACAGGACTTAGGGTTAGGCCACATATTCTCGCGCCCTGGTTTGCGAGGTGATCCATGCCGTGGCGCGTGATCGCCCATGGTGATCAAGTTTGGCATGTGGACGCTTTGGCGGAGCGCCCGGCCAATACTGAGGCATGGCAGTTGGTACTGTCATTCCGATCGGCGTCCGAAGGCTCCGGACGCTCGTTCTGGACGCTGTACCCGCTCGAGGCGACCTCGAAGTCGTCACTCTTCATTCAGGCCGAGCGGATCCCCGACACAGCCATCTCGCAGCTCCTCGCTGAGCGGCTGGCGTGAGCTCGCTCGAGCTCCAACAGCTGCGCCGCGTGGCAGGGGCGGTGGCGCGGCTGCGCGGGGAGGCCGTCCGCGACGCGACCGTGCGGTCCGACCTGCGCCAGCTGAAGGTCGAGCTCGAGAGTGGGCTGATCCTGGTGGTATCGGCGGAGCGGGACGACCAGGGGCGCCCGCGCTTGGAGGTGGACGTGGTGGAAGGCCCGAGAGAGCTGGGCGTTCGTCAGCAGCTCGAAGTCCGGTTGGAGTAGCGGCCCGACCGTGACGGCGCCAGGGGCGGCGGGGTCCGGCGGGGTAGGGGCGGCGGGAGAACGGCTCCGCTTCCAGGACTTCCAGTTTGACAAGTTGGCGAACGGGCGGTGCCGCGCCAGGGTGGTGCTGACGTGGGCCGACGGGCGGCAGTTCACGGGGGAGTCGGACGGCGTGATTTCACAGGCGGGCGAGCTGCGGTGCTGTGCCGAGGCGACCGTGCGGGCGCTGGAGCGGGTGGTCCAGCCGCGCATGGGCTTCGAGCTGCTGGGCGTGAAGGCCGTGCGGGCGTTCGACGCGACGGTGATAATCGTGTCGCTGTCGGTGCGGCAGGAGTCGCGCGCCTCCCGCCTGGTCGGCGCCTGCCTGACCGAGACTGATGCCCCCCGCGGCGCGGCCCTTGCTGTGCTGAACGCCACGAACCGTATTCTCGGCAACTTCTTCGCCACCCGATGAGCAGGATCTGGCGGACTCCCCTGGTCGCGCTGCTGAGCGCGGCCCTCGGCGGCGCGCTCGGCGTCGCCTGCGGGGGCGGTCATGCGGGCCGTGCGGCCCTGATTGCCCCCGCCCGCGATTCGACGGCGCCGTCGCCCGGCGTCGATTCGCTCGCGGCACTGGCCGCCCGGCAGGCGCGCGACTCCGCGGCCGATCAGCAGGTGCTGGACAGCCTGCACGGGGCGCGTCCCCCCGCCGACAGCCTAAAGCAGCACGCGGCTCCGACCCCGCCGCTCAAGGGCGAGGACGTGGAGCGGGAAGCGGTGCGGCTGTTCGGTCCGGAGGGTCGCACGGCTATCGGGGCGGCTCCTACTGCCGCCCCCACCTTCGACATCGACGTCTCGAGCTTCGCCACCAACCGGCGGGTGCTCGAGTACCTCGAGTTCTTCCAGGTGGACTCGCGCGACCGGTTCGAGATCTGGCTCGCCCGGCTGGGCCGCTATGAAGGGATGATCCGCGAGCGGCTCCGCGCCAAGCGGCTGCCGGAGGACCTCTTGTACCTCTGCCTGATCGAGAGCGGCTTCTCGAACACAGCGGTGAGTCGGGCGAAGGCCGTCGGCATGTGGCAATTCATGGCGAGCACGGCGCGGCTGTACGGGCTCACGGTGGACCCGTGGGTGGACGAGCGCCGCGACCCGTTCCGGGCCACGGAGGCGGCGGCGAACTACCTGGCCGACCTGCGGGAGCGCCTGGGCAGCGTGTACCTCGCGGCCGCAGCGTACAACGCCGGCGTGGGGCGGATCGAGCGCGGCATCGGTCGCCTGCCGGGTGAGCAAGATTCGGTGGACGACCGCACGTTTTTCCAGCTCTCCGACCGCCGCTACCTGCGGCGCGAGACCCGCGACTACGTACCGAAGCTCATCGCCGCGTCGTTGATCGCGAAGCAGCCGCAGCGCTACGGTTTCCAGCCCGAGCCGCTGCCGGCGCTCGTGTTCGACGAGATCACCGTGCCCGACGCCACGGGCCTCGACGTCATCGCCCGGCTCGCCGACACGACCGTGGCGGCCCTGCTGGACCTGAACCCGCAGTTCGTGCGCGGCGTGACCCCGCCGGGGCGGAGCGTGGTGGTGCGGGTGCCGCGCGGGCACGGGACCCAGGTGGCGGAGCGCTACGACAGCCTCCCGGTGACCGAGCGGATCACGTTCGTGGACCACTACGTGTCGCGCGGCCAGACGCTGTCCGACATCGCGAAGCACTATCGCGTCAACGTTTCCCTGATCGAGAGCGCCAACCCCCGGATCCGGGCGCATGCGCTGCGGGTGGGCCAGCGGATCATCGTCCCGATGAGCGGGCGCGTGGTGCCCGCGTCAGCCTGGTCGGTGCCGCCGGAGCCGCACTACCGCCGCGTGTCGAGCACCGAGGCGAGCGCCGGCGCGCACCGCGTGCGGCCCGGGGAGACGGCCAGCGAAATCGCGCGCCGCTTCGGCGTGTCGCTCACCGCGCTCCTCAACTACAACGGGCTGACGATGGGATCGCTGCTAAGAGTCGGGGACCTGCTGAAGATTCCTCAGAAGCAATAAGACGTCACGGAGAGGCGTCACGGAGAGGCGCAGCAGAAAGGCGTAGGGGGGAACCCTACGCCTCTCTGCAACGTCTTTCCGCGACGTCTTTCCGTGACGACGTCTAGCTTTTTCTACGATATCCCTTCATCAAACGCGAGCAGCGCCAGCCGCAGCTTCGCGTCGGGGTTTCCCTCGTACCGCTCCAGCAGGTCGCGCAGGTACCGGAAGCCCAAGCGCAGATTCGTGTTACGCTCGTAGAGCTGGGTCGTGGTGAGGCCCGGCTCGTACAGTCGCGCCGTGCTGGGCAGGACCTGGGTGTAGCCAATCGCGCCCACCTTGCTCTTCGCGTTGGCCTTGAAGCCCGACTCCACCCGCACCAGGCGGAACGCCAAGGCGGGATCCACCCCCTCCGCCAGCGACACGTCGTAGATGGCCGCGGCGAGGTCGGCCGCGATGCTGTAGTGGGTGGAAAAGTCGATGATCGCATTGGCGCGCTCGAGCTGCAGCCGCGCGACCGCCAACTCGCCGCGGGTCGCTTCGAGCGACTGCTCGAGTGAGCGCAGTTCGCCCACGATCGCGGGCGCCGTCAACGGCGTCGGCTGGTCGTTCGCGCCGCCAGTCGCCGTGCGTGCCGCCGGTCTTCTCCAGCAACCGCACCTTTTCGATCACCATGCCGCGGTCGGCGGCCTTCACCATGTCGTAGACCGTCAGCAACGCAACCGACACCGCCGTCAGGGCTTCCATCTCCACCCCGGTCCGGCCCACCGCCTTGGCGGCGGCCCGGACCCGCACCCCTGGCAGGCCCTCCTCCAGCGTCGCCTCGACCTCCACGTGGTCGAGGCCGACGGGATGGCACAGCGGAATCAGCTCCGCCGTGCGCTTCGCCGCGAGCGTCCCCGCCACCTCGCTCACCCCCAGCACGTCGCCCTTGGCCACCTGCTGCTCGGCGACGAGCCGAAACGCTTCCCGCGACATCCGGATCGCTCCCTCGGCGACCGCGGTGCGCACCGTGACCGGCTTCTCGCCCACGTCCACCATGCGGGCCCGGCCCGCTTCGTCCACATGCGAGAGCTTCATCCCGCCGTCCCCAAGTCGCTCCCCAGTACGGCCGCGACCAGCTGCGGGTTCAGGTTACCCTGGGCGAGCGTCCGGGCCTCGAGCACCTGCGCGATCGCCCGAACTACCCTGCCGGTCTCCTCGCCCGACCGGGCTTGCTCGCGCAGTCGCTCGAGCAGGCCGTCGAGCATCTCGGTGAATCCGCCGCGCGCCTGGAACGGCTGCTGTCCGAGCGCGAACGCGTACCGGCGCACCGGTCCGGCTTTCACGGCTGCGGCAAACCGCTCCGCCGCTTCCCCACCCCGGTCCTGTCGCTCCCCTTCTGCAAGGACCCTGCCGATGCACCCGTCGGCAGCTGCAACCCGTTGCGCAACAGCGCGTTGTCCCGTCACGCCGAGCTCCCGCTGAGCGAACGCTGCCACGATGCTGTCGGCAAGTCTTGCCACCCGAACCCGCACTACGCGAGACAGAATCGTCGGCAACAGGGCCTCCGGCTCGGCCGCCGTCAGCACGAACACCGTATTCGGCGGCGGCTCCTCGAGCGCCTTGAGCAGCGCATTCGCAGCCGCTTCGGTCCCTACCTGGGGGACCAGCCGTTCCGCATCGCCGATCACGAACACGTTGCGCTGGCCTAGAGCCGGCTTTAGCGCCAGCCGCCGTAACAGCAGGCGGATGGCCGCGATCCCATGGATCGCCAGACCGGACGCCGGCTCGTACAACGGCTGCTCCCGCCGTGCCGCCATCTCCGCCGCGAGCGCTTCCTCCGCCACATCGACCTGCTTGTCCGCATCTCCGCTCTTTTTCGAGGGCTCGAGCGGCACGAACCAATGCACGTCCGGGTGCGAGAGGTTCAGGACCAGCTTGCATTGCTGGCACTCGCCACACCCTTCCCGGACCTCACCCCCGGCCTTTCCCCCGGCTCGTTCACACACGAGGGCCTGTGCCAGCCATAACGCCAGCCGCTGCTTTCCGACTCCCCGGGGACCCTCAAATAGGAGCGCTTGCGGCAACCGGCCGGAGGCGATGGCGCCTACCAGCCGGTTTCTGGTCCCCTCATGGCCGTACAGGGGGGGTATTGGCATGGCCAGAATCTAGCCAGGGGCAGAAAATCGGGGGGATGTGGAAAACGTAAGAATATAATTTACAAATACTTGTGCTACTTTACCGGGTCTTGTGCTAGTGTAAGATGTTGTCGCTATTTGAATTACTTCATAGAGTGAGCACACACTCGCCAGATAATGCCCATTTTACCTATGTTTTCGCCATCTATTCGGGGCTCTGACGCAACAGTAGTCACTTCTGTGGTTGCGGCGCCACAACACTATTCCCTGCAACCAGCCGGGCGGCGGCATGCAGCTGATGCGGCTGGCCAACAACCACGAGTACATCGCCGGCGGCGAGCCGGAACTGGGGGCCCGGGGTGGCGACCTCTTCGTCTCCTCGCGCCACCGACAGCACCAGCGCACCCGTCTGGCTGCGCAGGCCCGTGGCCGCGAGGCGCTTGCCGGCCAGGGGCGACTCGGGAGCGAGCCGCATCCGCTCGATCGCCATCTGCGGGACGCCGGCGACGGCGTCGAGGCTCAAACGGCCCGCGGCGTCGCTGCGCAGCACCTCGTAGTGCGAGCTGCGGATCTCCTCCACCAGCCGCTCGATGTCCCCACGCGGGACGCCGTAGTGGGCGAGCACGCGGGCGAAGATTTCGATCGACGTCTCGAATTCCTCGGGGATCACGACGTCGGCGCCGAGCCGGGTCAGCTCCGGCATCTCCACGACGTAGCGGGTGCGCGCGATGATGTGGATGCGGGGGTTGAGCGCCCGCGCGACCCGCACCATGCGGCGCGTCGCGGCCGGATCGGAGATGGCCACCACCAGCATGCGCGCGCGCTCGGCGCCGAGCCCGCGCAGGATCTCTTCGCGAGTGGCGTCGCCATAGAAAGCGGGCTCACCGCGGGCGCGCGCCTGTCGCACGGTCTGGGCGTTCAGCTCGACGATCAGGTAGGGGGCGCGGATAGAGCGCAGCGCCGCCGCCAGGTTGCGCCCGTTCAGCCCGTACCCGGCGACGATCACGTGGTCGGTGAGCGGCTCCCGCACCGGCGTGAGCGCCTGCGGCCGGAAACCCGGCAGCAGCCGGTCGAGCGGAATCAGGCGCTCCAGGCCGTCCAGCAGGGCGGGGCCGCTCTGCAGCGCGAACGGGGTCACCAGCATGGTAAGCACCGCCACGGCCAGGAACGTCTGGTATAGCCCCTCGGGCAGGAGTCCCGTGCCCCGCCCCTGGCGCGCCAGCACGAACGAGAACTCGCCGATCTGGGAGACGGCGAGGCCGGCGAGCAGGGCCACGCGTCCCGAGTATCCCAGGACGGCCGGGCCCAGTGCGGCGAGCGCGCTCTTCCCGCCCATGATCGCCGCCACGCCTGCCACGGCCAGGGCAGGGTGGTCGCGCAGGAAGCTCACCTGTACCAGCATCCCCACCGTGACGAAGAACAGGGAGATGAAGACGTCGCGGAACGGCAGCAGCTCGGCCATGGCCTGGTGCCCGTAGTCGGACTCCGAGATCACCAGTCCCGCGAGGAACGCGCCGAGGGCGAGCGACGCCCCCGCTGCCGCGGTGCCGAGCGCAGTGAGCGTGCCCACGAGGATGACCGCGATCAGGAACAACTCCCGGCTGCGTGTCTTGACGATCTCGCTCAGCGCCCGCGGCACGACGGTGCGCGCCAGCACGAGCACGCCCGCCACCACGAGACCGGCTTTGGTGAGGGCCCATGCCACGCCCGCGCCCGCGCCGGAACCGCCGGCCAGATAGGGCAGGACGAGCATCATCGGCACGACGCACAGGTCCTGGAAGATGAGCATGCCCGTCGCCAGGCGACCGTGCGGCGTGTCGATCTCGCCCTTGTCGGCGAGTCCCTTCAGCACGATGGCGGTGCTCGACAGCGCGACGAGAAACCCCACGAGCACGGCGACCGGCCACGCGAGGCCGAGCCCGGCCGCGAGGGCGGCGCTCAACCCCACGGTGAGCAGCACCTGCGCGCCGCCACCGATCACCACCTGGCGACCCATTTCCCGCAGCTCGGCTGAGCGAGAATTCGATCCCGATCGTGAACAACAGCAGGATCACGCCCACTTCGGCCAGGCTTTCCACCTGATGGACGTCGGACACGAGGCCGAGCGCGTTCGGGCCGAGCAGCACACCGGCCACGATGAATCCGGGGAGCGCCGGCAGCTTGAGACGGTGAAAGACGAGAATGACGAGGAGGGAGCCGGCAAAGATGATCGCCAGGTCGCGCAGCAACAGGAATTGCATCAGGGCGCCTGGTGGTAGGTCATTGTCCAGGGCTCACTTGGGCACACATGTGACGGCGCGCACCCGGTTTGTGTGAAGCCCATAATGGAAAGCGGCAGCGTGGGATGCAAGCTTCACAGCTGCGCAGTACGCTCGAGCATTACCGCGATACGCCCTCGCGCATCATTTCCGGACCACGTCACGGAGTGCCATGGCTGGTTTGCGCACCAACCGGTTCAGACTGCTGCGCGAGGACGACTCGGCCCGCGACGCACGGCTGACGCTGTCGGAGGAGCGGCTGCGCGCGGCGCGGCAGCAGGAGGCGGTGGCACACCTGGGGCAGCAGGCCCTCGCGGGCGCGCCGGTGGCCGAGCTGACCGATGCGGCCGTGGCGCTCGCGGCGCGCGCCCTCGAGGTGGAGCTCGCCAGCCTGCTCGAGCTGCGGCCGGAGAGTCGCACGCTGCTGCTGCGCGCGGGGGTGGGGTGGCGGGCCGGTGCCGTGGGGCGGACGATTCTGCCGGCCGACGCCGATTCACACGCCGGATACGTGCTCCGCTCCACCGGCCAGGTGGTGGTGGAGGACCTCACCAGCGAGCGGCGGTTCGGGAGCTCGCCGCTGCTCTCGTCGCACGGCGTGGTATCGAGCCTCAGCGTGCTGGTGCACGGCAAGGAGCGGCCGTTCGGCATCCTCGGGGCGCACACCACGCGTCGCCGGGAGTTCACCATCCACGACGCGCACTTCCTGCAGGCGATCGCGAACGTGCTCGCGACCGCCATCGATCGGGCCCGCACCGAGGCGGCCCTGCGCTCGAGCGAGGAGCACTTCCGCTCGCTCATCGAGAACGCCTCGGACATCGTCACCGTGGTGGGCGAGAACGGCGTGTTCCGCTACGCGAGTCCCTCGGTGGAGCGCGTGCTGGGCTACGGGCCCAGCGACCTGCTGGAGCGCAGCGCCTTCGACTACGTGCACCCCGACGACATCGCGCTGGTGACGGAGGCGCTGGCCCGCGCGATCCAGCGTCCTGGGAGCCCTCAGGCCGCGCAGTTCCGCTTCCGGGCGCGGGACGGCTCGTGGCGGCTGCTCGATGCCGTGGGGCAGGCCCGGGCGGAGCGCGGCGGCTCGGCCCACTTGATCGTCAACGCGCGCGACGTGACCGAGCGGCAGCGGCAGGAGCGGGCGCTGCGCGAGAACAAGGAGCGGCTGCGCACGGTGATCGCCGGCGCGCCGCTCGTGCTGTTCGCGCTCGATCGCCATGGCGTGTTCACGATGGTCGAAGGGCGCGGGCTCGATGCCGTGGGTCTGCGGCCCGCGCTCCTCGTCGGCCGCTCCGCGTTCGAGCTGTACGCCGACCTGCCGCACGCGCTCGCCGACGTGCGACGCGCCCTGGCGGGGGAGACCTTCTCGTCCGTCGTCGACGTGTTCGGCGTCGTGTTCGAGACGTGGTACTCCCCGGTGCGCGACGGCGACGGGCCGGTGGCGGGCGTGATCGGCGTCGGCACGGACATCACCGAGCGCCGCCGGGCGGAGGAAGCGCTGCGCCGCTCCGAGGAGAGCCACCGGGCGTTGGTGCAGCACGCGTCCTACGCGATCTACCGCTCCACACCCGATGGGCGCTTCCTCACGGTCAACCCCGCACTCGTCGCCATGCTGGGATACGAGTCCGCGGAGCAGCTGCGCGGCGTGGATCTCGCGACCGATGTGTACGCGGACCCCACGGAGCGGGCCCGCATCCTGGCGCGGTTCGAGAAGTCGGGAGACGCACTCGACGGAGTCGAGGTGACATGGAAGCGGCGCAACGGCCAGTCCATCCTGGTGCGGCTCGCCGGGCGGGCGGTTCGTCGCGCCGACGGCTCTATTGAATGCTTCGAGACGATCGCCGAGGACGTGACCGAGCGGCGGGCGCTGGAGGAGCAGCTGCGGCAATCGCAGAAGCTCGAGGCGATCGGCCAGCTCACGGGCGGCATCGCCCACGACTTCAACAACCTGCTCACGATCATCCTGGCCAACGCACAGCTGCTCGCCAAGGCGATCCCCCAGACGCTCGAGCCCGCGCACGCCGACCTGCGCGACGTGATGTCGGCGGCCCTGCGCGGGCGGGTGATGGTGAAGGAGCTGCTCGGATTCGCCCGGCGCTCGCGTCTCGAGCTGCAGCCCATCTCGCTGTGCGGCCTGGTCCGGGACCTGTCCGGGTTCCTGCGCCGCATCCTGCCCGCCGACGTGGAAATCGTGTCGCACGACCGTGAAGACCTTCCCGACGTGCAGGCCGACGCGCACGCCGCGGAACAGATCCTGTTCAATCTCGCGACCAATGCGCGTGATGCGATGCCCGACGGCGGGGTGCTGCGGCTCGAAACGAGCCTGGTGCACCTGGCCGAGGAGCAGCGCCAGGCCTGCGGGGCGGTGCGGGCGGGGGCGCACGTCTGCCTCGCCGTGGAGGACACGGGGGTCGGCATGGACGCCGCGACGCGAGCGCGCATGTTCGAGCCGTTCTTCACCACCAAGGCGCTCGGGAAAGGCACTGGCCTCGGGCTCGCCACCGTGTACGGCCTGGTGAAGCAGCACGGCGGTGGTATCGAGGTCGACAGCGAGCCGGGCAAGGGTACGCGCTTCCGGATCTACTTCCCGCTCGCCGAGGAGGCGGCCGTCCCGGCCCCACCACGCTCCGGGGAGCCCGAGGCCCGGGGCGGCTCCGAAACGGTGCTCGTGGTCGAAGACGACCATCAGTTACGGCGCTCGGCCAAGCGGATTCTCGAGGAGGCGGGCTACCAGGTCGTCACGGCAGCGGATGGGCTCGAGGCGCTCGAAGCGCTGCGGCAGACCGCGGGCGTGCGGCTCGTGTTTTCCGACCTCGTGATGCCGCGGTTGGGAGGGCGTGCCCTGTATGACGCGGCCCGGCGCGAGGGCGTAACCGTCCCCTTCCTGTTCGCGAGCGGCTACTCGGATCTGGGTCGCGCGGCGACCCTCGACCCCGCGCTGCCGCTGCTCCACAAGCCGTGGATGGCGCCGGATCTCCTGGGTCGGATTCGCGAGATGCTTGATCGGAAAATCGGAAGTAACTAGCTGTCCAGTACGTCCCTCACTTTGCGCGCCAGCGAATCCGGCACGAACGGCTTTTGCAGGAAGGCGACACCCGCGTTGAGCACGCCCTGGCGGACCATCGCGTCGTCGGTGTATCCCGACGTATAGAGCACCTTCATCTCCGGCCGCGTCGGGGCGAGCCGCTCCGCCAGCTCGCGACCGCTCATCCCCGGCATCACGACGTCGGTGACGAGGACGGCGATGGCGCCGGCGTGCCGCGCGGACAGCTCGATCGCGCTGGGTCCGTCGGCCGCGTCGAGCACGGTGTAGCCGCAGGCCTCGAGACTGCGGCGCGCCAGCGTGCGGACGGGCGCGGCGTCTTCGACCAGGAGGACCGTCTCGTGCCCGCCCCGGAGCGCGGGCAGCTCGGGCGCGGGCAGCGGCGGCTCCGCGGCCCCGGGCACGCGCGGGAGATAGACCCTGACCGTGGTGCCCCGGCCGGGCTCGCTGTACACCCAGATGTAGCCGCCGCTCTGCTTCACGATGCCGTACACCGTGGCGAGACCGAGCCCCGTGCCCTTGCCCACCTCTTTGGTCGTGAAGAACGGCTCGAACAGGTGCGCCTGGGTGGACTCGTCCATCCCGGCACCTGAGTCCGTGACGGCGAGGCACGCGTAGTCGCCGGGGGGAAGGCGATGGCGCCGCTCGACCAGCTCGTCGCGCAGCAGCGCGCGGGTGGTCTCGATGAGCACCCGTCCGCCCCCCGGCATGGCATCACGCGCGTTGACGACGAGGTTCAGGAGCACCTGCTCGAGCTGGCCCGGGTCGGCGTTCACGGCGCCCGCCTCGGCGTGGAGGGTGGTGGCCAGCTCGACGTCCTCGCCGATCAGGCGGCGCAGCATCTTGTCCATGTTCGCCACGACGCCGTTGAGCTCGAGCACCTTGGGGGCGAGCACCTGGCGGCGGCTGAAGGCGAGCAGCTGCCGGGTGAGCTCCGCGGCGCGCAGGCCGGCGTTGCGGATTTCGTCGACGTCCTCGCGGCGCACGTCGCCCGGCGGCGTGACCTGCAACAGCAGCTGGGTCGACCCCAGGATGGCCGTGAGCAGGTTGTTGAAGTCGTGGGCGATCCCTCCGGCCAGCTGGCCGACGGCCTCCATCTTTTGTGACTGGCGCAGCTGGTCCTCCAGGTGGCGCTGGGCGGTCACGTCGCGCGCCAGCACCAGTCGCGCGCGGCGGCCCGCGAACTCGAGCGGCCGGGCGACGAGGTCCACCTCGAACAGCCGGCCGTCCTTGGCGCGGTGGCGCACGCCCGTGCGGATGGCGCCCTCGTCGGGGCGGCGCGCCAGCTCCTGCTCGAGCCGACCCTGCTCCTCCACGGGCCGGATGTCGCGGATGGTGAGGGCCAGAAACTCGGCTTCGGAATACCCGTAGCGCGTGATGGCCGCCCCGTTCACCGCCAGAATGCGCAGCGTCTCGAAGTCGTACACGAACATCGGCTCGGGGTTGGTTTCGAACAGCAGCCGATACTTGCGCTCGCTCTCGTGCAGCTGCTCCTCGGTGCGCTTGCGCTCGATGGCCATGGCGACCTGGGTCGACACGAACTGCAGGATGTGGCGCTCCGTCTCGCCGTAGCGCACGCCCGGTGCGTACGTCTGGGCGACGAGCACGCCGATGGGTCGGTCACCGATCTTCAGGGGCACGCCCACCCAGTCGATGGACGGCGCCCCGATCAGCTCGACCTGGCCCCGGCGCTCGAGCTCGGCTTGCACCTCGGGTGTCACCAGCAGGGGCTCGCCCGTGCGCAGCACGTATTCGGTCAGCCCCTTGCCGGGCCGCTTGGCGGGGAAGTCGCTGTCGTACTCGTCCACGTAATACGGGAAGGTCAGCAGGTCGGACGCCGCGTCGTACAGCGCGATGTAGAAGTTCTTGGCCGGCATCAGCTCGCCCACAATCGCGTGGATCGCGCGGAACAGCTCCTGCAGGCTGCCCGCGGCGTGGGCGGCTTCGGAGATGCGATAGGTGGCGAGCTGGATCCGCTCTGCGCGCTTGGCCTCGGTGACGTCGCGGAAGCTCCACACCCGGCCCACGCTCTTGCCGCCGATGCGCTGCGGCTGGGACAAGCGCTCGAAGATGCGCCCGTCTTTGAAGACCAGGACATCGAAGCTCGACGCGTCGGGCCGGGCGTACAGGTCGCGCACCTTGGTGATGAACCCCTGAGGATCCGCCAGCTGCTCCAGCACAAATGCGATCGTCCGGGGGGCGTCCTTGGTCTCGAGGATCGAGTCGGGAATGCGCCACAGCTCGGCGAATTTACGGTTGAAGCTGACGATGTGACCCGCGAGGTCCACGACCAGGAGCCCGTCCGCCGTGGACTCGAACGTGGCGTTCAGGAGCGACAGGGTCTCGCGCAGGTCCCGCTCGGTCCGTTCTCGGTCGGTGATGTCCCGGTAGTTTACCACGACGGCGCCGATGGCCGGCTCGCTGAGCCGGTTCACGCCGACCACCTCGAGGCGGCGCCACGTGCCGTCCTTGTGCTGCGCGCGCAGCTCGCTCCGAACGACGTGCCCTGGCTCCTCCATCAGCTCGGCGAATAGCTCCAGCGCACCGGAACGGTCGTCGGGGTGGATGAGCTCGAACACGTTGCGGCCCACGTTCTCGGTAGGACCGTAGCCGAGCACGGGGGCGGCGGGCTGGCTGGCATAGAGCACGGTGCCGTCCGCGGCGAGCAGTGTAATGACCTCGCTCGAGTGCTCGAACAGCGCGCGGAACCGCTGCTCGCTCGCGCGGAGCGCCTCCGCTGCCTCGCCGCCGGGCGGCGCAGGGGTGGCGGGCTTGGCGGTGCTCATGGCAGTCCCGTCACGCCGCATCCGGGTGCGGGGGCGGCTCGTTCAGGACGAGCCAGTAGAGCCCCAGCTGGCGCACGGCCTCCACGAACTGCCCGAAGTCGACGGGCTTGCGGATGTAGCTGTTCGCGCCCAGGCCGTACCCGCTGACCACGTCCTTTTCCTCCCGCGACGAGGTGAGGATCACCACGGGGAGGAGCCGCGTGTTTGGGTTGGCGCGAATGCGCCGCAGCACCTCGAGGCCGTCGACCTTGGGGAGTTTCAAGTCGAGCAGCACGAGCTCGGGCGCGGCGGGCTTGCCGGCGTGGGCGCCGGTGCCGAACAGCCAGTCGAGGGCCTCGGCCCCGTCGCGGGCCAGGAGGATCTGGTTCTGGATGTTGTTCTTCGCGAGCGCGCGACGCGTCAACGCCTCGTCGTCGGGGTTGTCCTCTACCAACAGGATCGAACGGTCGTGCATGATGGCTCCAGCTCAAAGCGTGAAGTAGAAGGTCGCGCCGCGGCCGGGGGTCCCCTCGGCCCAGACCTCGCCGCCGTGGCGGTGGATGATCCGCTGCACCGTGGCGAGCCCGATCCCCGAGCCGGGGAACTCGTCGCTCGCGTGCAGCCGCTGAAACGCGCCGAACAGCTTGGCGGCGTACGCCATATCGAAGCCGGCGCCGTCGTCGCGCACGAAGAACGCCCGCCGCCCGTCGTGCGCCATCGCCCCCACCTCCACACGCGCGCGCGGGCGCTTGCCCGTGAACTTCCAGGCGTTGGCGAGCAGGTTCTGCAGCACGATGCGCAGCAGCCCCGGGTCCGCCCGGACGACCAGATCGGGGGCGATGGTGAAGCTGACCTCGCGCTCCGGATCGCTTTTCTGCAGCTCGGCGACCGCCGCGCCGGCGAGTGCGCTCAGGTCCACCTCTCGCACCTGCAACTCACCGCGCGTGACGCGCGACAGGCTCAGCAGGTCGTCGATGAGCGTCGCCATCCGTTGGCTCGCCGCCCGCACCCGCTGCAGGAAATCGCGGCCCGTGTCGTCGAGCCGATCGTGATAGTCTTCGAGCAACACCTGGCTGAAGCCGTCGAGGCTGCGGAGCGGTGCCCGCAGGTCGTGCGACACCGAATAGGAGAATGCTTCGAGCTCCTTGTTGGCCGCTTCGAGCTGGCTCGCGTAGCGCCGCAGCGTGTCCTCCGCCTCCTTGCGGGCGGTGATGTCGCGGATGATGGCCGTGAAGGCGGTCTCCGTGCCCTCGTGCCGGCTCGCCAAAGACAATTCGAGCGGGAACTCCGTCCCGTCCTTTCTCCGCCCGGCCAGCTCTACCGTCTTCCCGATCACGCGCGCTTCCCCGGTGGCCACGTAACGCGCCAGTCCCGCACGGTGCGCGTCGTGGAATCGCGGCGGCATCAGGATGGTGAGCGGTCGACCGTTCACTTCCCCCGCTGTGAAGCCAAAGATCCGCTCGGCCCCGGGGTTGAAGTAGGTGATGGTTCCCCGATTGTCGGCCGAGAGGATGGCGTCGTTCGCGGTCACCGCGAGGATGCGGAACCGCTCCTCGCTGGCGCGCAGCGCCGCCTCGGCTCGCGCACGCCCGGTGACGTCGCGCGCCAGCACAAGTTCCGCCCGACGACCTCGGTAACGCAGCTCGTGCGACGTAATCTCGACCTCGATGATGGTGCCGTCGTGCTTGCGGTGCCGCCAAGCGCCCACCCCCGCATGGCCGGGGCCGATCCGGGCCACGGCTTCGCGCAATGCCGGCACGTCCCGTGGCGGCCGGATGTCGGCGATGGTCATGGCCAAGAACTCGGCCTGGCTGTAGCCGTAGGCACGCACCGCGGCGTCGTTCACTTCGAGGAACTGCAACGAGTCTAAGTCGAAGACCCACGCGGGGAGCGGAGTGCTTTCGAACAATAGCCGATAGCGCTCCTCGGACTCCCGCAGCGCGGCTTGTGCCTGCGCCCGCCCGGCCATCTCGCGACCGACCAACACGCTCGCGAGCGCAGCGAGCGCGAGCGCGACGAGCACCCCGGTCCACGCCGCCAGTCGCGCCAGGCGGGCCCTGGCTTGCAGCATGGCCGAGCGCTGCGCCAGCAGCTGGGCCTCGTCGTCCTCCATCTGCGTGACCACCTCGTGCACCAGCTGCATCAGCTCCTTCCCGCGGCCCCCGATCACGGCCCGGCCGGCGGCGGCGGGGCCGCCGGTGCGGCGCGTTGCGATGGTCCACTGGAACCGCTCGAGGCGGGTCGCGACGAGGGTTTGCAGCGAATCCAGCCGGCGCTGCTGCGCGGGATTGTCCGCCGTGAGGGCCCGCACACCCGCCAGACGGCCGTTCAGAGTCGCCCGCGCCGAGTGATAGGGCGCGAGATAGGTGGTGTCGCCCGTGATCACGTAGCCGCGCACGCCGGTCTCGGCTTCCATGAGATCGGCGAAGCCGGCCTCGAGCTCGGCCCGCACCTGCAGGGTGTGGGCCACCCAGTGCGCACCGCTGACGGTCGCATCCGTGCTGCGCAGCGAGGCGGCGCCCACGGCCACGATGATCGCGACGGCGATGCCAAACCCGAGTTGGATCCTGCGCTCGAGCGACAGGCCCGTCCCCATCACGCGCGCTTCCGCCGCTCGGTGGTGCCGTCCAGCACGTCGCGCACGGTGCGCGCCAGGGCGTCCGGGGTGAAGGGCTTCTGCACGAATACGAACCCGGGCTCGAGCACGCCGTGGCGGGTGATCGCGTCGTCGGTGTAGCCCGACATGTAGATGACGCGCGTTTCGGGCCGTAGCGTCGCCAGGCGGGCCGCGAGATCGCGCCCCGACATTCCCGGCATGATGACGTCGGTGAGCAGCACGTGGATCGGGCCCGAGTAGCGCTGCGCCACGTCCAGGGCCGCTTCCGCGCTCGCGGCCTCGAGCACGTGGTAGCCGTAGCGCTCGAGGGCATGGCGGGCGACCGCGCGCACTGGTGCCTCGTCCTCCGCGACGAGCACGGTCTCGCTGCCGCGGGCGACGGGAGCGGGCGCGGGACGGCCGCTCGCCGGCTCGGCCGCCGCGTCGACGCGGGGGAGGTACATCTTGAACGTCGTCCCCACGCCCCGCTCGCTGTACACCCAAATGAATCCGCCACTCTGCTTCACGATGCCGTACACGGTCGCCAGGCCGAGGCCCGTACCCTTGCCTTTCTCCTTGGTGGTGAAGAACGGCTCGAACAGGTGCGCCTGCGTCGCGGGATCCATGCCGGTGCCGGTGTCGCTGACGGCGAGCATGGCGTATTTCCCCGGCGGGGCGGGGTAGTGCTCCGCCGCGTAGCCGCCGTCGAACTCGACGTCGGCCGTCTCGATCGTGAGCTTGCCGCCCGTGGGCATGGCGTCGCGCGCGTTGACCGCGAGGTTCATGATCACCTGCTCGAGCTGGCCGGCGTCGGCGCGGACGCGGCCCAACGCCGGGGCCAGCACGGTGGCCAGCTTCACGTCTTCGCCGAGCAGGCGGCGCAGCATCTTCTCGAGCTCGCTCACGAGCGCGTTCAGGTCCAGCACACGCGGCTGCAGCACCTGCTGGCGGCTGAACGCGAGCAGCTGGCGCGTGAGCCCGGCGGCGCGGTCCGCCGCCTTGTGAATCTCCTCCGCGTCCTGGCGCCGCGGGTCCTTGGGTGCCAGGTCCTCGAGCAGCAGGTCCGCGTACCCGGTGATGGCGGTGAGGATGTTGTTGAAGTCGTGGGCGATCCCGCCGGCCAGTCGGCCCACCGCCTCCATCTTCTGCGCCTGGCGGAGCTGCTGCTCCAGCTGCACGCGCTCGGTGACGTCGCGTCCGATGCCGAGGATGCCGATCAGCCGCTCGTCGCGGAGCTGGGCAGTCGCCGAGAACTCGGCGAGGCGGTAGTCGCTCCTGCTGGTGCGGATGCGGAATTGCGCGGTGGGCCGCTCCTCGCCCCGCACCACGCGGCCGAACAGCTCGAGGGCGAGCGGCAGGTCCTCCGGATGCACCAGCTGGTCGAACGGCTTGCCGAGCCACTGCTCGCGGGGCGAGCCGGTGATCGTTTCGAACGCGGGATTGAGCGAGGCGATGACCCCGTCGGGCGAGAGCGCGAAGATCACGTCCCGCACACCCTCCACGAGTGAACGGTACTGCTCCTCGGAGTCGCGCAGCGCCTGCTCCGCCTCCTTGCGCTCCGAGATGTCGCGGAAGTTGATGACGATGGCGCCGACGGCGGGCTCGCCCAGCCGGTTGACGACGACCGCTTCCACGGCGCGCCACGACGCGTCCCGATGCAGCAGCCGCAGCTCCAGCGTGAGCGGGGTGCCGGGGCGTGCCGCCATGTCCGCGAGCAGCCCCAGCAGCCGGGGGGCGTCGTCGGGGTGCAGCAGCTCGAGGGCGCTCCGCCCCACCAGCTCGCTGGGCGCGAAGCCGAACAACTTCTCGGCCGAATGGCTGAGGAACAACACCGTGCCGTCGGCGCTGAGCAGGGCGATCGCGTCGGCCCCGTGCTCGATCAGGGCGCGGAACCGCTCCTCCCCCTGGCGACGCGCTTCCTCGGCCTGCGCCTGCTCCTCGCGCGCCTGCTTCAAGTCGAGCGCGCGCTGGACCGCGGGACCCAGGCGCTCCAGGTGATGCTTCACGACGTAGTCGGTCGCCCCGGCCTTGATGTATTCCGCGGCGATCTCCTCGTCGAGGCTGCCCGTCACGATGATCACCGGCGTGTCCGGGGTCTCCTGGTGGACGAGCTGCAGGGTTTCCCGCGCCGTGAGTCGCGGCATCGAATGGTCGGTGAGCACCAGGTCGGGAGCGAAGCTGCGGAGGGCTTCGCGCAGGGCCGGCTCCGTGTCGACGCGGCGCGTGGCACAGCCGATCCCGGCGCGGCGGATCTCGCGCTCGATGAGCTCCGCGTCGGTCGCGACGTCCTCCACGATGAGGATACGCGCGAGCGTGGGCATCGGCGTCAGCGGGGCAGCTCGTTCAGGAGCACCCAGTAGAGCCCCACGTCCGACACCGCCCGGGCGAACGACTCAAAGTCGACCGGCTTGACGATGTAGCTGTTGGCGCCGAGCCGGTACGCCGCGGCGATGTCGGGCTCCTCGCGCGACGAGGTGAGCACGACCACGGGGAGGGTGCGGGTGCGCTCGTCGTCCTTGAGGCGCCGCAGCACCTCGAGGCCGTCCACCTTGGGGAGCTTCAGGTCGAGCAGGACCACGCGCGGCACGATACCGATCTCGTGCCAGGGGTGACTGGGGTCGCCGAAAAAGAAGTCGAGCGCTTCGGCGCCGTCGCGAGCCACGAACACCTGGTTCGCGATGTTACGCTCCTTGAGCGCGCGCAGCGTCAGCTCCTCGTCGTGCGCGTTGTCCTCGACCAGTAGGATTTCGACTTCGTGCGGGAGATTCATGCGCAACCGTGCTCCGGCAGGGTTCAGAAAAAGGCGGCGCTCGTGCCACGTCCTACACCCGGTCATGACCGGGGCGCCGCCCGTCCAAAATGGGTCGCTCGGCCTTCCGAAAACAGGGTGACGTCGCGAACCTGTAGTCGCGGCCGTCCCACACCCGGCGTGTCGCGTTCTGACCCTCCTTGCCGCAAAAACGACCTGGTGCCTGTCCGGCTCCCTACGAGCTTGCCCCACGCGCGCCTCCAATCTATGGGTTTTTAGTGTTGCGTGGCCGCCTCAGCAGTGGAACGTGACCGCGGCGGCAGCGCGCGAGGTGATGACGCTCACGCCCGGGCTACCTGGAAACCCCACTTTGGTACCTATGGGCAAACCCTTGCGGGTGCTGATGGTCGAAGACTCGGAAGACGACGCGCGCCTGATGCTGCGCGAGCTCCGGGGTGCGGGGTACGACCTGACGCACGAGCGAGTGGACACGGCGGCCGCCCTCGAGGCCGCGCTCGATCGCCACCCGTGGGATCTGGTGATCGGCGACTACAGCATGCCGCACTTCAGCGGCACCGCCGCGCTGGCGATCCTGCGGGGGCGCGGCCTCGACATCCCCTACATCTGCGTGTCGGGCACGATCACGGAAGAGCTCGCTGTGGCAGCGATGAAGGCGGGCGCCAACGACTATGTCACCAAAGGGCAGCTCAAGCGCCTGCTCCCGGCGATCGAGCGCGAGCTGCGCGACGCCAAGGCGCGCGCGGCGCTGCGCGCTACGGAGGCGAGCTTCCAGACGCTGGTCGAGCATGCCCCGGTCGGGATCTACCGCTCGACCCCCCAGGGCAGGTTCTTGTCGGTGAATGCCGCCGTGGTGCGCATGCTGGGATACGACTCCGCCGCGGACGTGCTGGCGCTCGACATGGGTCGGGACGTGTACGCCGACGCCGCCGAGCGGCAGCGACTGGTGGAGCGCGATAGCTACAGCGACCGCCAATACGACAACGTCGAGGCGACCTGGAAGCGCCGGGACGCCCGCTTGCTCACGGTGCAGCTCAGCGTGCGCGCCGTGCGGAATGGAGCGGGGCAGGTCGAGTACTACGAGACCTTCGTCCGCGACGTCACCGACCAGCGACGTCTCCAGCAGCAGGTGCTGCAATCCCAAAAAATGGAAGCGGTGGGACGCCTGGCGGGAGGCATCGCGCACGACTTCAACAACCTGCTCACCGTGATCACGAGCTACTCGGACCTCCTGCTGGAAGACCTCGCGCCGGGCGATGCCAAGCGCGACGACCTCGAGCAGGTCCGCAAGGCGGCGGACGGCGCGGCGGCGCTCACCCGGCAGTTGCTCGCGTTCAGCCGGCAGCAGGTGGTCGAGCCACGGGTGGTGAGCCTGAACACGGTGATCGAAGGTCTCCAGAAGATCCTGCGCCGCGTGATCGGTGAGGACATCGTGCTGACGACCACGCTCGCCCCGGACCTGGGGGCCGTGCGGGCCGACGTGGGGCAGCTCGAGCAGGTGCTCATGAACCTGGCCGTCAACGCGCGCGACGCGATGCCGACGGGCGGCAGGCTCACGGTCGAGACGGCCAACGTGGAGCACGACCCGGAGTACGCCCGCGGCCAGGAGGCCGCGGCGGTCCACCGCTTCGCGATGCTCGCCGTGACCGACACCGGGTGCGGCATGGACGAGGCGACCAAGGCACGGATCTTCGAGCCGTTCTTCACGACCAAGGAGCCGGGGAAAGGCACCGGCTTGGGCCTCGCGACCGTGTACGGCATCGTGAACCAGGTCGGCGGCTTCATCTGGGTGTACTCCGAGCCCGATCAGGGCACCAGCTTCAAGATCTACCTCCCGGAGGTGGACGCGACTGCGGAGCGGGTCACGGCCGTGGCGGGCGCGCGCGTGCCCGGCGGGACGGAAACAGTGCTGCTCGTCGAGGACGCCGCTGCCGTCCGGGCCGTCACGAAACAGGTCCTGGAGCGTCAGGGCTACATGGTGCTGGAGGCGGCGGACGGCGAGGCGGCATTACAGCTGACGCAGCGGCATCGCGGACCGATTCACCTGCTGCTGACGGACGTGGTGATGCCGCGCGTGAGCGGGCGGGAGCTGGCGGAGCAGTTCGCGCGGCTCCGTCCCGACGCGAAAGTGCTGTACGCATCGGGGTACACGGACGACTCAGTGGTGCGCCACGGCATCCTCGAGTCGGGGACCGCGTACCTCCAGAAGCCGTTTTCCCCGGAGTCGCTGGCCCGCAAGGTGCGCGACGTGCTCGACGCGCCGCAGCCGCGCTGAGGCGCGGCGCCCCCATCAGGACGGTCTCTCCTCCCGCCGGTCGAGCTGTGGCTGCACGTGCTTGGCGTAGCAATCCGGACAGATGCTGTGCGTGACGAGCCGCTCGAAGTGTTTCTCGATGTAGCGCTCCAGCGGCTGCCATTCTTCGTTGTCGTTGCGAATGCGCTTGCAATAGGAGCAGATGGGGAGCAGCACCTCGAGCTGCTCCAGCTCCTTGCGGAGACCCAGGATCCGCTCCGCCACCTTGAGCCGGGCGCGCAGCTCGTCCGGATCGAACGGCTTGGCGATGAAATCGTCCGCCCCCGCCTCCATGCCGGCCAGATACTGCTGCTTGCCCCCGCGGGCGGTGACCAGGATGAAGTAGACATACGGCTCGCGGGTGCGCGCGCGGATGCGGCGGCATAGCTCCACGCCGTCCATCTCCGGCATGTACCAGTCGGAGATCACGATCGGGATGCGCGCCAGCTGCAGCAGCTCCCACGCCTCGCGGCCGTTGGTGGCGGTCTTCACCTCGTAGCCCGCGGCCTTGGCGAGCGCGCCCAGCTGCGAGCTCGACACCGCGTCGTCGTCCACGACCAGCACCGGAATCGCGTTAGCCATCCCGACCGCCTTTCACCGTGGTCTGAAGGTATGCGAGCGCCGCGGACGCCTCGGTGCGCACACTCTCCAGCTTGTCACGCGCCCCGGCCACGTCGCCATCGCGGGCCGCGGCTTCGATCTGCTCCAGCAGCGTGGCCAGGGCGCGCGCGCCGATGGTCGCAGCCGCGGACTTGAAGGCATGCGCCGCCCGCTGAATCGGCTCGGCCGAATCCCCGCCCGTCGCGGCGGTCAACGCGTCGAGACGCTGCGGCAGCGTCTGGACGAAGGTCGCCAGAATCCCGTCGACGGCCTCCGCTGCGCCCGCTTCCTCCATGATGCGGCGGAACGCCTCGACATCTACGGGAGGCGATGCCGTAGGCCCCGGCTCGGCGCCGTCGGGGCCGCGGCCTTCGACCACCGCGAACAGCTCGTGGGCCTTGAACGGCTTCGCAAGATAGCCGGTCATGCCGCGCTCCAGGCAGCGTTCGCGCTCGCCGCTCAACGCGTGCGCCGTCAAGGCGATGATCGGGAGCGTGCCACCCTGCGGCAGGGCGCGAATCCGCGCCGTCGCCTCGAACCCGTCCATCTCGGGCATCTGGATGTCCATGAGCACCAGGTCAAAGCGCTCGGTGGCGACGGCGTCCACCGCCTCGCGGCCGTTCGCGACCACGTCCACGTGATGCCCGCGCTTCAAGAGCATCGCGGTCGCGACCTGCTGGTTCACGACGTTGTCTTCGGCGAGCAGGATGCGCAGCATGTGGCGTGATTCGGCGATCGAGTGTCGCGTGACGAGGTCGACCGCGCCGGCGGCCGACGGCGTGCCGGCGAGCACGGTGCCCACCGCTTCGATCAGGTCCGCCCGCGCGATCGGCTTGGTGAGATACGCCTGGATGCCGAGCTGGCGGCAGCGCTCGCCGTCCCCGCGCTGCCCGGCGGACGTCAGGATCAGGAGCCGCGTCCGCGCGAGCTGGGCGTCCCCGCGGATGACCGTGGCGAGCTCGAAACCGTCCTGATCGGGCATCTGGGCGTCGAGGATGGCGAGGTCGAACGGGGTTCTCGCGGTCGCGGCGCGGCGCAGCGCCGCGAGGCCGGCGTCGGCCCGATGCGCTTCGTGCACCGCCACGCCTTCGGCGCCCAGCATGTCGCGCAGGATGCGCCGGTTGGTCTCGTTGTCGTCCACGACCAGGAGCCGGCGGCCGCCCAGCGACGCGGTCCGCCTGGGAGTCGCGGCGCCGGCGGGTGTCTCCACCGGGAAGAGCAGCGTGCAGCCGAACTCGCTGCCGCGACCGACGTGGCTCGTGACCGTCAGCTCGCCCCCCATCAGCGCCACCAGGCGCCGGGCAATCGCGAGGCCGAGGCCGGTTCCGCCGTAGCGCCGCGTCATGGACGCGTCGGCCTGGGTGAACTCGTCGAAGATGTGCGCCAGCTGCTCATCCGAGATGCCGATCCCCGTGTCGCGCACCCGGAACCGCACCGCCGTGCGGTCGCCGTGGTGGGCGACCACGGCGGCGGAGACGTCGACCTCGCCCTGCTCGGTGAACTTGATGGCGTTGCCGATGAGATTCATCAGGACCTGGCGCAGGCGCGTGGGGTCGCCGCGCACCAGGTGCGGGACGTCGGGGGGCACGTCCACCGTGAGCTCGAGGTGCTTCTCGCGCGCCCGCACCGCCAGCAGCGTGGCCGTGGCATGGACGACCTTGGGCAGGTCGAACGCGATCGACTCCAGCTCCAGATGCTCCGCCTCGATCTTCGAGTAGTCGAGGATGTCGTTGAGAATGGTGAGCAGCGCTTCGGACGACGAGCGCACCAGCTCCAGGGCGCGCCGCTGCTCCGGCGCGAGCTCCGTGTCGAGCACCAGCTCCACAAATCCCAGGACGGCGTTCATCGGCGTGCGGATCTCGTGACTCATGTTGGCGAGGAACGCGCTGCGCGCCCGGGCCACCCGCTCCGCCAGATCCCGCGCCGCGCGCATGGCCTGCTCGGCCGCCTTGCGGTCGCTGATGTCCTCGTACAGCGCCACGAGCGCGCCTTCGGCGGT
>WNGL01007678.1_pt1 | contig 24513 bp, 22 predicted proteins | sample 5400591 | NCBI WGS metagenome assembly WNGL01 (sample SAMN13153377, study PRJNA577476) | soil metagenome | isolation source: 80 cm soil or saprolite under Garry oak tree replicate 1 | place: USA:California | collected 2016-06-15 | reverse complement strand
TCGCCGTCACCCGGCTGCTGCTCTGGTATCGCGACGGCGAGCCCGTCATGGCCAGGCTGCCGTTGCTGAGTACCTACCTCGGCCACGCCTGCATCAGCGACACTGAGGTTTACCTGCGCATCACCACCGCCCTCCTGCAAGAGGCGAACACCCGCTTCCACGCATTCGCCGAAGCTCTGCTCCCAGCAGTTGGTGACCAGTCATGACCGCGCAGACCCCTGTTCCGGGCTTGCTCCGCAGTTTCTTCGAGGACTTGTACGACCCTGTTGGCTTATTCGGGCGGCATGCCGTAGGCGCCTGGATGCCGGCTGTGATGATGGTCATGCTCTGTGTTGCGGCCGGTTTCCTTCCCCTCGTTTGTTCCCGGCCGCAGGATGGGGTCATCATGTCGATGCAGCCCAGGCCGTGGCCGGAGGTTCCGGTGCTGACGGCGCAGGTAGCGCGGGCGGCGTTCGCTGGCGGGTCGCTGGCGATGCGGATCCGTGATGGGCTGGGTGCCTGGTGCGAGGATGAGGCGTTCAGCGCCGTGTACGGAACCCGGGGCGCGCCGGGGCTGTCACCTGCGCAGCTGGCGGTGGTGACGGCGCTGCTTGCGACACGATGTCGCACGTGGTGAGTGAGCTAGTTGAGGAGGTCTGGCTGATGCCAGCGACGTAGCTACGGGTTTGTGTTCGACCTGTCCCCGCCGTGACGTGCGTGGCCGGTTCCTGACCGGCTGGGTGCGAAGCTCACGGGAAAGCCCAAGGGCCGCCGTCCCAGCCATGGCGGCTACAGGTCAGGGGAAGGACCGGTGGGCGACTATCAGGGAACCCTTGCTGATGCCTCGTCACGTCAACACCCCGGGCTGGGGCTGTATCGCCGGGGTGGCAGGGACCGGCCGCTGAAAGGCGGCAGGCGGTGGCCACGGAGTAGCCGATGGCCAGCGAACACCGCTGTCCCCGGGGTATAGAGGGCGGTGCGACACGAGGTCGCAGGTTGTGAGTGGACTTGTTATGGAGGTTCGGCTGATGTCGAAGACGTAGTCCTGGGTCAGTGTCCGTAAGACCTATCCCCTCCTTGGCATGCGTCGCTAGTAATGGCGGGGTGTGAAGCCTGAGGGAAAGCCGAAGGATTCCCGTTCCATCCGGGTGTCACGGGTCAGGGGAAGATCGGACGGGTTAATAGCGTGAATCTCCGTTGATGTCTCGTCACTGCCTCCCTCTGCGATGGAATGTACGGGCGAGGGTGAAGGGTTAGCCGCTGGGAAGCGGCGGGCGCCGGCCGATTATGCCCTGTCGGCCGGGAGGACACCGCCACCCCGGGATAGAGGAGAAGCCCACCCCGATCGTGTCTCACACTTGCGAAACGTGGTAACCCCGTTGAGGTCCAGGCAAAGGTGTGCCTGGTAGGCCGACTGCAAGGAGAGCTCCAATTCCTCAGCGGGAACAGGATGACGCGAGAAGCGAAGGCCGGGACGCCGAAAGGCGACGGGAAAACGGCATCGGGTACCGCAGCCTCCCTGCGGCGGTGTCGCATAACCGCCCGGATACGGGTCTTGATGGCCCGGCCCGAAAGGGCGCTGACGTGCGTCGGGTGAGCCTGCGAAGACTTGATGACCGATGACACCGGAACCGAGGGACAAGTTGGACGCCACAACGGAACTGGAAGCGGCCCCGGCCGTGAAGGTGATGGTGTGGTGAACGGACCCGAGGGCGAGTTCCTGGACTGGGACGCTGTGGACTGGCGGCAGGCCGAGGAGGACGTACGGCGTCTGCGGCAGCGGATCTTCGCGGCATCACAGGCAGGGGACCTGAAGAAGGTCCGCAATCTGCAGAAGCTGATGCTCCGATCCCGCGCCAACGCGCTGATAAGCGTGCGGCGGGTGACAGAGATCAACGCCGGTCGCAAGACGGCGGGCATCGACGGTAAGACGGTGCTGTTGTCCCAGGGCAAGGCCGAATGGGCCAGCTGGGCGCAACTCCGCTCACGATCGTGGACACCCAAGCCCGTCAGGCGAGTGTATATACCAAAGGCAGGCGGGAAACAGCGCCCGCTCGGAATTCCTGTGATCGCCGATAGAATGCTCCAGGCTATCGCGGTCAGCGCCCTGGAACCCGAGTGGGAGGCGCGGTTCGAGCAGAAGTCGTATGGCTTCCGGCCAGGCCGCGGCTGCCATGATGCGATTGAGGCCATCTTCAACACCGTCAGCGGGAAGAACCCCCGGCGGCGATGGATCCTTGACGCAGATCTGGCGGCGGCATTCGACCGCATCGACCATGACCATATTATCAGCCAGATCGGAATGTTCCCCGCCAGGGAACTGGTCCGGAAATGGCTGAAGGCTGGCGTGATCGAGAAAGGCTGGTTCACTCCGACCGAAGGGGGAACCCCCCAAGGCGGTGTGATCAGTCCCGTGCTACTGAATGTGGCCCTGCACGGTATGGAGCAGGCCGCAGGGGTTCGGTACCGCACATCTGGCGTTAACGCCGACCGGGTGGTACCGGGAAGCCCCGTGCTCGTGAGGTATGCAGACGATTTTGTCGCGATGTGCGAAAGCCGTGAGCAAGCCGAACAGGTCAAGGGTCAGCTAGCGTCCTGGCTGGCACCTAGAGCTTGCCGTTTAACCTGTCTGCTTGGCCTTGGTCCGGCGTTTTGTCCGTTTCCTGCCTTTGGGGTGGCGCTTGCCGACGTCGTAGCGGGGTGCTTTGTGCTGGTTCGCTGATCCTTTCGGGCGTCCTGGGCCTGGCCTGCCGGGTTTGGGCGGGGCTGCGGGAGTGCTGACTGTGTCGCGGACGCAGCGGAATCCCCGCCGGACCCGCGCGGGGGTCATCGTGCCGGGCGGGGCGGGCCGCTGCCAGGGCAGCCGCAGGTCCGCGGCGAGGGGGCGGGCGAGGCGGAGCTGGGTGTAGCAGGCGATGATGAGCCAGGTCCAGCGGTCCGCGGCGGCGGGGTCGCGCAGCAGCGGGGCGTCCCAGCCCAGCACCTGCTTGAAGAACCGGAAGGTGTGCTCCAGGTCAAAGCGGCGCAGGTACGCCTGCCACAGCGCGGTGATCTCCGGCTCGCCGGCGCCGGTCACGCTGGCCCATAGCCACATCGGCTTGAGCTCGCGGTAGCCGGGCAGCCGGGCGGGCCGCAGCTGGATCAGCGTGCCCTCGATGAGGGGGATCTTGCCCGGGTGGTGTTCCCAGCCGGCGATCTTGGCCAGCTTGGGGTGCATCCGGTCCCACGCCGCGACCTGCACGGTGCCGTGCCGGCTGGTGCTGGCCTGGCTGGTGACCGCGGGGGCCGTCCAGGTCCTGTCATCGCCGCACCTGACCGGGGTGCCGTGCTCGCGGGGCGGGCCGCCCATCCCGGGCGGCTTGGGCGCCGGCACGCCGTAGAACACGCGGTTGGAGCGCAGCCGGGCGCACAGCACCAGGGGCAGGTCCGCCAGCAGCCAGGCCAGCCGGGTCACGTCATACCCGGCATCGAGGACCACGATGATGTCCGGGTCGCCCTGTTTCCAGGCCCCGGCCGCGGCCAGCCGCCCGGTCACCTCCCGCAGCTGGGCCGCGGCCACCGCGGTGTCATCATCGTCGGGGCCGAGCCGGACCGCGTCCAGCGGCGCGGTCCATGACGTGGCGCCCGGGCCCAGCGCGGCCACGTAGGAGTACGGCCAGCCCGGGATCATCTGCCCGGCGTTCTTCCCCCGCCCGTGCACATGGCAGAACATCCGCTCCGGGCTGGTCCGCGCCTCGGGCCGCAGCCAGTTGCACACATCGGCGGCCAGCCGGATCCGCCCGTCCGGCCAGCATGGCAGGGGCACGGCCCCGACCGCCCACCGCAGCCGCCCGATATCCACCGCGCCGGCGTTCAGCGCGTCATAGACCGCGCCGTGCCCCCGCCGGTGCCCCGGGACCAGCGACAGCCCGGCCAGGACCCTGACCGGCCCGTCCGCGCACAGCACCGCGTCCGCCAGCTCGAACAGCTCATCAGCGCGCGCCGTTAAGCACCGGTACAGCGCACCGCGGAACCCCGCCAGCACCCGCCACGCCCGCTCCGCTTCGGTCAGATCCCCGCCGCAACCCCCGGCCCGCGCCATACTGGAAGACACGGCCACCGCCTCCATCGCCAGGTGCCTGTTAACTCACTCTGACGATGTCAACGCGGTGGCCGCCTGCTGCCATAGCGACAGGCCGGACAAAAAAGAACCTCAGCGCCCACAGGGGCCAGCGAGGTTAAACGGCAAGCTAGAGGGCTGAAGATCAACGAGGACAAGACGCGTATCGTCCGCCTCGAAGACGGCTTCGACTTTCTGGGGTTTCACATTCGCCGGTATCGCAACGGGAAGCTGCTGATCAAACCGAGCAAACAGGCCGTGCGACGGTTCCGGGAACGGCTCACCGCCGAGATGAGGGCTCTGCGAGGAGCCAACGCCCAGGCGGTGATCCGCAGGCTGAATCCGATTATTCGAGGTTGGGCCGCCTACTACCGGAGCGTGGTGTCCAAGAAGACCTTCGTCCACTTGGACACCCACATGTGGAAGCTCGCCTTCAGCTGGGCGAAGCGAAGCCACCCGAACAAGTCGAATCGATGGGTTGTTGACCGGCACTTCGGTGCGTTCAGCAAGTCCAGGAAAGACAGGTGGGTGTTCGGTGACCGCGACAGCGGCGCCTACCTCGCCAAGTTCGCCTGGACACCCATCGTCCGGCACCAGGTGGTCAAGGGCTCCTCGTCGCCAGACGATCCATCCCTGGCCGAGTACTGGGCCGAACGGCGACGCCGCCGCAAACCCCCGCTGGACCAGGCCAGGCTGCGCATCCTTCAAGCGCAGCAGGGCCGCTGTCCGCTCTGCCGGGGACTGCTGCTGCACGCCGACCAGGAACCACAAACCCCCGATGAATGGGAACAGTGGGTCAAGGTCACCCGCAAAGCGATCCGCCGGCAGGCGATCACCGCTGACGCGGGTTCCGGCACCTCGGGTGCACCCGTCGCGCTCCGACTCATACACAGCTATTGCGCGAACCGGCTCCGGTCGGGACGCTCCAATGGAAATGGCACTTCTGCCTGCCCGTGAACCTTTGGGCTTGCTTGAGCCGTGGTGCGGGGAAACCTCGCATGCCCGGTTCTGAGGGGAGGGCGGCGCAGCAATGCGCCGTCCTTACCCGACCCCGGCCCGGTCCGGGTCTCACGCGTGCGGAACGTGGAAACCCTGCTATGGGTCCGCATCCCAGGCGCGGGTATGCGCAGGCGGTGCGGTAAGCCGACCGTAAGGGGGGCTGAGTCCCCGTGGCGGGACAGGGTGCCCATAAAGCGGATGCCGGGCGGCCGAAAGGCGGCAGGAAAGCGGGGCCGCGGGGCCGGGAACTCCTCCCGGATGGCCTTCGTATAACTGGCCCGGATGCCGGTCTTGCTACCGGGCTCGAAAGAGCGCTGACGTGGGCAGGTGAGCCTTTGAGACGAAGCGAGCGCAAGATGCCAGAACCGAAGGGAAAGTTAGACGCGATGACGGGTTACAGCTTCTCCACCCCGGTGTGGTCCGGCCGTGGCTGGGTCCGCCCCGTGGTGGCTGAAGTCGTGACGGCCCGCAAAGTGAACGGACCGGAGGGCCTGCACCCGGTGTTTGACGGTGACGCCTGGGAGCGTGTGGACTGGCGTTACCATGAGGAGCAGGTACGGCGGCTGCGCGGCAGGATCTTCAAGACGGTGCAGGAGGGTGACTGGCCTGCGGCCAGGAGCTTGCAGAAGCTGATGCTGCGGAGCTGGAGTAACACGCTGACCAGCGTGCGGCAGGTGACGCAGCGCAACACGGGCCGCCGGACGGCGGGGATCGACGGGCTGGTCGCTTTGACCAGCCAGGCCCGGGCCGAGATGGCGGTGCAGGTGCACGCCACGATCGGCTCGCATCAGCCTTCCCCGGTGCGGCGGGTGTATGTACCGAAGGCCAGTGATAAGGCAAAAATGCGGCCGCTCGGAATTCCGGTTATCGCGGATCGGTGCCACCAGGCACGGGTACGTAACGCGCTGGAGCCCGAGTGGGAGGCCCGGTTCGAGCCCCGATCGTACGGGTTCCGGCCGGGCCGCGGCTGCCACGACGCGATCGAGTCGCTATTCCAGACCCTGTGCGGGAGGTCCGCGCGGGTGTGGATTCTTGACGCCGACCTGGCCGCCGCATTCGACAAGATCAGCCACGAGCACCTGCTGGAAATGCTCGGCGGTTTCCCCGCAAGGGATATGATCGCCGGGTGGCTGAAGGCGGGTATTTTCGAGGCCGGGAAAGGGTTCGCGCCGACCGGGGAGGGAACTCCCCAGGGCGGCGTGATATCGCCCTTGCTGCTGAATATCGCATTGCACGGGCTGGAGGAGGCCGCAGGCGTCCGCTACCGGACCGGCGCTCGCGCTGGCGAGGTGACAAGCGGGAGCCCGGCGCTCACTAGATATGCCGATGACCTGGTCGTGTGCTGTCATTCCAGGCAGCAGGCCGAGCAGGTCAAGGCACGGCTGGCCAGGTGGCTGGAGCCGAGGGGGCTGGCGTTCAATGAAGCCAAAACCCGGATCGTCCGCCTTTCCGGAGGGTTCGATTTCCTCGGATTCAATCTCCGCCGCTACCCCAACGGCAAGCTGCTTATCAAACCGAGCGCCATGGCTATCAAGAGGTTCCGGGACAGGCTTGCGAAGGAATTCTATGCACTGCGCGGGGTCAACGTCGCAGCGGTACTGGCGAAAATCGTCCCGATCACACGGGGCTGGGTCGCCTACTACCGGACGGTGGTATCGACCAGGGTGTTTCATGCCCTGACCGACTACCTGTGGAGGCTCACCTACAAGTGGGCATGCTGGACTCACCCGAACAAGCCGAAACGCTGGATCATCAGCCGGTATTACCGGAAGTTCAACAAGTTCAGGAATGACAGGTGGGTCTTCGGCAACCCCGAGACCGGCGCCTGCCTGCCGAAACCATCCTGGACCGATATCGTGCGGCACACCCTGGTCAAAGGCGGGGCATCACCCGATGACCCCGCCCTGGCCGGGTACTGGGCGCAACGTCGCCAGAAGGTGAAACCCCCGCTGGATTCCCACGCCGTGCGCCTGCTATCCAGGCAGGACGGGCGGTGCAGCCTGTGCGGGGAGAACCTGCTGACCCCCGATCAGCCGCCCCAGTCCCCCCAGGGCTGGGAGCACTGGTTCCTGTGGGTCACCAAGAAGGCGATCGTGGCGGACTACCTGATCCACCACGACACGCCCGCTGTCGCACGCAGCAAGCGAACACACCTCGTGCACGCCACCTGCCACCGGAGGAGAAGCTCGCTCCGGCCGGCGGGGAACACCGTGATGCAGCAGACGACCTGAACCGCCCAGGCGGCTTGCTTGGGCCGCGTGCGCGGACAACGTGCATGCGCGGTCCTGAGGGGGCCCCGGTGCAGCAATGCACCGGGGCTACCCGGCAGTTCGCTGAGAACCTGACCGGCCGGCGGGCGGCTGATGCGGTGCGGGGCCGGATCGACTGGAAGTACTGCCTGGGTCTGGAGTTGACCGATCCGGGGTTTGATTTCAGCGTGCTGAGCGAGTTCCGGGGCCGGCTGGTGGCCGGCGGACGGGAGAAGCTGCTGCTGGCGTTGCTGCTGCGCCGTCTGGGGGAGGCTGGCCTGGTCGGGCCGGGGATGCGGCAGCGGACGGATTCCACGCACGTGCTGGCCCGGGTCCGGGAGCTGAACCGGCTGGAACTGGCCGGGGAGGCGGTGCGGGCAGCGCTGGAGGCGCTGGCCGCCGCCGCGCCGGGCTGGCTGGCGTCGGTCACGGACCCGTCCTGGCAGCGGGTCTACGGGCAGCGGATCACCGATCTGCGGCTGCCGGAGAGCAAGGCGGCCCGCGCGGAACTGGCGGCGCAGTACGCCCGGGACGGCTATCACCTGCTGGAGCGGGCCTATTCCCCGGCCGCCCCGGCCGTGCCGCGGGAGCTGCCCGCAGTGCAGGCGCTGCGGCTGATCTTGATCCAGCAGTTCTACCGGGAGACCGGGCCGGACGGGGAGAAGGTGACCTGGCGGGAGGACGCCCAGCACGGCCTCCCGCCGGGCAGAGCCAAGATTGTCTCCCCTTATGACCTGGACGCCCGGTACGGCGAAAAGCGCGGCAAGGGCTGGCTGGGATATAAGGCCCATTACAGCGAGACCGTCAGCGACCCGGCCGGCGATGACCCGCAGACCGGCCGGCCCGCCAGGCCGAACCTGGTCACGGTCACCGAGACCACCCATGCCTCCGTCCCCGACGTGGTGATGACCGGGACCATCCACGACGACATGGACGCTGCCGGGCTGCCACCCGGCGAGCACGCCGTGGATTCCGGCTACGCCAGCGCTGAGGAACTCCTCGCCGCCCGCGCCCGCGGCATCACCCTGATCACCCCGCTGCTGGCCGATGCCAGCCGCCAGGCCCGCACCGGCGGGTACACCGCGGACATGTTCACCATCGACTGGGACGAGGCGCAGGTCACCTGCCCCGAAGGCGCCGTCAGCCAGTACTGGAGCCCCTGCCGCCAGAACGGCCGCGACGTGATCGTCGTCCAGTTCCCCGCCCGCACCTGCCGGGACTGCCCCGTCCGGGACAAATGCACCACCGCCACCCGGGCCGGACGGCAGCTCACCTTGCGGCCCCGCGAGATCCACGAAGCCGTCGCCATCGCCCGCGCCGAACAAGGCACCAAGGCCTGGCAGCGGAAATACGCCGCCCGGGCCGGCGTGGAGGGCCTGATGGCCCAGGCCACCCACGTCACCGGCATCCGCCGTGCCCGCTACCTCGGCCTGCCCGAAACCACCCTCGAACACAACATCGCCGCCGTCGCGATCAACCTCGTCCGGCTCGACGCCTGGTGGACCGGGCACCCGCTAGACCGCACCCGGACCAGCCACTTCCAGCGACTCCAGTACGAGCTCGCCGCATGAAACCAAATAAGCCAACAGGGTCTTTGTACCGCTTCAAAACTACTTGCATGGTGTCTGACCTCCGGGTTCATGAGATCAGTTACGCCGCCTGGTAGTACTCGTTGATCACGCCGCCGAGCACTTTCCGCCGCTTGTGGGGTTCCATAATCTTGTCACGGTCTCTGACCTGCAACGTCATGGCTGGGCCGGTGGCTATCATGCTGCCCGTTCGTACTCGTGGATCAGCCCGCCCAAGACCTTCCGCCGTCGTATCGTCGCCTTCGTCAGGTCGGTGACCGCGACCGCGGTGATGTCGGCGCAGTCCGGTGGCCGCAGGTTCCGGGCTCGGTGCGGGCGATGGCGGTTATAGTGCGCGGCGTACTCATTCAGGACCGCGCGCAAGTGCCGCGACCCGGCGATGAGCAGCCGGTCGGTGACCTCGGCCCGGGCTGTGCGCACCCAGCGCTCGGCATAAGCGTTACCCCGCTTTGTCAACTACACCCGATCCGCACGATCGGTACCAGCGCGTCCGGGTGACGCACCCGTTCCACCCTCTTTATGGCCGGGACTTCGAGTTCGTCGCCTACCGCCAGAACTGGGGCGAGGACCGGGTTCACCTGCACGATGAGAACGGGCAGCTGTTCTCGCTGCCTGCGGGATGGACCGACGTGGCGGCGGCGGACCCGTTCGTGGTGATCGCGGCCGGCCGGTGCCCATTCACCACGGCGGGCCTGCTGGCACTGGCTGATCTGGTGGACCGGCTCCGCGCGCAGCGGGACGGCGCCGAGGCCGTAAAGAAGATTACGCCGTGAATGTCAGGGAGATTACGCCGCATTGGCTTGCCTGGCGGATGGCCGCCCCGCTGGTTCTAGGCACTAGTTCCCTAATTTTCCTGCGGAATCTGGTAACACGCGGGCTCAGGTACGTGCGCCTGGCATCCGTGTCCGGCAAAATCTTCCTGACAGCCACAGTTAGCAGGAGGCGGCATGGCCAGGCGGGACGCCGGACCGGACCCGAAGGAGGCCGCGCTCGCCGAGACGCGCTGCCTGAACCCCCATCCCGAGCAGGTGCGCGACCCGGCATTCCTGTCCAGCGACTTCTTCGACGCCCGCGACCTGGTGCAGGTCAAGTACGAGATGGTGCGGCGGGTGAAAGCCGACGGCGCCCCCGTCACCGAGGCCGCCGCGGCGTTCGGGTACTCCCGGCCGTCGTACTACCAGGCAGCCGCCGCGCTGGAGCGCTCCGGGCTGGACGGACTGGTGCCAGCCCGGCCCGGGCCGCGCGCAGGGCACAAGCTCACCGAGGAGATCCTCGCCTGGGCCGAGGAACAACTGGCCGCCGACCCCGCGCTGCGCCCGGCGCAGCTGCCGGCCCGGATCGCCGGCGCCTTCGGCGTGCGCGTGCACCCCCGCTCGGTCGAGCGCGCGCTGGCCCGCCGCCGGGAGCGCCACTCCAAAAGCCGCTGACCTGCCCGCCCGCGAGATGCGGAAGGAGGAGAACCCGTCCCTGTCCCTGCTCACATCACCTGGCCACGCGGCTGCTGAACCGGACAACCGTCCGGATGCCGGCCAGGATCGTGTTCCCGGCAGCGGGCTGGACGCCCGCTACGAGCAACTGCGTCATGCCGCGCTGCACGCGCGCGCCGAGGCGTTCCCGCTCGGCCTCGGCGTGCTGACCCGCGGCGGCGTCACCGCCTGGCGGCATGCCCTGGCCGGCCTGACCCCCGCCGGACCGGGCGCGGCGGCACCAGCCGACCCGCCTCCCGGCACGCACCCCGCCCGGCCCGCCGGGCTCCCGGCCCCGGTGGCCGCCCAGCTCATCAACGTCCTGGCGGCCGTCGCGCTCGCCGCCACCGGCCCGGCCCCCTAACCGGCCGCTCATCTGTGAAGGAGACCCGATGCTCCCCGATACCGCGGCGTCGAAGGTGACCGCCGCCCACCTGTCCAGAACGGCGCTTTTGTACGTCCGCCAGTCCAGCCTCAAGCAGGTCATCCACAACACCGAATCCGCGATCCGCCAGTACGACCTGCGCGGCAAGGCGATCGCGCTGGGCTGGGACGCCAGCCAGGTCACCGTGATCGACATCGACCAGGGCCAGTCCGGCGCCAGCGCCGCCGACCGGGAGGGCTTCCAGCAGCTGGTCGCGGAGGTGTCGCTGGGCCGGGCCGGGATCGTGCTCGGCCTGGAATGCTCCCGGCTGGCCCGCAACTCCGCCGACTGGCACCAGCTGCTCGAGCTATGCGGCATGACCGGCACCCTGATCTGCGACGAAGACGGCCTCTACGACCCGCGGAACTTTAACGACAGGCTCCTGCTGGGCCTTAAGGGCGCCCTCTCGGAGGCCGAGCTCCATTTCATCCGGGCCCGGCTGCGCGGCGGGCAGCTGTCCAAGGCGCGCCGCGGCGAGCTCATCATGCCGCTGCCCACCGGCCTGGCCTGCGACGCTGCCGGGCACGTCATCCCCGACCCCGATACCGCCATCCAGGGTGCGCTCCGGCACCTGCTCACCACGTTCGAGGCCACCGGGTCAGCCACCGCCGTCGTGAAAGCGTTCCGCGCCGCCGGGCTGTCTTTCCCGTGGCGGCACCAGAAAGGCCCGCGCAAGGGCGAGGTTGACTGGCAGCCGCTGCGCCACCACGCGGTGCTGCGGGTGCTGCACAATCCCCGCTACGCCGGCGTGTTCACCTACGGCCGGACCACCCAGCGGGTCCTGCCCGGCGGGAAGGCCGCCTCCCGGCAGCTGCCCCGCGAGGAGTGGACCTCTTTCATCCCCGGCGCTCACCCCGGATACATCACCCTGGACCAGTGGGAAGCCAACACCGCCAAGCTCGCGGCCAACGCCGCCGCGCACGGCCGCGACCGGGCCGCCGGGCCGCCCCGCGAAGGCCCCGCCCTGCTGCAGGGCATCATCGTCTGCGGCCGCTGCGGCGGGCGGATGACCGTCCGCTACCACACCCGCGGCAGCAGGCAGGTGCCGACCTACGCCTGCCAGCGTGACGGCATCGAGAACGCCCGCCCATTCTGCGCCGTCATCCCCGGTCACACCCTCGACGAGCACGTCGGCCAGCTGCTGATCGACACCCTCACCCCGCTGGCGGCCGAGGCCGCCCTCCAGGTCTCCGCTGAACTCCAGCACCGCGCCGCCGAAGCGGACGCGCTGCGCGCCGCGCACGTCGACCGCGCCCGCTACCACGCCGACCTGGCCCGCCGCCGCTACCTGGCAGTTGATCCCGCCAACCGGCTCGTCGCCGGGCACCCTCGAAGCCGGCTGGAACACCGCCCTGCGCAACCTGGGCGACGCCCAGGCCGCCTACGACCAGGCCCGCACCCAGCACAGCGGGCAGCTCACCGACGCCCAGAAAACCCGGATCAGCCAGCTGGTCACCGACCTGCCCGGCATCTGGAACGACCCCGCCACCCCGGCCCGCGAGCGCAAGCGCACCGCCCGGCTGCTGCTCACCGACGTCACCGTGACCAGAACCAGCGACACCATCACCGCGCACGTCCGCCTGGCCGGCGGCCAGGCCCGCGCCCTCACCCTGCCAGTCCCCGAGCCGGCCTGGAAGATCCGGCAGGCCAAGCCCGCCACTATCACCGAGATCGACCGGCTGCTGGACCACTCCTCCAAAGCCGCGGCCTGGCCAACGGCGAGGGACGACCCTACAACCTCACCATGGTCCAGCGCGTCATCCGCACCTACCACCTACGCAGCCGCCGCCAGCGGCTGCTCGACGCCGGGCTGATCCCGCTCAGCCAGATAGCCGAACTGCTCGGCGTGTCCCCAGGCACCGTCAAGATCTGGTACCACGCCGGAATTGTCAGCGGGCAGCGGTATAACGACAAAGGCCAGGTCCTCCACCACCCGCCCGGACCCAACCCGCCAGCCCGCCACCAAGGACGCCGGCACGACACCGTCCGACCCGCATGAACACCACCTAGCCACGAAACGCTCCGAAGAGGTGCAGTATGCAACCCGAGGTTTCGCCCGCGGACTGCGCGGCGGGATCTTCACACCTCGATCCCGGCACCGGACAGCACCGCGTCGAACGCCTCGGTGAACTGCCCGGCCCGGTCCCGGATCAGGAACCGGAACCGGGCGGCGCGCTCCCCTAGGTCCATCAGCAGGTTCCGGGCCTGCTGCACGGTCCACGCCCCGTCCGGGTGCGCGGTCACGCCCAGAATATGGACGTGGCGGGTGCTCACCTCGATCACGAAGAACACGTAGACACGCTGCAAGGTCACCGCGCAGTCGACGTGGAAGAAGTCGCACGCCAACATGGTGGATGCCTGACTGCGCAGGAACTGCCGCCACGTCGACCGGGAGCGGTTCGGCGCGGGCGGTATCCCCAGCCGCTTCAGCACCCTCCGCACCGTAGACGCACCGACCCGGTAGCCGAGACCGAGCAGTTCGCCCTGGATCCGCTTGTAGCCCCAACCCGAATTCTCCCGCGCCATCTGCTCGATCAGCACAGCGACCTGGGCGTCAACCGGCGGGCGTCCTGCCCGGCGGGGATAGGTCCACCGCCAGTGGACCAGCCGCCGGTGCCACCGCAGCAGCGTGTCCGGCGTCACCAGCCGGCTCATCCGCAACGGTCTCGGGAGCAGCCGCGCCAGGGCGGCGATCACCATCCGGTCCGCCCAATCCAGCTTCGGCTTGGGGTTCTGCCGCCGCAGCACCGCCACCTCCTGGCGCAGCACCAGCAGCTCGGCGTCCTTCGACGCCGCCGAACGTGCCAGCAACGCCATCCACCCGATCAGGCGGACGAAGACCAGGTAGAGCATCCGTACTGTCACAAGCCCGCGATACTGCCAGCCCTGGGGCCACTGCCGCAGTCATACTCGCAGGCCAGCATCCCTATGCCCCGTTTTGGAACCCAACAAGCCTCGGCCAAAGGACGTTTTGGTCGAGAACGTCGTGTCCCGGACCTGGTCGCCGGTCACCGGCCGGGCGTAACGGCCAGGCCCGGTCACAAGCCATGAGCCTCGCTGCTCACCCGGATGCTCGCGCCCCAGGCAAGCCGGGCCGCCTCCCGATCCCGGGCCAGCCGGTCCTATTCGAGTTGCGCGGCCATGGACAGGTCGCTGCGCGGGAGCTCCCAATTCAGCGCGTACAACGCCTCTTGCTCCGGAGTCATCTTGGTCAGGCGAGCCAATGGGAATTCGGCGATTCTCACCACATCAGCTCAAGGTGGCAGAAGGCTGCCCATGTCGAAGTCGCAGTAGTGGTCGAGAAGGATCCGGCTGCTGTCGTGGAACTCGACCTCGCATAGCGCGAGGAAAGGCCCATAGGCCTCCGTCGCCATGCCGAATCGCCCGTCGGGCCCGCGCGTACCTGCGAATACCTTGTTACCCCATGATCGCCCGAGGTAGAAGGTTGCCGACTTTACCTGGTGGGTGGCGTCATTGTGCGGGGTGACCCGAATTTCGACGGAGTACTTCTGATCCGCCTTTGTGGCAGGCCGCAGGATGTGTGTCAGGAAGTGGGAATGCTGGCTCACCTTGCGCGCCGATTGGTAGTCGCGAAGGAGCGACGGGTCCACATCGCGCATAGGTCTTGTAAGCTGGGCCACCGCTACCGGCACCGTATGCAAAATGTCGCCCAGTCCTTCCCGCACCTCTACCTTGACGGGTCCGTCTTTCGGGCTTTGCTTGACGGCGGAAGGGACGGATGCGCTTATCTCCCCGTCGTCGGCCGGTGCGGCGCGTGCCTGGTGTGCAGGGCGTTGTGTTGTCGCGCTCGCGGGCGTTGCCCGCGCGGGTGTCTGCGCCGACGACGGCGTAGTAGAGGATTCACGAGCGTCCGCGGCGTGGTTGTCGTGCGGCTCAGCGGCCTGCGGCTGGGCGCCCTGCGATTGGGGAAGGAGTTCTGCCCGTGTGCTCGCTGCCCAGGGGTCGTTGCCCGGGTATTCGCCCGGTGGGTCTTCACCGATGGGCAAGAGCCTGATTTCCTGCCGCGACGGGACGATATCGGGGAGTTCGAGGTGAGCTTGCCTGACGACCAGGTCGGTGCCCTGAACGGCCAGGGTGGCGGTGATTTCGCAACGACCGGAGTGGACAGCGACGAGCCGGCCGCCGCTGATCCCGAGCACCAGGGAATTGACGTCGAACACGATGGACAAGCCGAGCTCGAGGATGGCCACCCGGTGATTGTCCACCAGGACGCTGACGGAGGGCCGTTGCTCCAGCGTGACCTCGTGCGCGGACATGTCGACCAGTTCAATGCTGCCGGGTGCGGCCAGCGTCCGCCGTGCGGCGGAGACGATGTCGCGGTGCTCGCGCCACCCGCGCACGAGCACGCCGACCAGGTCGACTTCCAGCAGAGCAGCCGCAGCGGTCGCCGTCTCCTGCGCCGCGGCCTTCCTGGTCATCTCGGGGAGCTGCGCTAGGGCGCGGCCAAGATTCTGGTCTCCGACGGGCGACAAGATCTCGCCGGCCAGGGTCTCGGCCGCGTCAGTGTCCGGGCCGAACAGCAGATCCAGGGCGGTGAGCGTGCTGCCCTGTCCAGCGGTCGTCATGCCACCTCCTTGATCGTGATTCTGGCAACTCCGGGATTGGGTTCGAGGCGAACCGCGTGGGTCGGCTCTCGTCCGGTGTCACGGACGCTCACCACGTCCGGCGGGGAGATACCCGGCACGGCCCGCACGTTCGACGCCACGGCCATCTGCTGGCGATCGCGCCTCCGTGAGCGGAAGCGCCACCAGCGGCGCGTGCTCGCAGCCCCACCGGTGGGGGATTCCGAGCTGGGCGGCCAGTCCGCCGCGGGGGACGGTATCAGGCCCCCGCCCGGCCGCACCAGTGCAGACCGCCCAAGTGGGGGTCCGCTGCCCGGCACGGTTTCGCGCTCGTCTCCAGGCTGCGGCGTGCCCTCGGCCGGCACGCCAGTTCCGGCTTTCTCCGCCAAACGTCGGGCGAGTTCCTCGTACGATCCGCCGAACTGTCGCAGGGTCCTCGCAGTCACGGCGGCGAACGCACGCTCTTCGAAGCTGGCTGCCGGCGTCTCGTCCGGCGCGTATAGCAAAGACGCAAATGTCTGCGTGCGGCCGACCCTGCGACCGACGAAGTCTCCGACCGTGTGTATGACGCGTAGGGTATCGGTGCCCAGCACAGTGTCTTGCAAGATTTCGCGGGCTCCGTCGATGAAGTCGTACTCGACCTGGTCGGAGTGGACGTCGGAGTCGGCTGGCGTGCATCGCTCCAGGAGTCCGCCCAAGAGCACCTCGGCTAGGTGCACCTGGGCCGAGCCGGGCAGCATCGCCTGCTGGACGAGGCGCATGATGGGCAAGGTGAGAGGCACGGCGGCGAGAAAGCCGGCCAGTTCGAACGCGGTCGGCGAGACAACGGCGCGGAACCGCCTCACCCGCTCGGTCGGCGGCAGGCTGGCTGCGGGCGGCGCCAGCCCGGCCTCCTGCGGCGTGTCCGGGGACTCACCGACCGACGGCCTGGCCCACATGACAACCCCCGGCACCGGTCGGCCCCCGGCGCCCGCTATCAGACTCGCCCACGGCGCCAGCCAGCGTGGCTGCAGGGCGATCACCGGCACGGGGACCACGGAGGCAGCCTCGCCGAGGGATGCTGTCGCCTCGTTCGGCAGCACGTCGGAGTCGGCGCTCTTCACGGCGGCAAGGGCGGCTTCGAGCTCCCGCCGCGCGCTCGCTAGCCAGGAGGCGGCCTCGAGCCGGGAATTCGGCGCGCCGGGGTAGGGCGCGCGCAGCTCGGCCGATTCGGTTTCGATCGCGGTATAGCGCCACAGCCGCTGCGGAAGCACGTGGATGATCGCGACGGGGCTGGTCTGGCCCCACAGGGACAGAAGGGCCTGGGCAGCCCCGCTGGACCAGGCCGGGGCGACGCAGTCGCTCACCATCAGGATCAGTCGCCGCCCGCCCGGGTCCACTAGCTCCCGCGGGGTGGACGGGCGAGCGTAGCTGGTGGCCGACTCGGTACCGGCGTACAGTGCCGATCGCCCGTCGGCTGCATCGGTGTCCATCAGCCAGATCCGCACGTCGCGGAAGGCGCCGTGGCGCTCGAGCAGGCGCCGTAGCTCCTCTACGGTGCGAGCCCAGATGGCCATGGAGGGGCTCTGGTCGATTACCAGGGCCAGGTCTAGCCAACGGGTAAGGCCAGGCCGCAGGACTGGCATCCAGATACCCTCTTCGGCGGCGCGCTCGGCGGTCGCCTCCTCGTCCAGGACCATCGTCGTGGCCGACGGCACCCGTCGCTTTAGCGGGCGCAGCGCTTGACCGAGGGCAAGCGCGCCGGGCAGCGCGGCCGCGGTTGGCGTCTGAAACGGCAGGCCGCCGCGCGGCATCGGCGTCCCGGCTGCGGGCGGCAGGTGCAGGGCGGCGGCGGCAGCGGCAGGCGATGTCCTGGTGTCGGCCTGCTGCTCACCGTCCGGCTGAGGGATCTGCGGGCCCTCAGGCTTCGTCGGCCCGGGCGGCGGCAGCGGCGGACCATCCTGTGCGACGTCGAGCGTGGTCTCAGCGGGTCCGGCCGGGAGCTCGTTCCTCCCGATCTCCCGTGCCAGCCAGAGCGTATCGGCAACGTCTTCCCACGTTGGCTCGAGACCGGCGGCCTTCAAGGCGGCCGCCACCACCTCGATCACCCCGGACTCATCTCACCCAGCGGGTGGAGCAGTGAGCTGAGCAGCTCCTCAAGATCGCCAGGATCCTTGCCGGTGCCACTGACCAGCAGGTAGACCGCGTTTAGAAGCTGGTCGGTGGCAAGGATGTTCCGCTCACGGCGTTGCAGGAACTCCTCGATGAGGTCCGCCGCCTGCTGACGCGCCTGCGGGCCGAGGTGAGCTTCGACGATGCGGGCGAGCTTGTCCTTGTCCGGCTGGTGGAGGTCCAGCTGCAGGCAGCGGCGCAGGAAGGCCGGAGGGAAGTCACGCTCGCCGTTGCTCGTCAGTATCACAACCGGAAATGCCCGGCAGGAGATCGTGCCAGCGGTGATGACGGCGCGGCCATCCGGATCGGCGGTGCTGACCCGGGCCTCGGGTTGCCGCTCAGCCAGCCGGACGAGTTCGGGGATGGTGTACCTACCCTCCTCGAAGATGTTGAGCAGATCATTGGGCAGGTCGATATCGCCCTTGTCGATCTCGTCGATGAGCAGCACACGCGGGCGGTCCGACGGCAGCAGGGCGGTGCCAAGAGGCCCGAGCGTGATATACGAGCCGATATCAGGCGGGGCGGCATGCCTCTCAGGCCTGCCCGAATCCTCCGCGTCGGCGCTGGCCGCCGCCGACGCCTGCCGGACGCTGGTCTCCTGCAGCCGCCCGATCGCGTCGTAGTTGTACAGTCCCTCGGGGAGCGCGGATCGGCTGTTGATCGGCCAATAGAGTACCGGCCCGAGCTTCAGCTCATGGGCGATGGCGAACGCAAGCGACGACTTCCCAGTGCCGGGCGCACCCGTGACGAGCAGCGGGCGACGCAGGAGCAAAGCCGTATTGACAAGGTCGACTTCGTGGTCGTCGACCTGGAAGGTGGCCCCGCGCTCGAGGTTGCCGAAGCGGCGGGCCATGCGGTCATCAGCGCCGGTGTGGTCGGCAAACGCGCGCCAACTCGGAGGGGGCGGCAGTTCCCAATCGTCATGGGGCTTTCCGTCCCCACGCATGATCCACCAGCTCTTCATTGGTCGGCTCCTTTCACGGCAGGCGGAGCGAGCGTGCCCCGGGTGTCCGGCAGCCGCCGATCATAGTTATCCCAGAGCAGGACGAGGTCGTGACCGAAGCCCTCGCCACGCGCCATGTATGCCTTCTCGCGCCATGCGCGTACCAGTTCGGGCAGTTCGGCCAGGTGCGCGTTGGCCAGCGCAGCCTCAAGGCATTCCAGATGCGCGGCGGCGTCGGTGGGCGCACGGCGCACGCCGAGCGCCACTGGCATCCCTTGCGTGAGGGTTAGCAGAAGGAGATTTCTCATCCCGTCGTCGAGCTTCCCGCAGGTGCCGAGCGGCGCGACGACAATCTTGGTATCGTCCCTCAGCTGCGCCCAGAGGTCCTGGGCGCTCGATGTTGCCGGGTCTCTGATCCAGACGACCAGGTCGCTGAGCGGCGTGACGGCCTGGGCCTGCATGAGCGCCTGCCAGCGGGCTTGCCAATTACGCTGCTCTTGCCCCAAGGTCCGGCGCCGGCGTACGGCGACCTTGTATTCGGCGCCCAGCGGCCGGGGTAGCCCGCTGGTGGCTCCGAACAACCACCAGTCGACATCTTGATTAAGGAATTCAAGGTCGAGCAAGAACTCCACTTGAAGCCTGCCCTGGATCTGGTCCAGCCCGTAGCTGGCCAGGTCAAGGAGCTCATCGAGCCGCACGCGAAGCTCATCCAGCCGACGCGGATCTTCGTCCCAGTCAAGGGTGCGGGCCCCGTGGCCCGGCACCCACAGCCACAAGTACACGGTAAAGCGGTCCGCGACTGGCTCCAGCTCGATGAGCAGAACCGGATCACCGCCCGGGGCCGGCCCGGCCGGCGTTCGCCAGGCCGCCGCAGGCAGATTGCGCGCGCCACCTACCCGGTTAATCCAGTCACGCAGCCGCCCAGCTATTGAAGGATCTGGCGGATTGCCGGTGAGCGGCGCCATCTGGGCCAGCCAGTCAACAAAGCGCAGCAGCCGACACAGCCCCTCCTGTGGGGGGTGGCGTTGAGAAGAAACAGCGCCACTTCCCGCACGCTGCCTGGATTGACCTCGCGGCCCTGACGGCCGATGAAATCGGCCGTCAGGGCCCGCTGCATCCCCGCGGCCAGCAGGTCAGCCCAGGCGATCTTGTCGGGCTCGAGGGCCAGCAGCTCGCTCAGCTCACCCTTTGTCAGCGCGGCCCGCGGCAGCAGTCCATTCACCACCTTCTCCAACCTGGAGAAGTCCGGATCGTCCCTGGGCGAGTACGTCCTGATCGCATCGAGCAGCAGATCGAAGCTCTCGTCGTCGGCGCCGGACGCGATGATGAAGTTCTTGATCTCCTGATTGTCACTGGCGTTACGGTACGGATTGAAAGCCCGGTTCCGGCGCGTCACAAACGAGAGCACCTCTTGCCTGCGTTGAGGATCACGCATTACCTGCACGTCGTGCATAGCTTCTGCGAGCGCTTCTACGACGGGGCCTTCCGGCCAGACCAGTCCCAGCAGCACCTTGTCCTGGTCTGCTCCGTCTTCCATGAGGCTCACCCCCCGTCTGCGCCCGCGCTCACGGCAAGGTGACCCGCAGCTTGCTCCGCCTCACGGAGGGCAGGGTCCTTCGGATCCGCGTACAGCTTGACCGCTTCCATCAGCTCAGCCAAGCCGCCCGGGTAGTCCAGGCACCGCATGATGATGTTCACCACGTGCGGACGACTGGCCGAGTCGTAGGGGATGCTCGTGGCCAGTCCCTTGCGGAGCCGGCGCACGATGTTCGCCCGGCTGACCGGATCGGCTATGACACTGAGATCCAGGAGCCGCTCCACTAGCTCACGAAGCGCCTCGCCGCTCGGTGGACGCCTGACCGCAGCCGCGGTCCCTGCCGACTCGGGCACGGTGTCACCGAGGACTCGCTCCCCGCCGGTCCACGGGCGCCAGCGGAACGATGTGGGCGTCTGCCCAGTATGGCCGGCTGCGCGCAACTCGACGAATCGCCGGTCCAGGCTGGCGGCGACGTTGTCCATCTCGGGTGGCCAGCGGTTGCCGTCCGGCCCGGACAGCTCTTCCATGACCGCCTGGGAGAACAGTCCGGCCTTGACGCTGCCAAGGTTGATAGCGACCTGCCCCGGGCTGGCAGCATAAAGGACGAACTGCTCATGGCCAGGCAACGGCTGACCGTAGGGAAGGGTTTCATTGGGCAGCGTGGTGGCGAGTTGCATCCGTTCGGCGTAGGTCTGGCAGGCGTCCACCACTCCGACCTGCCGCGGGAGTCCCGGATACCGGTCCGAACGCAGCGCCGTGAGCAGCGAATTCAGATTGAGGTTGCGTTTATCCTCGGCGCTGGCATCGGCATAGAACAGCCTCAAGCCATCGTCGCGGGTAAGCACCCCATGGCCGGCCCAGAACAGCCAGAGCATGTCGCCGCGCCATCCAGGCAGAATCCGCTTGATCGCCTCGGTCACGGGCTCGTGCCGGGCCGGACTAGCTGTCACGCCGGCCGGCAAGGGCACGCCAGGCGGCTGGTCATCCAGCGGCGAGAGGAAGACGAGCATCTGGTCGGCCGGTACCCCGCGACTGGCCAGCCAGGAGGTGAACCGGGCGGCATCCTGGGCGGGACCATCCAGATCCCAGGCCGCCCCGGCCTCGTAGCGTTCGATGCCGACCACGAGCGCATACGTTCTCTGTGGGCTGGCCCCACCGCCGAGATTCGCGGCCGCGCTCATGGCAGTCTTGAGACGATCGCGTCCCACACCTTCGGGTTGGCCCAGTAAGCGCTATGCGACTGCGGGAACGGCTGCCGGTTGTTCACCTCAACGTCCTCGATCTGGCCTGGAAACAGCGGCGCACCAATGTAGCTCAGCAGGTCGCGAGGATCGTAGATGTTGAGCCAGGCCGGGACGTGAGCAGGCAGCGGGTCATCGTGCGCCAGGCTCCACAACGCCCCGATTTCGTACAGGAACGGCGCCTGAGAGCCAACGGTGACCAGCAACCGGACTGCTGGAAGAGGCTTCGTTGCCAGCAGATCCACAGCGGCGATCCCGCCGAGGCTGTGTGTAAGCAGGACCACCGGCGCGGCCGCAGCGGCGACCTGGTCAGCGATGAAGGTACGGATACGGTCGCCGCGTACCTGGTAGAGCAAGATGTCGCCGGCGCCTGGGGACGTGGCGTCGGTGAGCGCGCCGCGCCTGCGTCGGGCGCGCGCGGTGGCCAGCCGAAGGGCCAGTCCGCGAACCGGGGCCGCTATCTTGCCCGGTACGCCTCGCTCGCCGCCGCCGAAGGCATCCACCAAGAGCCGCACCACGTGGTCACGGGCGGCGGCGTCCGGCACGATCGGGGTATCGGTACCATCCTGCTCAGCCTGCTCGGCCAGGGCCTCGGCGACGATCGCGCGAGCGACCGCCAGGCGCAGCGCGCCGAGGCTGTCGCCCGCAGCGCCAAGTGCCTGCCGATAGGGCTCGGAGGTAGCGATCGCGACCCGGGCCGACCCGAAGGTCTCGGCCAGCCCGGCCGCGGCGAGCGCGGCGGTAAGTTCTTGCGACGGGGCTAGGGCCTGCACACTCGCGTCGAGTTCGTCGCCGGGCGGCAGCCGCCCCGGCGGCAGTTCACCGTCGGCCGGGCCGGCCATGGCGAGCATCCGCAGTTCCCAGGAGGGATCCTGATAGAGCAGGTCCCAGAGAGCTATTTCCTCATCCTCGGGCCCGGGGGTAATGCCCCGGGTGGTGTCATAGGCTGGGACGGAGGCGCCGTTATGCCAGAGCCGGGTGCCCTCGGCATCTCCCCAATAGCAAGGCTCGACGGCGAACTCAGGCCGTCGGCTGTGCAACTCGCTTCGAACCCGCTCGAACAACCTGGAAAAGGCTGGCTCGCGGACCCCTGTTCCGTGCACGAAGATTATCGTGCTCATGTCTCCCCCACATGAACGTATCGATATCACCGCCCGCATCGGGCCTGCCAGGCGGCCAGAGACTACACATTGTCCCCGATCGAGCCAGAAAATGGAACAGCTCGGCTGAGCCAAGCGGCACGGGTTGCCCACTGCCTGCGTGGCGGACCGGCTGCTGACTGGTGCGGCGGCGTTCGAGCGCGATCAGGGCTGGGCAGTGCTTGACTCTTTGTCAGACCCGCCGCAATACGGCAACCACCTTACCGAGAATGGTTGCGTCGTCGCCCGGAATCGGACGATACTCCGGATTCTGCGGAGTCAGCAAGACATGGTTATTCTTCGACAGCTTGAAGGTCTTGACTGTGACTTCGCGCTCAATTAGCGCTGCCACGATTTCATTATTCTCGGCTGCTTGCTGCTGGCGGATGACCACCCAATCGCCGTCGGCGATAGCCGCGTTGATCATCGAGTCGCCGCGGATCTTGAGAAGAAAGAGGCTCCCCTCGCCAACAAGTCGCCTGGGCAGCGGAAGGGTGTCCTCGATAAATTCCTCGGCGAGAATCGGCTCACCTGCGGCGATCTCTCCGACTAGTGGTACGTAGGCTAGTTCATGCGGAGTATAGCCTGGCGGTATATCATCGATTTCGCGGATCCCCTGGTGCTCACCAAGCTCATCCTTCGCTTTATCGAGCACATTTGCGAGGCGACTTAGTTCGTTAAGCAGGCTTCTTCGCGCTCTAATTGTCGGCCTGCCCGCACTCATATTCTGGAGTTTAAGGAGAGCATCCATCGCCGCATCACGGAGATCTTCGAATGTAATTTGAGGATCCCTCAACCTTAGCGGTACGGTAGATATTAGATATACCTTCCTCGCGTCATTATAGAGCATTCCTAGGAAACGCTCCCAGTCCTTTATTGTATTCTTTGGCAATGGATTCGTTCTCATCCAAAGTACCTTGTCGTGACAGTGATCGGCCATTCTGTAAGCGTCAGCGAACGCCTGAAAAAGAACAAAGGAAATCGTCGGACTATTGTGCTCGAACGCGGAACGCGCGAGCTTAAGACTTCTCTCCCAAGGCTGCTCAGCTGGCGGCACACGAATACCTGCCTTACGTCACATGACGAATGGCTCGCGTGCCAGCATCGAGCAAGTCAGCTGCCGCGTCGGCCAGCCGAGCACATGGCTTCTTCGCTGCTCCTTCGGACCTCACCCTACGTAGTGCAGAGAGTTCCTCTGACGCTACCTTATGATAGCTGCGCAGGTCGTCATCCAATTGCTGCAGGTCGTCGCGCATTGATAGCCTGGTCTCTTCCTCGGCGGCCGCGCCCAGCGCCGCTATGAGCGGGCCAACGGACACGAGAGCTTTGTCTGCTGCCTCTAGCTTGCGGCTTTTGATCCTTGTATCCCTGAAGATGGCCGGCACGATCCGTTCCAGCGCATCACCGAGGGCCCGCAGGGACCGCTCGTGCAGACTCAGAGCCTCGAGCGTCATTCTATTGTCGCCGACAAGATATTGCGGGTCGTCCGGTCGCCCCCGCTCCTGTGCCGCCCGTTCGGTTTGCTGCAGTGCCGTCCCTGCCGCACGGCCACCGGCCCGCTGGCCGGTCAGTCGATCGCGGTCGCCGAGATCCGCATCCTCCGCGACGGAGTGCGGTGAGCCTGTCCCGACGGCGACGATGGGCCGCGCTGGCTCAACGGGTGTTTGCCATGCCGTCACGGGCAGATTGCGCGCGTGGCTTACCTGCTCGATCCACTCACGCAATCGCTCGGCCACCGCAGGATCATCACACAAGAGAGAGGCAGACTGAACCAGCCAGTCAACAAAGCGCAGCGATCTGCACAACCCGTCCCCTGATGAGGAGGAATCCAGCAAGAGAAGTATCGCTTGCCGGACGTTAGCAGGCTTAAACTCACGGCCTGCGCGGCCGACTTGCCCTGCCAGCGCCCGTCGTATTCCAACAGGGAGTTGACCTGGTCGAACAACCGTGTCAAGCTTGAACGTCAGCAGTTCTCGCGTAAGCATTCAGCCTTCCCTGGCTATGTGCCATTGGCGGGGCAGATGAGGTTCCCTGGAAGCTTTGGCGGCCGGCTGGGCGTGTCGTGTTGCTTACGGAGGGTCGGCTTTGATGTAGTTCCGGTGTGCCCGATACGC
>WNGL01002062.1_pt1 | contig 24518 bp, 27 predicted proteins | sample 5400591 | NCBI WGS metagenome assembly WNGL01 (sample SAMN13153377, study PRJNA577476) | soil metagenome | isolation source: 80 cm soil or saprolite under Garry oak tree replicate 1 | place: USA:California | collected 2016-06-15 | reverse complement strand
CCAGGCCGAACCGGAAGCCCAGGCCGAACCGGAAGCCCAGGCCGAACCGGAAGCCCAGGCCGAACCGGAAGCCCAGGCCGAACCGGAAGCCCAGGCCGAACCCGAAGCCGGGCAGGCGCTGGCCGCCTTGTACGAGGCGCACTACCGGTCTATGGTCCGGCTTGCCGCCCTGCTGATCGCCGACCTGGCCACCGCCGAGGAGATCGTGCAGGAATCCTTCGCCGCCGTGCACGGCATGGGGCACGCGCTGCCCGGCACCGATGCGGCGCTGGGCTACCTTCGCCGCGCGGTGGTCCACCGGTCCCGGACAACGGCGCGTCCTGAGCCGGGCGAGGCCGTCGGCCCGCAGGCCGGCCTTGCGCTGCAGGGCTCTGCCGTCGTGTCGGCGCTGCGGGCCCTTCCCGCCCGCCAGCGCGAGGTGCTGGTCCTGCGGTATTTCGCCGACCTGCCCGAGGCCGAGATCGCCGCGGCCACCGGGATCAGCGTATCCGCCGTCAGGAGCCAGGCCGCCCGGGCGATGTCCGCGCTTCACGCCGAACTGCGCCCGGCCGACCTCGGCGAGACCGGGCCGGACCAGATACCCGGCTGAACCGTACCTAATGAGCTAGTGCTGCATCACCACCGACCCGCCGCCCCGGCGGATGATCCGCACCAGCCGCCGGCCCTCATCATCATCGATCTCACGCACCCGCAGCCGTTCTGTCACCGGCCCAGTCTCGGCGAATCAGCACCCGCCCGGAAAGATCTCAGCCGGGGCGCACCCCATCTGCTACGGCGCTAGCTGCGCAAACGCCCTGTAGAAGGGGTTTACTGATTCTGTGGCGAGGTGCTGGCTGACCATGCTGCGCCCGCTGCTGCCTGTCAGGTGCCGTAGGTGTCGGAGCGGTGGGAGATGTCGAGCACGATGACGGTGCGGGTGCCCTCGTCGATGCGGTAGCGCACCTGCCACCCGGGACCGCGGCGGGCGGACTGCTGCCCGGCGTACTCGTCCCGCAGCCAGTGACCGCTACCTGGGAACCTCACTCCGTCAACTGTGTTGCGACCGCTTGCCGCTGTGGCACTCGCAATGCTCGCAGCCCCGTCACGGCCAGCACCGCCATTACGCCGGTGGCCATCGCGGCCACCGCGAAGCCGCCGTGCGCACCGAAGGCGCCTACCGCCCAGCCAGCCACCGCCGCCGCGCCGGCCGAACCAGCCGCGCTGGCCGAGTTCAGCCAGACAAACGCCTGGGTCAGCACGGCCCGGTGGACCGCCAATTCGGCCAGCACCGAGCAGAGCACCAGCAGCGGGGGGATCGCCAGCCCGGTCAGCGCGATGCCGAACCCCAGTTCAAACGGCGAGCCGGCCACAAGCAACGGCAGGCAGCCCGCCGCCAGCCCGGCCGCGGCCACCGCCAACTGCACCCGCGGAGCTGTGCGCCACCGGCGCAGCCCGTACAGCCAGCCGGCCAGCAGGCTGGCGCAGCTGGACACCATGAACAGCGCGGCGGCCGCGGCCGCCACGCCGTGCTCGACCGCAAAGGCGGTCACTGAGATCTGCATGGCGCCAAAGAACACGCCGATGGCCAGGTTCACGCCGACCAGGACCGCGAATCCGGGCCGCAGCAGCGAGCGGCCCGCGCGGTGGTACACGGCAGCACCGGACGCCGGCGGCGGCGCGGTGCGGCGCTGCGCGGCAAAGCACAATCCGCCGACCACCACCAAGGCTCCCGCTAGCGTCGTTCCCAGCGCCGGGCGCCCGGTCGCCCCGAGGATGCTGACCAGGGCCGGACCGGCCAGGTAGGCCAGTTCGTTGCCCAGCGATTCCAGCGCAAACGCGGTGGGCAGCGCCGCGGCCCGCTCGTCGCCCAGCAGCGCCGCCCAGCGGGCCGCAGACAGCGCGCCAAGCTGGGGGATGGTGGCACCGGCCAGTACCCCGCCCGCCGTCATCAGCCAGTCCGGGGTGCCGGCGGCGACCAGGGTCAGCAGCGTGGCCACCGCCGCGGCGTGGGCCAGCAGCGCGGGCGGCAGCACCCGGGTCTGGCCGAAGCGGTCGATCAGCCGGGCCAGCTGCGGACCGGCCACCGCCTCGGCGACGGCGAACCCGCCGGTCACCAGCCCGGCCGTGGCATAGGAGCCAGTCCGGGTGTGCACCAGCCAGACGATACCCAGGCCGGTCATCGCAATCCCGACGCGGCCGACGGCGGCGGTCAGGAAGAAGGCAGCGGCGCCGGGAGTGCGCGACAGGGTGCGGTAGGTCGCCGACGACATGATGTGTCCCGTTCGCTGCCCAGGCAGGGCGGACCACCCGGGGTCGTCGGCGCCCAGAATTTACCGACCCGTGGTCATCGCCTGGAACCGTCCACTGGTGGCGTGGAGCGGGGACACGCACCCCACGCCGGCTCCATCACCGGGCAGAAGCCTTGTGAAACCGTCTCGGTTGATCTCGGTCGTTGAGACATGACGAGCGTAGGCGCCCGGGACGGGCATGTCCAGACAGTGCGGCGGGAGCCGGTCCCCGGCAGAAGCATCAAATATAAAAGTGCGGTATCGGAAGTTATCCGATTTTCGCTATCAACAACACGCCGGACAACCAACGGTTCTAACCCTGCTCTCCTACCAGACTGTCCGTCTTGATGGCGTGGATCGCGGCGGCAGCCCCAAAGCTGTCATCGTGCCGCAGGCCGGCCCGGAGGTGACGGCGATGAGCCTCGGCGCCGTCGCCCTGGTCTGAGCCGTGGCGGTTCAGTCGGCCGAGACGGCCCGGACCGAAGCCCGGATCGCGTCCTCCAGCCCCTCCAGCGGGAACTTGCCGTCGATGCGCTCACCGTCGACGTAGAACTTCGGGGTGGCGTTGACGCCGTTCCTGATGCCTTCCTGCACGTCATGCTCGATCTTCGCGGCGTGGGCGCCGCCGGTGATTTCCTTCCCGAACTGGTCGATATCCAGGCTCAGGTCCTGCGCGTAGCCCAGGAGGGCGTCCAGATCGAGCCCGGACGAGGGACGGAGCAGCAGGTCGTACATCTCCCAGAACTTCCCCTGGGCCGCCGCGGCCTCGGCGGCTTCGGCGGCCTGCTGCGCGTGCGGGTGTAGCTGCGGGATGGGGAAGTTCCGGAACACGAATCGGATCCGGCCGGGGTAAAGGTCGAGCATCCGGTGGACGTCCCGGGCCGCGCCCCGGCAGTACGGGCACTCGTAGTCGCCGTACTCCAGGACCGTGACGGGCGCATCGGCCGGGCCGAGCATGTGGTCATCAGCCGTGATCTCCGGTACTGCGAAGTTCTCCACCTCGGCTCCTTCACCGACGACGCGCACGCGAGATGGCGTGCGCTATGGGCACAGCATCACCGTGTCCCTGTCGGCCCGTATCGTCAAATTAGTCAGGCCGGCTAGCGCACCAGGATCCCCGGCTCGTCGCCGGGGCCCGAGCTGGCCGCGCCGGCGGGGGCGGCCGGATCGGCGGAGGCGGCCGGATCGGCGGGGGCGGCCGGATCGGCGGGGGCGGCCGGATCGGCGGGGGCGGCAGGGTCCAGGGAGGTGAGCCCGGCCAGGGCCGGCACGCGCCCGGCGAGCAGGCTCACGCCGATGCAGGCCGGGCAGGCCGCCTCCATCCAGGCTGCGGGCGCCGTCGCCCGCTTGCGCCGCCTGACCCGCCAGAAGACCAGAGCGCCGGCCACCAGGTCGGCGGGCAGCGGGATGGGCACGCCCGCTTCCATCGGGAGGAGCAGCACCAGGGCCAGCGGCCCGCTCAGGCCCGCGACACTGCCCTTCATCTAACGCCGCCGCGCCCGCGCTCACCGGCCGCGACGGGTCAGGCGCCAGGCTGGTGGTAGGCCACCAGCGGTACCCAGAGGATCCTGGGCGGGGCCGTCACGCCGCCAGCCGCGAGCGCGGCGCCCAGCCGGCTCGTCATGAACGCGTCCTGGTCCGCCCGCGAGGACCATACCTCCGACACGACGAACGCGCCGTCGTCGGCGGTCCCGGCGGCGTGCGAGAGCAGCCCGGCGGGCCATTCCCCCTCGCCGGTGTACATGTCGACGCCGAGCTGCTTGTTGACAGCTTCGTACTCGGCTTGGGTCACACCGGTGAACTGCAGGATCAGTGTTTCAGGCATCGGGACTCTTTGTGGCTGTCACCTTCAGGACGCTCCCTTGAGCGCCCCCCCTTTGACATCGGTTCGTCGCCCGGGGGCCCGCCGGATCACTCGCCGGGAAAGTGTGTTGAAACTCGCGGTCGGCCAGGGCGATACTCCCGTGGTGACGATGCACACGGGGCGGACGTCGTTCGACGTGACCGGGGAACCGCTCAAGGAGCAGATGGAGGCGTTCCTCGACGAGCACAGGGCCGCGCTGCACGCGTGCCTGGGGGGCCTGACCGAGGAGCAGGCCCGGCGCTCCCTGGTCCCTTCCCGGACCACGCTCCTTGGCCTGGTCAAGCACGCGACCTACGCGGAACGGGTGTGGTTCGGCGAGGCCGTCACCGGGCGCCCGCGCCAGGAGATGGGTCTGCCGCCGAACGCCGCCGACGCATTTATCCTCGCCGACGGGGACACCATCGAGTCAGTCCGCCACGCCCACGCCGAAGCGTGCCAGGCATCACGCCAGGCCACGGCCGGCCTCGGCCTGGATGACGTGCTCCGGGGCCACCGCCTGGGGCCGTTGCCCCTGCGCTGGGTCTACCTGCACGCCCTGCGCGAGTTCGCCCAGCATTGCGGCCATGCGGACATCCTCCGCGAGCAGATCCTCAGCGCCGGTTAGGGGCCGGTCAGCTTGACCTGACGCCGCGGCCGCGGCCGCGGGCCTGGGGCCGCCCGGGCTTTTTCCGCGGCGGCGCCGTGCTGGCCCGGATGACCAGCGACGTGGTCAGCTCCACCCGGTTGCTCGAGGTATCGGTGCGGCCCTCGAGCAGCGCGAGGATCGTGCGGGTGGCCATGGCCGCCATCTGGGCGAGCGGCTGGATGATCGTGGTCAGCGGCGGCGACACCCAGCCCGACATCGGCAGGTCGTCGAAACCGACCACGCTCAGGTCGTCGGGGACGCGCAGCCGGTGCAGCCTGGCCGCCTCGTAGACCCCCATCGCCTGCATATCGCTGCCGGCGAAGATCGCCGTCGGCGGGTCGGCCAGCTTCAGCATGTCGGTCGCCGCGACCAGGGCCGCCTCGAAGTGGAAGTCGCCGGAGTAGACCAGCGCCGGGTCCGCGGGGATGCCCGCCCGTTCCAGCGCGGCCCGGTAACCGTCCAGCCGGGCCTGGCTGCACAGCAGCGAAGGGCGGCCGGTGATCGTCCCGATCCGGCGGTGGCCGATCTCGATCAGGTGCTCGGTGGCCATGAGGCCGCCCGCCCAGTTGGTCGCTCCGATCGACGGAATCCGCGGGTCCGGCTGGCCCACCGGGTCCACGATCACCACCGGCACGTGCATCGCCGCGAGCCGCGCCCGGTAGGCGGGCGACAGCTCGGTCAGGACCAGGATGACGCCGTCGGTCTGGGTGGTCGACAGCCGGGCCAGCCATTTCTCCGTATCGGGCTCGCCAGACACGACCGAGATGGCGATCCGGCAGCCCTCGGCCGCGGCGGCCTCCTCGGCGCCGCGGATGATCTCGACCGCCCACGGGCTGAGGTCGGCGAACACCAGGTCGATCAGGCACGTCCGGCCCGCACGCCGGGGCGCCGCGTAGTGGTAGTCCGTCAGCAGCGCCTCGACCCGGGAACGAGTTCTGGGCGCGACGTCGGCGTGGCCGTTCAGCACTTTCGAAACCGTCGGCACGGACACGCCGGCCGCCGCCGCGATGTCGGCAAGTGTCACCCGGTCCCGAGTGACCTTCGGGTCGCTCACGATCATGCTCCTTTCGGGCGCGCCAGCACCGAGGGAGCCGCCTGCGCGCTGCGCCAGCCCGGCCGGACAGCGTTATCGTAATGCGCCCGCGATCCCGCGACACTCACGGCGTCGAACCGTTCCTCTGTGACCTCCTCGATCCGCGCCGAACCCCCGCCGCCTCCGGCGTTGGCCACCAGGACGTCGATGCCGCGGCCCTGCTCGCCGACCGTGGCGTACAGCCGGTCCAGGTCGGCGAGGACCGACGCGTCGCCGCGCACCGCGGTGACGTTCCGGCCGACCTCGCCTATCTCGCCGACCGCCGCGTCGAGCGCCGACTGTCGGCGTCCGGTAACGAAACGTAGGCGCCCTCGGCCACGAAACGCTTCGCGATGGCCAGCCCGATACCGGCCGTCGCGCCGGTGACGACGGCGACCTTGCCGTCGAGCTGCCTCATCGGTTCAGCCGGTGCTCGGGGGCGAGGGCGGTCACGGTCGCGGTCCTTCCTGGCTGTACGGGTGGCTAGTGTCGAAACTTTCAGCAACAATGGGAGGAGCCTCTCGGTAACGTACGGTGGATGGCACCGCTGCGTCAAGCGTTGGCGCTCACCATAAAAACGCATCGCCTCTGCGAGCCGGCGGGCCGGGTGTCGTGGCCGTGCGGGTGATGCGCTATCCATGGTGGTGAACATCGATGGGCAGGATCGGGTGAGCAGAAAGCTTTCGGCTTGTGCCGCCCGCCAGTGCCATGGGGTGCCATAGGGTCGTCATGACACAGCGTCGTAGCCCATCGCGAGAGGTGAGTCCGCGTGGACATCATCAGGTACCGGACGAGCGAGTCTCCCGCTCCCCTGGTCGGCGTGCGCGACGAGGGACAGGTGTTCGGCCTGCCGGGGATCGGGTCGCTGGCCGCACTGTGGGCGCTGCCGCTGGCTGAGATCGAAAAGCGCGTGCGGGAACGCGAGCCCGCCCCGGCCGGGGAGGTCGCGCTGCTGCCGCCCATCGACGGCCGGACTGAGGTCTGGGCCGCGGGGGTCACGTACGTCATCTCCCGCGAGGCGCGGGTCGAGGAGAGCGAGCGCTCGGCCGACGTCTACCGTCGGGTCTACGACGCCGAGCGGCCCGAATTGTTCTTCAAGTCGGCGGCGTGGCGGGTGGCCGGCGACGGGCAGGCGATCGCGGTCCGCGCCGACTCGGTGGTGGACGTCCCCGAGCCCGAGGTCGCCCTGGTGATCAACCGGTTCGGCGAGATCGCGGGCTACACTGCCTGCAACGACGTCTCCTCCCGGTCGATCGAGGGCGAGAACCCGCTCTACCTGCCGCAGGCGAAGATTTACCTGGGCGGCTGCGCGCTCGGCCCGGTGATCCGGCCCGCCTGGGAGATCGCGGATCCGTACGACCTGGGCATCGAGCTCACGATCCGCCGCGACGGCGCCATCGCCTGGCAGGGCCAGGCCAGCACCTCCGCCCTGCGCCGCAGGTTCGACGACCTGGCCGGCTACCTCATGCGGGCCGACATCCACCCGGATGGCGTGGTGCTGTCCACCGGTACCTGCCTGGTGCCGCCCGCGCCGTTCAGTCTGGCCGACGGCGACGAGGTCTGCGTCGGGGTCGCGGAGGTCGGCGCCCTGACCACCCCCGTCGTCCGCGGCCTGGACCGCATGCGCGCCGCATTCGAACGCCAGGCACCGCCCCCCACTGGCACCTAGCGCCTCCCCCGGCAACTACCACCCCCGGGATACCGCTCAGCGTCAGGTCTCGTGGCACGGCCGCTACACCTGAAGTTCGAGCTCTACCACGACCCGGTGTTCTGGGACACGATCCGGCACACCGTCATCTTCTTCGTCGTCACGTTCACGGTGCGGACCGCGAGCGGCTTCGCGTTCGCGGCCCTGCTGCACTCGAAGGTCAGGCTGCCGAACCTGTACAAGGTGATCATCTTCGTCCCCGTCGTCCTCGCGCCGGCCACGATGGCGCCGATCTTCCGGCAGATCTTCTCGGCGACCGGCCAGTTCAACACGGTCTTGTCCGACATCGGGCTCGGCTCGCTGGCGCACCCCTGGCTGGCCCAGTCCAGCACGGCGCTGCCGGTCATCGTGGCGATCACCGTCTGGGAGTGGACCGGCGTGACCTTCATCCTGTACTTCGCCGCGATGACCCGGATCGACAAGGAGATCGTGGAAGCCGCCAGGATCGACGGCGCGAACGGCTTCAAGGTCCTTACCCGCATCGTCTGGCCCAATGTGCGGGGCACCACCATCGCGCTGGCCATGCTCAGCGTGATCGGGGCGCTGAAGACGTTCGACGTGCCGTACCTGATCAACATGGGCGGCCCGGCTGTACCAGCTGCGGATACCGGACGACCTGAGCGTGGTGGGCTTCGACGACCTGCCTATGTCGGCCTGGGTCTCGCCGCCGCTTACCACGGTGGCCCAGCCGCTGGCGCAGATGGCGGCCATGGCCACCCGCATGGTCCTGCAGGCCCCCGCGGACGCGACGGGCAACCGGGTGGAGCTGGCCACCTCCCTGGTCATCCGGTCGAGCACCGCGGCACCGCGACGAAGAGGAGTTAGATGACGCGACCCGAGGACGACCTGGACCAGCTGGCCGCCTGGCGCGACACCGGCCGTCCGCCGGAAGAGCGCGTCGAGGACCTGCTCCGCCGGATGACCCTGGCCGAGAAGGCGGGCCAGCTGCGCAGCACCTGGCCCGGCGGCGCGCCCGCCAACGGCGCCGCCGGGAGCAACGGGGCCAGCGGGGGGAACGGCGTCGCGCCGCTGCACGACGAGCTCGCGAGCGCCCCGGCCGACTGGGCGGAACTGATCCGCGACGGGCTCGGCCAGCTGACCAGGCCGTTCGGCACGATGCCCGTGACGGCCAGGGAAGGCGCCGCGGCGCTGGCCCGCACCCAGCGGGAGATCGCTGCCGCGAGCAGGTTCGGCATCCCGGCGATCGCGCACGACGAGTGCCTGGCCGGGTTCACCGCGTGGACTGCCGCGATCTTCCCTATCCCGCTGGCCTGGGGCGCGAGCTTCGACCCTGAGCTCGTGCGGCAGATGGCCGTGCAGATCGGCACGAGCATGCGGGCGGTCGGCGTGCACCAGGGCCTGGCCCCCGTCCTCGACGTCACGGTGGACCCCCGGTGGGGGCGGACCGAGGAGACGATCGGCGAGGATCCGTACCTGGTCGCGACGGTGGGCACCGCCTACGTCCGCGGGCTGGAATCGACCGGGCTCATCTGCACCCTCAAGCACTTCGTCGGCTACTCCGCCTCCCGCGGCGGCCGCAACCTGGCGCCGGCGGCCGTCACCAGCAGGCAGGTCGCGGACCTGCTGCTGCCCCCGTTCGAGATGGCCATCCGGCTGGGCGGGGCGCGCTCGGTGATGGACGCCTACACCGATATCGACGGCATCCCCACCGCGGCGGACCCGTACCTGCTGTCCGACGTGCTGCGGGACGCCTGGGACTTCACCGGCACGGTAGTGGCCGACTACTTCGGCATCAGCTTTCTCGAGCTGCTGCACGGCGTGGCGGCCGGCCCGGGCCAGGCGGCCGGGCTGGCGCTGGCCGCCGGCGTCGACGTCGAGCTGCCCGCGGCGCGGTGCTTCGGCGCGCCGCTCATCGACGCGGTCGAGCGCGGGGAGGTGGCCGAGGCCCTGGTCGACCGGGCCGCCCGCCGGGTCCTGCGGCAGAAGTGCGAGCTGGGCATGCTCGACCCGTCCTGGGATCCGGGCCCCGGCTCGCCCTGGCGCGAGCGCGTCGGCGACGTGATGGCCAAGAAGGCGCGACTCGGGGTGGACCACTGGGGCTCGCTGGACACGCAGATACGGCACATCATGGCGCCGATCGAAGAGACCTTCAGCCAGGAATACCCGGGCTTCGAGCCGTACCCGTTCGGCGCAAAGAATTGGGTCATGACCCTGGTGCGGAACATTGTGCTGGCCGAGCCGATGCTGGACGACTTCGGCCAGTGTTTCGCCGACGTCACCCGGGGTGAGACCGTCCACGAGCTGGCGGATTCGTTCAAGCTGGAGAACTGTGTGGTCCGGGAGCGGCTGGCCGGCGTCCTGTCGGCTGGCGCGCGGCCAGCCTAGAGCGGCCGGCCTAGAGCGCCCGGGTGAGCCACCGGGCGGCGCGGGAGATCAGCTCGCATTGTGCAGCGCTGTCGTAGGAGCGCTCGTCGTGGCCGAGCAGGTCCCAGCCGCGCAGGTCGGCGACGCGGTCCGCGACGAGATCGGAGATCTCCACGTGGTGGCCGAGCACGGCCAGGAGGTCGGCCAGCCGCTCCGAGGTTGCCGCGAATGGGTGCCACGGGTCGGCGAATGCCCCGCCGCCATAGTAGTTCAGGCTCATACCCGCCAGGCCCCAGGGCGGGTCCTGGCAGCGTGGGCTCGGTGATGGCCCATTCGGCGTCGCTCATGTCCGACGGATACCGCGGTGTCGGGTGCTGCGGCAGGCTCATACTGACCCGGGTGGCGCGACCGGGCGTCTCAGCGCTTCGGACACCACGGCCAGGGCGACGGTGACGGCGGCGGGCCGGTCCGGGGTGCGGACGGTGACCACGCTGATGATCTCCTCGGCCGTGTGCGCGCTGGCCACGCTTGCGTCCCGGCGCGACGCCGCCACCTCGGCCGCCAGAGCGAATTCCGCCGGCCCTGGAAGCGAACCGCCGTCCCTGGCTACCGTCACGGTGACGTCGAACCGGCGCAGTTCGTTCATGTCTGCACCTTAAGTCCGATATCTGACATTTCCCGACGGGAGAATTCAACCGGCCCAATGTTGCATTGGGCCGGTTATAACCGGCTCGATGTCACAGCGTGCTGGTAAGGGCCGGGCCAGAACCGGGACCGAACCGGGACGCATGAGTAGCACGGGACGCCTGGGGCCTGAGGTGCAGGACCATGCAAGGGCCGGTTCGCTTGGAGGCCTGGGATCAGGTCCGCTTGGGCGGAATCTCCAGGGCGGCCAGCAACTGCTTCACCGTGGCGCGCCGCTGCACGATGTCGGGAATGGAGTTGAACCCGCCGGGAATCGCCTGGGTCAGCGCGTCCAGTGGCTCACGTACATCCGGGTCGATGAGATCACGACGGGACATGAACCCTCCTGGGGCCTCGGGCGGCAAAGCGCATGTTACGGCGCGGTGCGCCCGTAGAACAGCTCCTGGGTGAGCCGGTTCAGTTTCATCCCCGGGTGCTCGCCGTAGGTCAGCACCGAGTTGATCCGCGGGCGCGGCCCGCTGACCGGGGTGACCCGGTGGAGAGCGTGCTGGCCGCGGAAAACCGCGAGCGTGCCCGGGCGGCTGGGCAGCGTCACGACCCCGTCCGGGCTGCCCAGCAGCACCTTCTGGACGCCCGGGTAGTTCTCGTCGTGCTCGTCGCGCAGCCAGGGGCGGTACTCGAAATGACCGCCCGCCTCCGACTCCTGGTACATCACGGTCACGGAGAACTCGCTGTTGTCGAAGTGCCAGCCGAGCTCGTCACCGTCGTCGAAGATCGCGATCTCCAGGGCGTCTAGCGGGTCCGCGCTGCGGTAGAGCACGGGCTTGCCCAGCACCGCGGCGATGAAGGAGGTGAGGTCGTCGGATTCGTACAGCCGCCGGACGGGCGCGCCGGACGGGATCAGGTCGTAGGCGATGGCCTTCTTGGCCGAATGCTGCAGCAGCGCGCGCGGGTGGTCCGGGCCCGCCGAGTCATCGGCGGGCTCGAAGTAGACGGTGTGGGTCTGGTCGCTCGCCCACGCCCGGCCGGTGAGCCGACTGGCCTGCGTGAGCATCTCACTGACGGCGTCCGGGGTCAGGAAGCCGTCCAGCCGGGCGACCCCGCGGTCGCGGAGCTGGTCCTGGCAGCCGCGGACCAGGGCCTGGTACTCCTGGCCGTCTGGCTCGTCGATCGGGTAGCGCCGCAGGTCGACGACACCCTCGTACTCCGGGGAGGTGATCATGACCCGAGAATGACACAGGCCCGCCCCGCAGCAGCGGGCAGACTCAAGGTCATGACGAATCGCACGATGAGCGAGGAGCTCGACCTGATCGGCTGGCGGCGCGCGGTCAGCGAGCTCTATGCCGCGGTACGCGCTGAGGACGACCCGGCACGCGGGCACGCCCGGTGGCGGCGCGGCCGGGACGAGCTGTTCCTGTCCCATCCGCAGAGCCCGCTGCCGCCCGGTGACCCCCTGCGCGCCACGGGCCTGCCGTACTGGCCCTACGATCCGGCCCTCCGCTTCGATCTGCCCCTGCTGCCCGCCGAACGGGACCTGTCGCTGTCCGTGCCGACCACTGACGGCGTGATCCCGATGGACCGCATCGGCTGCCTGCGGCTTCCCCCGCCGCTGGACGCGGTCATCGACGTGTGGTGGCTTCGGCAGTACGCGGGCGGCCTGCTGCTGCCGCTGCGCGACGGCACCGCGGGCCAGGGCAGCTACGGCGGCGGCCGGTACGCGCTCGACACTGCCAAGGGCGCCGACCTCGGCGGGCGGGACGGGCGGCTGGTCGTCGACCTGAACTTCCTGTACCACCCCTCGTGCCGCTACAGCGATGAGTGGCAGTGCCCGCTGGCCCCGCCGGGCAACACCATCAGCGCCCCGGTCGCCGCGGGCGAGCGCCTGTAGCCGCCGGGGATGCGGATAACCAGGCCCGTTCGGGAAAATAGAGGACATTATGATCCCGAACGCGCTGGGATTCCGCGGCGGTGACCTGTCATCAGCCATCCCGTCTATCCGGGCGGCCGGCCGGACCGGATAATGGTGCAGGCCGAGTCGGCTGCGGGAGGTGATCGCCGGGTTATGTCCAGCCGCCAGGTATTCACGTCCCGGCTGAGGAACCGCCCGCTGCTTGACAGCGAGGGCCTGACCATCGGCCGGATCCGCGACGTAGTGATCCTGCCGTCCGCCGGGAAGGACCCGCCCCGCGCGCTGGGTCTTGTGGTGACGCTGCAGCGGCGCCGGATCTTCGTCAACCTCGGCCAGATCACGGAGATCTCCGTCGACGGCGCGCACCTGCGCGGCGGGGCCGTGGAGGTGGACCGCTTCACCCGGCGCACCGGGGAGATCCTGGCCTCCGAGCTGGCCGGCCGGTCCACCGCGGGCGGGACCGTCGCCGACGTCGCCATCGTCCCCGTCGAGCACCGGCGGGTGGGCTGGGAGGTCGCCGCGCTCGCTATCGCGCACGGCCGGGGCCTGCGGAACCGCGGCACCGAGATCGTGCCGTGGGACAAGTACCCCGAGCTGTTCGACGCGGGCCCGCTCGGCGAGCAGCTGGCCGGCCTGCGTGACCTGCGGCCGGCCGACCTCGCCACCGCTTTCGGCAGCCTGCCGCCCGCCCGGCGCAGCCAGGTCGCCGCCGCGCTCGACGACGAGCAGCTGGCCGACCTGCTGGAGGAGCTGCCCGAACAGGAGCAGATCCTGCTGCTGGCCGGGCTCGGGCTCGAGCGCAGCGCCGACGTGGTGGAGGAGATGCAGCCAGACGACGCCGCGGACCTGCTCGCAGAGATGCCTCCCGAGCAGCGCGAACGGCTGCTCACGGCGGTGGAGTCCGGGCAGGCCGCGGACCTGCGGCGGCTGCTGCGCTACGACAAGACGACCGCGGGCGGCCTGATGACCTCCCAGCCGCTCATCGTCACGCCGGACATCCCGGTCGCCGAGGTGCTGGCCCGCGTCAGGGATCCGGATATGCCGGTCACCTGGGCCGTGCAGGCGTACGTGTGCGAGCCGCCGACGACGACGCCGACCGGCCGCTACCTGGGGAGCGTGGGGTTCCAGCGGCTGCTGCGCCGGCCGCCCGCCATGGAGGTCGGCGAGTGCGTGGAGGCGAGCGTGTTCGTCCGGCCTGAACTGCCCGAGCGCGAGCTGGCGGCCAGGCTCGCCGCGTACAACCTGGTCAGCGTGGCGGTGTGCGACGAAGACGGTCGCCTGCTCGGCGCGGTTACCGTTGACGACGTACTGGATCACATACTGCCCGTGGACTGGCGCGTGACGAGAGGCGGAAATGGCGCGGTTTCCCCTACGCCTGCTCAGTGAGCGGACCGACCTGTCCGTCCCGCGGGGCGCCGCCCCGCGGAGGGGCGCCCGGTACGACGCCGACGCGTTCGGGCGGTTCTCGGAGGCGATCGCGCGGTTCCTCGGCACCGGGCGCTTCCTGGCCGGCCAGTCGGTACTCGTGGTCGGCTGGATCGTGCTCAACACCATCGGCATCATCAAGCACTGGGATCCCTACCCGTTCATCCTGCTCAACCTGGCCTTCTCGACCCAGGCGGCGTACGCCGCGCCGCTGATCCTGCTCGCCCAGAACCGGCAGGACGACCGGGACCGGGCCATCATCGAGCGCGACCGTGAGGTGGCGGCCCGGACCCAGGCCGACACCGAGTTCCTCGCCCGCGAGCTCGCCGCCGTCCGTCTCGCGCTGGCCGACGTGGTGACCACGCAGGACCTCGAGGACTCGCTGACCCGGCTGGCCAAGCTGATCGCCGACCGGCCGCTGCCCGAGCCGGATAAGGAAGGGTAGACCGCGTCGGCGAGCAGCCTGGTCGCCGCGGCCAGCTCCGACTCGGTCGGAAGCGCGTAGCCCAGCAGGAGCGCCGGCGGGGACGGCGCCAGGGTGGTGCAGTGGCGGTGCACCTCGTGCACGCCGACGCCGGAGCGCCGGGCCCGCATCGCCGTCGCGTGCTCGTCGACGCCGTCGGGCAGCCGGGCGAACAGGTGCAGCCCCGCGGCGGTGCCGCTGACGCGCACCTCGGGGAGGTGCCGGCCGAGCGCGCCGATCAGGAGGTCGCGCTTCGCGCGGTAGCGCCGGCGCATCGAGCGCAGATGGCGTTCGAGCGCGGCGTCCTCGATGAACGCGGCCAGCGCGATCTGGTCGATGGTCGGCGGCGTCACGCCGGTGACCAGGAACTCGGTTTCCACGTCGTCGATCAGGTGCGAGGGGGGAACGATCCAGGCGAGCCGCAGCGCGGGCGCCAGCGTCTTGCTCGTCGTCCCGACGAACGCGACGAGGTCCGGCGCGAGGCCCTGGAGGGAGGCCATCGGATCCCGGTCGAACCGGTACTCGACGTCGTAGTCGTCCTCGATGATCAGCGCCTGGCGCTCGCGCGCCCAGGCGATGAGCGCGCCGCGCCGTTCGGGGGTCATCACGACTCCGGTCGGGTACTGGTGCGCCGGGGTCAGCACCACCGCGTCGACGCCGGCCGCGGCGAGTTCGGCGACGACCAGGCCGTCCGCGTCCACCCGGATGGGGACGGCTTCGAGGCCGGCGTGTTCGGCCGTGAAGCGCTGCCAGCGCCAGCCGGGGTCCTCGACCGCGACGCGACGGGCGCCCCGGCCGCGCAGGACGTGCCACAGCGCGGTCAGCCCCTGGGACGCCGCGCAGCAGACAACGACGTGCTCGGGCTCCACCACGACCCCCCGCGCGCGGGCCAGGTACCCGGCCAGCGCGTTCCTGAGCTCGGGGACGCCGCGGTGATTCGCGTAGCCCAGCCGCCGGTCCGGCAGCTCGCGCAGGGCCCGCAGCAGCGCCGCCTTCCAGCGGTCCCGCGGGAACGCGTGGTAGTCGGCCTGGCCCGGCCTCAGGTCGTACCGGTAGTGCTGCGGCGGGAGCACCTGGCGCCGGGCGGGCGGCCCGCCGGGTTGCGACAGCGAGGCGACGCGGGTACCCGACCCGCGCCTGGCCGACAGGTAGCCCTCGGTGGCCAGCTGGGCGTAGCTGTCGACCACCACCCCGCGCGATACGCCGAGTTCCTCGGCCAGGTCCCGGCTGGACGGCAGCACAGAGCCGGACACGAGCCGCCCGGAACGGATCGCCACGCGCAGCGCGTGCTCGAGCTGCCGCCGGAGCGGGACGCCGGCCTTGAACTCGATCCCAAGATCCACCCCAAGAAGGTACCTGGCCGGGACGATTGGACTCACATATTCGGCAGCAATTGGACCGAGCCAGCGGACCACTCGCCGGTTAGGATGGCCGACACCGGGGTGTTCACAGGCGTGTCACGAGGTCAGCGGGTTTCCTGGATGGACGGGGGTCGTCCAGGCATCCGCTGATCTGACCTGCCGCCGGACCCGGGCACTGCTCGCCCACCGCCGCGGGCCGACCATTCCGCCGCTATGCAAGGAGAATCCCATGAAGCTCACCCTTCACGTATTCCTTACCCTGGACGGGGTCATGCAGGGTCCCGGGGGCGCCGACGAGGACACCTCGGGCGGCTTCACCCGCGGCGGATGGCTGGTGCCCTACGGGGACGACGACTTCGGGGCCATCGTCAGCGACTGGTTCGGGAAGGCCGAGACGTTCCTGCTCGGCCGCAACACCTACGAGATGATGTTCAGGTACTGGTCCCAGGTCACCGACCCGGAGAACATCGTCGGGACCAAGCTCAACGGGCTGCCCAAGTACGTCGCGTCCGCCACGCTGCGCGACCCCGGGTGGCAGAACACGACCGTGCTCTCCGGGGACGTGCTCGCGCAGGTGGAGGACCTGAAGAACAAGCCCGGCGGCGAACTGCAGGTGCACGGCAGCTGCGGGCTCGCGCGCTCCCTGCACCAGGCCGGGCTCATCGACGAGTACCGCCTCCTAGTCGCCCCGGTGACCGTAGGTTTCGGCAAGCGCCTCTTCAACGGCGACGCCCCGGCCCTCGGATACACCCTGGTCGAGTCGCGCGCCACCAGCCGCGGCGCGGTGTACTCCGTGCTGCGCCCTGCTCCCTTCGAGGCCGGCCACCTGGATGTGGTCGAGGGACGCGAAACAGCGAGCTAGCGCGATTACGGCTGCCAGATGGTCGTGACCGGCGCCGCGGCGACCGCCTGGCCGTCGCGCGGCAGCCGGTAAGCGGCCTCGATGGTGGCCAGGACGCCGTAGTGGGCGACCGGCCCGGCGTAACGGCCAGGCCGCACCCGCTGTCCAGCGAAGATCGTCACGATGTGATTGGCCTGGCTGCCGTCGTCCTCGTCCCAGGTGAGGATCAGCAGGCTGTCGTGGCTCATCGCCCAGTCCGCGTAACCGCCGAGGTGGGCGCGCAGCCAGGCATCGCCGACGGCGACGCTGCAGTCGTGCATGTCGTGGCACAGGTTCGGGATCACGAAGGACACCGTCGGCAGCCGCGCGAAATCGGTCGCGGGGAAGCTGGTGAAGGGCAGGCTGACCGAGCCCGGCACGTTGCTGAAATCCGCCCATGGGACGTGCTTGCGCGCGTAGTCGCCCGCCGAGCACGCCGGCGAACCCGGGCCGGGCAGGTCTTCGGCGTAGCCGGCGAAGCTCTTGCCCGCTGCTGCCAGGTCCGCAGCGAGGTTGGGGGTGCTGAACCGGTACGGGCAGCCGTCATCGGCGATTCCCTGGGTGCTGCCGGAGAACAGGGCCAGGTAGTTCGGCTCGCTGGGATGGGTGACCGAGTAGGAGCGCGTGAACAGCGCACCGCGGCCGGCCAAGGTGTTGATGAAGGGCGCCGCGGGGTTGCCGATGATGTCGGCGTAGGAGTGATTCTCCATGACGACCACGACCGTGTGCGCGGGCTCGGGCACCGCGGCTGCCCCGGTGCCCGGCGCGCCACTCCCCTGGCCGGCCGATGGCGACGCGGGCTGGCCGGCCGATGGCGACGCGGCCTGGCCGGCGGATGGCGACGCGGCCTGGCCGGCCGGGCTTCCGGCGGATCCGGTGCCCGAACCGCCGCAGGCGGCCAGCGCTAGCAGCAGCGCCGCCCCGACGGCCCTGGCAGCCGCCCGGCCGGAGCGTGACAGCCCTCGGGTACGGATGCGGTCCATAGACTGCGAGTATCTACCGTCCCGAACCTGCGCGGCCAACCAGTGCCCTATCAGGTCACGTTTGCCCCGGTCGTCTCGGCGCGGTGCCAGCGGGCGGTCGGCCGAGGCCGACGCAGTGGCATGCGCCGGAGCGGCGGATTTCATGATCGCGAAGACTTTTGAGTCTGAGCGGACTGAAACCCTTCGTGATCACAACGGCCGCCGGGGCTTGTCTTGGCGATGGACGGGCTGAATCGGCCGCGAGGATGTGCTGGACTGTCCGGCATGGAGTATTCACGCTTCCTCGACTGCCTCGCGGCCGACTTCGCCCGCCTGCGGGCGATCGTGCCGACCGACCTGAACGCGGCGGTACCGAGCTGTCCCGGCTGGACTGTGGCGGACCTGACCCGCCACGTCGGCATGGTGTACATGCACAAGACCCTGGCCATGCGCGAGGGCGCCGAGCCCGAGCAGTGGCCGCCGGAGGGGCTCGCCGACGAGAAGCCGCTGGCGCTGCTCGACCGGGCGTACGCCGGGCTGGTCGCCGAGTTCGCCGCTCGCAAGCCCGCCGATCCGGCCGGAACCTGGTACGCCCCGGACCAGACGGTCGGCTTCTGGATACGGCGGATGGCGCAGGAGACGGTCATCCACCGCATCGACGCCGAGCTCGGCACCGGGCAACCGGTCACACAGGTCCCCGCCGACCTCGCCGTCGACGGCATCGACGAGCTGCTCAAGGTCTTCGTGGCGTACAGCGTCGCCGAGAGGTAGCACGGGGAGGGTGTAGGGCATACTCCTCTGACGTCGCGGTGATGTCGCACCCGATCGCGCTGTGGGCCATGGCCTGGCGGGCCCGCTCCGCGGCCTGGATGATCCGCCACCGCGGCACCCTCGAAACCGCCCTCATGCGCGGCTCGGCGTGACCCGGAGTCCGCGGCAGCGGGTCATGGGTTGGCGTTCGGGCGAGGCCGGCGACCATACCCCGGTAAATCCGCCGAAATGGTATTAAGTAGTGCCAGTATCTAAAAGCGGAGGGCCCATTCGAGTTCCGGAGGGGCCCTCCGCTTCTTTCCGATCGACAGCTGTCATAAGCACAGTATGTCGCCTGTGCGGTTATTCCAGACCGAAACGATCGAATTCTCCGTTTCGTACGCCGCCGAGGAAAGCGTGCCATTCGTCCGGTGTGAACCGGAGAACTGCCCCGTCGGCGTCCCTGCTGTTGCGGACGCCGATCTCGCTATGGGGTAGGCTCGCTACCTCGACACAGTTGCCGTTGGAGAAACTCAGCGAGCTCTTTACCCAGCTGGGAGCCGAACCCGGCCTTTCGGACGGGTTTCCGGACATAGATATTCCCACGTTGCACCTCACTGATTGGTGATATTATCCCGAATGTGATACTACATAATGTAGTCACATAGCTACTTTACGTAGCCGCTTATCACCTAGACTAGCAGAACTCACTGCTCCCCCATAAGCCCCTCGCATCTCGTACAGCACAACGGTCCGGTGACTGTCCTATGTACCGTTGGTATACTGCATACTTCAAATGTTTCTCAGGCTTAGCGTCGGCGGCGGCCGGCCCGATGGCGTCGCTGATCAGCCCGGGCAGGGCGGAACCAGGCCCGCCGGCGGTCCGGGAACGGCCGCTAGCAGGCCGTCACCGTGAGGATCCAGCAGGCTGGCACCGTGAGGATCCAGCGGGCCGGCACCGTGAGGATCCAGCAGGCCGTCACCGCGAGGATGGAGATAAATCGACTCGCGTTATTGCCCGATAGCGGGCCGCTGGGCGCCTGACCAGTGCGACTCCGCGGCCTCGAGTATGAGCGCCCTGGATGCCGCCTGGTCGAGCGAGGCCTGCGCCAGCATCTGGAATGCTATCCGGTGCAGATACGTCTCCCGCTCCCCCTCCAGGGTGAAGCCGCTCCTCAGCTGCTCGGTGCTTACCACATCTTGCAGCATCGCATCACTATCGGTCCCGAAGCTGAATATCACAAAGGATTCCCCGAAGACCGTATGCTGCGCGTCGAGGGGCAGAATCTGCAGCGTAAGATTCGGCCGGTCGGCCTCCCGGACAAGACGCTGAAGCTGTTCATACATCACCGACACGTCACCGATCCGGCGCTTCAAGACCGATTCATCGAGCACCACCGACAGCTGAACGCCTTCCCTATCCAGCACCTGCTGGCGTTGCATGCGAACCCGGACCAATCGTCCGATCATGCCCGGCGCGACCGGCTCGACCCGGCTGTAACTGCTGATTATGTGCCGGGCGTAAGCTTCCGTTTGCAAGAGGCCGGCGACGACGTCGACGTGCCATATGGCCATGGACGTCGCCTCGTGCTCCAAGCCGATGAATTGCTGATAGTCCTCGGAAAGGGTATCGGCGAACTCCTCCCACCACCCCTTCTGGGCCGCATCCTCGGCGAGCGCGAGAAGGAGCTCGCGCTGAGACCCCGTGATCCCGTAGTAGTCGAGCAGTCTCTCCACTTCCCGCGGCCGCAACCCGGTCCTTGCGCGCTCATACCGGCTGATCTTGGAGGGCGACCACCTCAGCGCCGCGGCGACCGAGTCGCCGCTCTTGCCCTTGCTCTCCCTGATCCCGCGCAGTTCGGCGGCAAGACGACGCCGTCGCACCGTAGGGCTGGCTGGCGCGATCATCGGGCGTGCCTCCTCGGTGGCGCGCGAGCGGACTGGTGTGACTGTCACGCTGATTTCACGGCAATAATTCGTGAAATCTTTAGTACACCGTACACTTGCGCATCGCAACCAAGGCTTCAAGCCCTCATTTGCCCCGGTGAAGCACGTCCCGTCACTTCCGGCGAGATTGCGCTGGTGAAAGTCGTGCTGGTGCGCTTCGGGGCGGTTCCGAAGAAGCGATCAGGCGCCAACGCTTCGGGCCTATCGGGGCCGGCGACACCGCTCTCGCGAGTGCGGTCATCGTCCCGGCGGACGGCCGGACACGTTCCGGAATGACGGTCCTGCCGTCGTCGGCTCGGGGCGCCATCGCGGGTAAATGCTCAGTGCTGCGACTGCTGTGCAGGTATATGGCGAGGGAGACAGGGATGAAGAAACGCGCCTGGAGTTGCTGGCCGCCGGAGCCCGTAACCGGGCTCCGGCGGCCAGTGCGACTTAGTGAAATAAACGTGCCGAGGCTGGCGGGAATCACACGACCTGACTTTGTGCAGATTGCATGAATCAGCGCGGTCCCTTGGTCGAGGAGAAGGGGTGGGTCATCCCCAGTAGTACGTGTGAGGGGCTGCGGCAACGACCGTTACCGACGCGTGGGCGCCGGACGCCTGCGCGGCTGCCGCGGGTACCACTGAGGCGGCGAGGATTGACCCGGCCGTGCTGAGTGCTAGGATAGCGGGAATGATGAGGGTTCGCCCTATGCGCATGATTCCTCCATGGCATAAACAGAGGTCAGCAGCCTGCTGCTGGCCCCCCACTGACCCGCCCGGGCGAATATGAGTCATGTGGAGCTATTGCCAGGTTTCGGCTATTTCATAACCTAGGGTAAGTCACCGCCTACACATTTATCAATAACTAAAAGTTTTACTTGCCTTTAATTGCAAAGTTTAATGCTTGCGTATGGGAAAATATCGTCATCTTGTGCCGTGAAAGGTTCTATGCAATTTTCACGGCATGACGCCAGGGAAATTGCGGCGGGCGCTACTACCGGAATGCAAGCCGGTATCGAAATAAATGTCCAAAAGTGTTCCGGTTGTACCGCATATGTCCCCGGTAGTAAAGTTTGCTCCATGCCCCCGGTGACCCCGGCCGGTGCGCTGGTCGGCCGCGATAGCGAGCTGGCGACGCTAGCCGGGCTGATAAGACAGGTGGCCCGGGGACGCGGCGATTCTGTGCTGATCGAGGGCGAGCCGGGTATCGGCAAGTCCGCGCTGGTGCGGGCGGCCGTAGCCGAGGCGCCCGAGGTCGGCTGCCAGGTGTTCTGGGGGGCCGGCGACGAGCTGGGCCAGGCCCTGCCGCTGCTGCCGTTCCTGGACGGGCTGCGGGTACGCGAGCCCTCCGCCAACCCCCGGCGGAACACGATCGTCGGGCTGTTGCGCGGTGAGATCACCGCCGACCGCGGCACGGACGTGCCGACGGTGCTGGCCGAGCAGTTGCTGGCGCTGGTCGCCGAGCAGTGCGCGGTGCGGCCGACCGTCCTGGTGGTCGACGACCTGCAATGGGCCGACCAGGCCAGCGTCACCTTGTGGGGGCGGCTGGCGAAGTCGGCACAGCAGGTGCCGCTGCTGCTGGTCGGGATGATGCGCCCGGCGCCCCAGCGGGATGACCTGCTGGCGCTGCGGCGGGCGATGGACGCCGCCGCCCGGCTCCAGCTGACCGGGCTCACCGAGGCGGCGGTAGCCAACCTGGTCGCCGGCCTGGCCGGGGGCCGGCCTGACGGCAACCTGCTGCAGCTCGCCGACGGGGCGGCGGGCAACCCGCTCTACGTCACCGAGCTCGTGGCCGCGCTGGCCCGCGGCGACAGCCTGACCCTCACCGAGGCGGGCGCCGTCGAGCTCGCGGGCGGTTCCGCACCAGACTCGCTGTCCGCGGCCATCGCCGACCGCCTCGGCTTCGTCGCCGGGCCGGTACGCGACGTCCTGCGGGCAGCGGCCCTGCTCGGCGTGGACTTCGCGATCCCTGATCTGGCGATCGTGCTGAGCCGCAGCGTGACGGACCTGATCCCGGCGGTTGACGAGGCATGTGCCGTCGGTGTGCTGGCCGAGTCCGGCCACAGCCTCGGATTCCGGCATCCACTGATCCGGGCGGCGCTGTACGACGAGATGCCGGCGCCGCTGCGCGCCGCCTGGCACCGGGACGCGGGACGCGCCCTCGCGCAGGCGGGCGCGCCGGCGGACCGGGTGGCCCGGCAGATGCTGCGGGCCGCCGAGGGACCTAGCGGCACGCCTGGTTCGGTACATGGCGCGCCGATGGACGAATGGATGCTGGACTGGCTGGCCGGCAGCGCGGACCTGCTGACCGGCCAGGCGCCCGGGGTCGCGGCCGAACTCCTCGGCCGGGCCGTCGCCAGCGCCCCGGCCGACTCGGCCCGGCACGGCTGGCTGGCCAGCCGACTCGCCGATGCCCTGTACCGCATCGGCGACCGGGCCGCGGCCGAGCGGGTGGCGAACGGGGCGCTGGAGCACGCCGCCGAGCCCGGCCTGATCGTGGATCTGCACTGGACGCTGGCGCAGTGCCGGATGCTGGCGGGCGAGTCCGCCGACTCCCTGGCCACGCTGGACCGGGCGCTGGCTTCTCCCGGGGTCTCGGCCGGGCACCGCGCCCGGCTGCTCGTGCTCGCCGCGCGTGCGCACAGCAGTCTCGGTGAGTTCGACAAGGCGGGCCGGGTCGCCAGCGGCGCGCTCGCCGCGGCGTCGGAGGCGGGCGACAACTGGGCCATGGGCTGGGCGCTGCTCATGCTGATCATCGTGACCTCGGTGCAGGGACACATGGCCGACGCTCTGCCGCTGTTCGACCGGGCGCTGACCGTGACCGCAGCCGATCCGGCGCTGACCGACCTTCGGCTGCTGCTGCAGATCGACAAGGCCGTCACACTGGGCAACCTCGACCGGCACGAGGAGGCGCTGGCGGTGGCCGGGCAGGCACGGGACCTCGCCGACCAGATCGGCACGACGTTCCGGCTGGCCCAGGCGCACGGCGCCCTCGGCCAGCTGCTCTTCCAGACGGGGAGGTGGGACGACGCGCTGGCCGAGGTGGAGGTCCTGCCCGAGGACCTGAAGGAACCGGGGGTAGCCTGCACCGATCTCGGTATCGCCGCCGTGATCAGCTTCCACCGCAGCGATGTGGTGACGGCACGTCGCCATCTCGCGGCCGCGGCCCCGCACGCCAAGCGGATCGGCCAGCGGCTTATCAGCTCACTGGCACTCGCCCGTAGTCTTGACCGCGAGCACGACGGCGCACTACCGGAAGCGGTGGCTGCGCTGACAGACGCGTTCGGCGGCAATGCGCAAGAAGTCGACGAGATCGAAGACCTGCTTCCCGACGCCGTCCGGCTCGCCACCGAGACCGACAACCTGGACGCCGCGAAAGCCATCGCGAGCCAGGCCGCCGCGCTCGCCGCAGGGTCGGAGATCCCGCACCGGCAGGCGAACGCGCTCTACTGCGGCGGCCTGCTCGACCACGATGCCGCCCGGCTGCTCGCGGCCGCGGAGCGCTATGACGACGCTGGCAGGCCATTGCTGAGGGCGAAGGCGCTGGAGGCAGCGGCCGGGCACTTCGTCGACGCCGACGACCGCAGCCAGGCGCGGGCCGCGTTCACCTCTGCCGTGGATGTCTACACATCGCTTGGCGCGGCCGCAGACGCCGCCCGGCTCCAGGCCGCGTTCCGTGCCCACGGCATCAGGCGCGGGCCGCACGCCAAGCACCGGCGGGCGCGCAGCGGCTGGGACAGCCTCACGGCGACCGAGATCAAGATCGCCGCGTTCGTGGAGGAGGGACTGTCCAACCCGGAGATCGCGGCCAGGTTGCTGCTATCCCGGCGGACCGTGGCGACCCACGTCTCCCACATCCTGAAGAAGCTCGACGTCAACTCACGGATAGACATCGCCCGGGAGTCGGCCCTGCGCACCGTGGGGCCGAGGTGATCGGGGCGCGGGTGTCGGTGGCGCGTTCGGTGGGGACTGTGAGCAGCCGGGGGTATTCTCACAGTCCCCACGTCTGAACGCGCTCGGGGCCCGGGCCGGGGCCGGGCTCGAACGCCAGGGCGAAGTAGACGGCTTTGCCGGTGGTGGTGCGGTAGCAGCCCCAGCTGACGGCCAGCGCGGCGACCAGCATCAGTCCGCGGCCGGCTTCGGCGTCGGGCGGGGCGCCGGCGGGGGCGGGCAGGGCGGGGGCGGTGTCGTGGACGTCGATGCGGAGCTGGCCGGGGGGGCAGCTGATGGCCAGGGTGATGGCGGGGCCGGGTTCGTGGCGGATGGCGTTGGTGACCAGTTCGCTGGTGAGCAGGGCGGCGGTGTCGGGGTCGACGGGGATGTCCCAGGCGGTG
>WNGL01005828.1_pt1 | contig 24520 bp, 23 predicted proteins | sample 5400591 | NCBI WGS metagenome assembly WNGL01 (sample SAMN13153377, study PRJNA577476) | soil metagenome | isolation source: 80 cm soil or saprolite under Garry oak tree replicate 1 | place: USA:California | collected 2016-06-15 | reverse complement strand
GATTGAAGTGATCGAAACGCCCACCCGCGACGAAGATCAGGTTTTCGATCGGCGTCGCAGTCGCTTGCAAAAATCCGGCTGTTTCTTGCGTATGATCGCTGACAAAGGTCGGTTGCGGCCCAAAAATTTGCAGAACGAAGGGTCGCTCCTGCCCGGCATTGACCCGGCTGTAAAAGAATCCCGAGGTTAATGTGAGCCACGAAGTCGCTCGCAAATCGTTTTGGTAATCGATCGTTGTCCGCTCAAACAACGCACGGGTCGGTCCAACAAACCCATCCTGATTCGGATCATTTAGCTGCCGCTCATGATCGTAACTGACAATGAGTTTGTGCTCCCACCAGTCGCTTAGCCGAAAATCGATGTTGGGCGCAATGAGCCAGCGTTCCGTCAAAAAATTGTCCAGCGGTTTCGGATCGAAAATTGTATTCGGATTGCCGGTATCGCTGAGTGAGTACGTAAACAAGCTGCTGATTCGAAATTGTTCGTTCGGCGACCAGCCAACATTCGCGATCACAGCGCTGTTTCGATATTGATTGTTCGGGCGCGCGTTGTCGGTGTCGATCCGGCTGGCGCCAATCGAATAATCAAACTGGTCGATCTTGCCCTCGCTTTCCAACCATTCGCGAAAGGTGTCGTAGGAACCTCCTTCACCGCTCAGCATAATTGTCGGCGTTCCCTCGCCTTGTTTCGTGAAGATTTGAATGACGCCGGCAAGCGCCCGTGGCCCATACAAGGTGCTCTGCGGACCGCGCACGACTTCGATCCTGTCGATGTCGTCCGTTACCAGATCGGCGAAATTAAACGCCCCTTGCAAACCTTGATTAATCGGAACGCCGTCGAGCAATACCTGCGTATGCTCGCTGCGTAATCCACGCGTAAAAACCGATGTCAATTGCCCAGCGGTGCCGGTTTGCACAACGGACAATCCAGGAACTTCACGCAGTGCGTCACTCACGCGCTGAATTTGTTTTTGTTCAAAATCTTCTGACGTGATCACGCTCACACTCGCCGGCGATTGATCGAGGGGAATATCAAAGCGTGTTGCAGACACGATGACTTCCTCCGCCTGGCCTTCGACCGGCGAGGCAGTAGGCGATGGTTCCTGCGCGCGGCTGATCAGTGGCGCAACCGATAACCAAATCCCGGCGAGCCAAAGCCCGCGGCCATTTTGTTTCCACATAACAAGTTTTCCTCCATTTTTTTGAGAGGCGGACTTGTTTGGCGGAGCCGCATGGTCCACGACTCTCATTCTTCTTTTTGCGAAGAAGTTTTTTCGCGCACCGCACACGCGGGCACGAATGAGGTAGACCGGGCAAATATTCTGGCTCCTGGCTTCTGGTCCGGCAGCCGCCGGACGCACCTTCTTCCCGCCTTCACCGTCCGCGATTGCGAAACGATTGGCCCATTGGGAAGTTGTATCCAGTTACAGCAGCGCAACTGCTCCCGATTCACACGAGATTTCTTGCGCCGATCCACTTTTTCAAGCTCGCAAAGAACTAAATCGAGAAGTAGCGGCTTGCGCTCAGCGCTTCAAGATTTATTTAATCAATTCCATCACCAATTTTATCCTGTGCCCTCGAGTGCTTCTTCTCTCAACTTGCTTGTCACCGGCGGAGCTGGCTTCATCGGCTCCAATCTCACGCTCGCCCTGCAGGAGAAATTTACGGGCGCGCGCCTGACCGTGATCGATGATTTTCGCTCCGGCGACTTCAAGAATCTTCGTGGATACCGAGGCGATTTTATCGCCAAGAATCTGGCGACGCTCGATTGGCGCGAGCAATTCGGCGACGAAAAATTCGACGCGATTTTTCATCTCGCGTCGATCACCGACACAACCAACCACGACCAGTTCGAGCAAGTTCATGAGAACGTGGAAAGTTTTCGACGGATTTTGAACTTTGCGCGGCCAACTAAGACCCGGATCATCTACGCCTCCTCAGCATCGACATACGGTGCTGCCACAAAGGCCAGCATGGAGTCAAACGGCGCCGCGCCGGCGAACATTTACTCGTTTTCAAAAGCAATCATGGACAATATCGCCGCGCGCGAAGCGAACGACTCGCCTGACTGGATCATCATCGGGCTGCGTTACTTCAACGTTTACGGCCCCCGCGAAGCGCACAAAGGTGTCCCGGCGAGCATGATTTATCATCTCTCGAAACAGATGAAAGCGGGACAGCGGCCGCGAATTTTCAAGCACGGCGAGCAAAAGCGCGACTTCGTTTATGTGAAGGATATCGTCGAGGGAAGCATTCTGGCGCTCGAGGCGTCGGAAAGCGGTATTTACAATCTCGGCTGCGGCCAGGCGCGCTCATTTAACGAGCTTGTCGATATTTTAAACAAATGCCTCGGCACAAAATTACCGGCCGATTACATCGATAATCCCCACGCCCATTATCAAAATTTCACGGAGGCGGACTTGAATAAAGTTCGTAGTGCGCTCGGTTACGCACCGCAATTCTCGCTCGAAGCTGGTGTGGAAGATTACATGCGTTGGTTATACGGAAGTTAGGCTTCCAGCCTGACTCGGTAAGCGGGCATCCTGCCCGCTTCCGGGTTTGCATCTTCGTACCATTTCGGCAGGCTTGAAGCCTGCCAGTCTAGACAGGCCTGGAAGCCTAACTTCCAAAAACATGAAACCAAAAAAATCCGATCTTCTGGTTGAAGTTGTCGAACACATCGACATTAAACAGCACAACGTCGTACCGCTCGTCGACGCGATGAGTAAAATGGCGTTCACGGCGCGCGATCTCGGCCGCGCCGCACAGATCTACCACGCCATGCTCCGCGATGAAGATTGCGCAATCATTCTCTGTCTCGCCGGCTCCATTTTTTCCGCAGGGCTAAAACAGGTTGTTGTCGATCTAGTCCGGCACAACATGGTGGACGCGATCGTTTCCACAGGCGCGATCATTGTCGATCAGGACTTTTTCGAGGCGCTCGGCTTCAGGCATTACAAAGGCGAGATCAATATGGACGACGACGTGCTGCGGCGGCTCGCGATCGATCGCATTTACGACACATACATCGACGAAGATGAGTTACGCATTTGCGATAGCACATGCGCCGAGATCGCCGACAAACTCGAACCGCGGCCGTATTCGTCGCGGGAGTTTATTAGCGAAATGGGTCGGCATTTAAAGGAGAACGCAAAGATTCGCGACTCAGTTATGCTTGCCGCCTTTGAAAACAATGTACCGATTTTTGTGCCGGCTTTTAGCGATTGCAGCGCCGGCTTCGGATTAATTCATCATCAATGGCATCATCCGGATCGACACATGAGTATCGATTCGGCGAAAGATTTTCTCGAGCTCACAAAAATCAAAATTGGATCGAAGCAGAGCGGATTGCTCATGATTGGCGGCGGCGTGCCGAAAAATTTCGCGCAAGATACCGTCGTCGCGGCTGACTACCTCGGCTTCGACATCGGCATGCACAAATACGCGGTGCAAATCACCGTGGCCGATGTGCGCGACGGTGCGCTCAGTGGATCGACATTAAAAGAAGCAAACTCGTGGGGCAAAGTCGATCAAGGTGCGGAGCAGATGGTTTACGCGGAAGCGACGCTGGCCCTCCCGCTTATCGCCGGTTACGCGTATCACAAGGGGAATTGGAAGAATCGTCAGGCGCGCAATTACGCGAAACTGTTTGATGAACCAGCGACGGCTAAGGCGGAGGAGCCCGCTGCGGTTGCTTAGCCAGCCACGCTAAAACGCGACAAGATCCCGAAACGCCTTTTCCGACATCTGAAACTCGTGCCAATTCGGATCGATTGTCGCTCCGAGCCGCTTTTAAAACTGAACGCCGCGTTCATTCCATTTTGCGACATACCATTTGATCATACCGCAACCAGCCTCTTCAGCCTCTTTCGCGACGGCTTTCATTAGGAGCTTGCCAACGCCCTTGCTACGGCATCCGTCGGCAACATACAGCTCTTTGATCAACAGATTCGGCTTTGCTCGATAAGTGAAGGGTACAAAATAATAAACGAGGAACCCACCAATTCGCCGCCTGATTCGGCGATGAGACAGTAAAAATCGGGTGGTGAACGGCGGAACCCCTGTTCACGCAGCACTTCCTCAGTCACAGCGAAGTCGTTGGCGTATTTTTCAAACTCCGCCAGCTCGCGCATCAACGGAAGCAAATTGCAGACATCCGCTTCGACTGCCTTTCTGATTCGCGGCTTTGTCATTTCTGAACGAACACGAAGAATTTCACAAGATCTCTCCGGGAAAGTTCCTGCCAACGAGACGTTGGCAGCAGCACGCGAGACGCGTGCGCTACCCTTCCCAGAAGAATTTCGTCGGTCGATCAATTTCGGGCGGAAGACTCTTATGCACCGGGCAATTGAGGGCGGTTTGTTCCAGTACTTCGCGTTGCGGACAATCCTTCGGCAACGGAATATGAACTTCTGACGGTAATCCGACGATCCGACGGGGCGCGTCCTTCGACATTTCCTTTTGCACTGATACGGTCATTCCGCACAAATCAATACCAAGCTCCTGCGCCTTAATTCCCATAGTCGTGCTCATGCAGGTGCCCAGGGCCGCGGCTACGAGGTCGGTTGGCGAAAATTCCTCACCTTTGCCTTTATTATCGGTCGGAGCGTCGGTCGCGATTTTCGATTGCGAAGGCCCGTGGACAGCGTCGCAGTTGAGTTCGCCGGTATATTTAATCGAGATATTGACCATGCAAACAATGTAGCGCGAGCCTCTGGCTTGCGAAGTAAAAAACCGCAAGCGGGACGCATGCGCTACTTTGGAATCGGCGCCTGCTGAATTTTGTCCGCGTGCCGCTCCAGCTCAAGATCGACATCGTGCAAGATGATCATGTCGGTATCGTGCTTTTTGCGTTCGTCATTTTGCCAGCCTTCGTTCCACCAGCAGAAGCCGATGATTGCCGGCCATCGATTTGAGAGCAAATCTTCGAGCGCTGATTTTGCCCAGCGCGCTGCATTTTCGCGTGGATTATGTAGATCGCAGCCGAGCTCGGCAATGATGATTGGCTTGCCGGCCGCAATTTTCATGAGGCGGGGATAAGCCTCCCGCATTTTAAACGCGAAACTCTCGGTTCCATCGCGTGTCGTCGGCGTGGTTGGTCCGTAAGCGCTGAGCGCGACCCAATCGCAATAATTCTCACCGGGAAAATAGTTCTCGAAGCGATTCCATTTTTTCTCCGGCTCATCGAGCCAGTTCACGTGCCAGACCCATTGCAAATTATTGGCGCCTTCCGCGCGCATTAGATCAACAATGTGGCGGTACGCCGCGATGTAGCGCCGTGGACCCTCTCCCGCGCCGCCGTTCCATTCGCCATTCCAGCTAAACCAGTTTCCATTCGGCTCCGTTCCCCACTCTATCAAAATGGGCGATCCGAAGCTTTTCGCGTCGCGTGCCCACGCGCGAAGATCCGCATCGAATTCGCCAGCAATGATTTTCTCAAGTGTGAAAAATTTCTCTGCATGCTTTTGATCGACATCGGAACGGAGCATCAATCGGACGTATGGAATTTTCTTGAGATCCCGGATCCAGCTACACATCGCGACTGGGAATTTCCGAGACTCAAACCAGTTGTTGGAGAAATAAATCCAGGCCGTTTGTTTATCGACCGCTTGCTCGTAACGCGCGACATCTTCCGGCGTGACATCGTGCTCAGTCGGATCGTGTTCGTCGGTTCCAACGCCGCCCCAATAAAAGCCGTGATAAAGCTTCCCAGCTGGCGGCACCGCAACGCGCGCTGATTCAGCTTGAATATGCGCAATGCAGACCAGTCCGAGGAACGATCGACATAGGATGTGCTTCACGGTTCTGCAGGAAATAATGCGACGGTCATAGACCGCCGCTACAGAAAATCGCTGGAAGCTGAGGTTGCGACAGGTTCACTTCGCATTAGCCTTAAGTATGAACAAGAAAGTTACAGGAAAAGATTTAACAAAAGAGGCGCCGCGCAGTCCACGCATTCGGGTCGGCGGCTACGCGATTCTTGGACGCACCATCGACAAATGCCGCGCGCATGTGGCTGGCAATATTGGCGAATATCATTTCGATTGTCCGCTGGATAACATGCTTTTTGGCTTCAAAGGCGTGAAGGGCGACGATTTCAAGGCGCAGATCGAGCAGGGCGCGAGCGATCAGGAAATGGTCGAATGGCTTCACCGAAACGGCGAAGAGAAAACGTCGGACGAAATCAGACGATGGGCCGAAGAAGTAGAGGCAAGCACTCTCTACAACGATCCGGAAAAGCGCGATTTCTTCAGTGAGGAGGCCAAGAAGCTTGGGCTCGAACCGGCCACGACAACGACGTTCGAATGGCTGGAATTGGACGACAAAGTCTCCTACGCGCAGGCAACGGCGTAGCGAACGGAAGTTATTGTCGATCTTACGTCTTGATGATCGGCGGTGGAATGTCTTCGGTCGGCCCCACGTCGATTCCGCGTCGTAGTTTGCTGTGGCGAACGCTGTAGCCGAAATAAATCAACATTCCAATAGCCAACCAGATGAAGAAACGACCCCACGTTTCGAGTGGCAAACTGAACATGAGCGCGCCGCAAAAAAATACGCCAAGAAGCGGAAAGACTGGCACCATTGGAACACGAAACGGACGCAAACGGTCCGGATCCTTTCGACGCAGCATCAACACTCCGAGGCAAACCAGAACGAAGGCAAAAAGCGTTCCAATATTCGTGAGATCGGCGAGCGAGCCGATATCGGTCAACATCGCCACGCCACCGACGGCCACGCCGGTCCAGATGGTGGTAACGTATGGCGTGCGAAAGCGGGAGTGGATTCGAGCAAAGTATTGCGGCAACAATCCATCCCGCGCCATTGCCATAAAAATACGCGGTTGGCCGAGCTGAAACACAAGCAGAACAGAAGTCAGCCCGGCGAGCGCGCCCGCACTAACCAGTGCCTGCGCCCATGGTTTGCTGGCAAACGCCGTCGCGACGGCTGCCGAATCACCGAGGTAAACCGTGTATTTCAGTATGCCGGTGAGGACCCCTGACATCAAGACGTAAAGCAACGTGCAGATGATCAGGCTCGCTATCATTCCTATGGGCAAATCGCGCTGCGGATTCTTCGTTTCCTCCGCCGTCGTCGAAACGGCATCGAATCCGATGAATGCGAAGAAAACGATGGCGGCGCCGCTCATCACGCCACCGAATCCGTTCGGAACAAATGGGTGCCAGTTGGTAGGGTGAACCATAAAAGCGCCGAACGAAATCACGAAAACGACGACGGCGACTTTGATTAAAACGATGGTCGTGTTCGTCCGCGCGCTCTCGCGAATGCCATAGACCAACAGCGCGGTCACGGCCGCGACGATGAGGAAGGCCGGAAGATTAACCGCGATTGGGTGCCCACCAATGACCGGCAATGCCGTCGAAGAAAAATCCCGCAGCGTGTCGCCTCCCTTCGCCACGATGTCGGTCGCGGTTTTATAATCGGTCACCGCCCAGAGCGGAAATTTTATTCCAAAAAGGCTGCCGCAAAGTTTGACAAAATAACCAGACCAGCCGACCGCCACTGCCATATTGCCGACTGCGTATTCAAGAATAAGATCCCATCCGATAATCCAAGCCACGATCTCGCCAAGCGTTGCGTACGAATAGGTGTAAGCCGAACCGGAGACCGGGATCATCGCGGCAAGTTCCGCATAGCAAAGCGCGGCAAAGCCGCAGGCAATCCCTGCCACGATGAAAGAAAATACCACCGCAGGCCCCGCACCTGGGCGGCCAAATACCAAATCGGCGTGCGTAAGATAGGATATAGCAAAATTCAGCACTGGCGTTTTCCACAGCGAACCTACTGCCTGCGCGTGCTCGCCGGCGGCGGCAGTTCCCGCGAGCGCGAAAATTCCCGCGCCGATAATCGCGCCAATACCAAGGCAGGTAAGGTCGAACGCGGAAAGCGCGCGCTTCATCTGGCGCTCAGGCGCGGCCGCCTCCGCCATCAAATGCTCCGGACTTTTGGTCTTGAAAAGGTACGAGGCCACGTCGCTTTTACTGGTTAGGCCGAGTCAATCACGATCGGACGTACATCGTGGCATCACGCTGGGTGCGGGGTCAATCTCAAGTTTCGCGACCCTGTCGAGCCGACAGAAAACATTCCAAATAGACGTTCGTGCCCAATTTCCCTAAGCTTGGGAGATGGCCGATGAAGTAACAAAACTCATTTTGGGCGACACGGCGATATCGGCAATCGAACAGCCTCCACCTTCCCGAAGGCGATTCTTTGGTAGGCGAAAAACCCAGCCGCCTCCGTTGACACATTGCGAGAATTGCGGCGCACTCTTGAGCGGACGCTTCTGCGCAAAATGCGGACAGGCGGCGATCAATTACCGCCGTTCTTTCAGGCATATCTTTGTCGATCTTCTCGATGAGTTCCTTAACTGGGACTCAAAGTTTTTCGCGACGATCGGCCTGCTTCTTGTCCGACCCTGGAAGCTGACGAATGAATTTCTCGCCGGACACCGCGTGCGCTATGTGCACCCGCTGCGGCTTTATTTGCTCGCGAGCATTGTCTTTTTCTTCGCCGTCAATTACTGGGCGAAATCGATTCATCTCCAGCCAGGCAACCTGCCGCCTGCAACTCGGGCTGAGATTAAATCGGAATTGGATAAGGAGAACTTGACGCCGGAGCAGCGCGCGAAAGTGGAACGAGCTCTAAACATGGCGAACATGTCGCCAGAAGCGGCCGCCATAATGGCCGCGAAAAGAAAAGATACGACTCAGGAGGAGACTGCTACCCCGCAAGCCACGCCAACGGCAAAAGAAACCGCAACGCCCGTTGTCGACTTCAGTCCGGCCTTCTTCCAGTCCGGCAATCCATCAACACCATTCGAGAAATGGATAGAAACACGCGCGAAAGAAAAGATCGGCGAACATGGGACTAACTTACAGCTGTTTGCTAAAACGCTGATCAGCAATCTTCCTTATATGGTGCTTTGCTGCATCCCGCTCTTCGCCTTCGTGCTAAAAATTCTCTACGTCCGGCGCAAAGTCTTTTATATCGATCATCTCATCTACGCGCTTCATATTCACAGCTTCACTTATCTCGGAATCATGTTGATTGTTGCGGCGACTATTGGGTTGGGCCACATCGTTCCCAATGCGTTAGCCGGCTGGATTATTGGACTTCTCTGGCTGACTTTCGCGGTCCTGATTTTCCTGTCGATCCGCCGCGTTTATCGGCAAAACTGGTTCTTTACGATTTTCAAATTCTTCCTCGGCGGATTTGTTTATCTCATGGTCCTTTTCGTTGCATTTTTGGCAACGTTCTTCATCACACTGGCGTTGCCGTGACCAAAAGCGCAGAGTAACTGCGATGAAGCTTTGCGCACCCTTGTTCGCTCTGCTGGTCTCCGGGGCGGCAATCGCGAGGGCCGCGGACCGTCGCATCGCTTTTGAGCGCAATGACGCGATCTGGATCGCCAACCGCGATGGCACGGCCGAGAAAAAGGTTGCCGATGGAGTTTTCCCCGCCATTTCGCCCGACGGGACAGCTGTCGCGTTCAACACAGTGGAAAAAAACGGCACGACTTATGTGCGTCACATCGCCGTGGTAGAAATCGCAGCCGGCAAAACCACTGTGTTCAAGGACGTCCCAAGCGGCAACAGCTATTATCCGACGTGGTCGCCAGACGGAAAGCGAATCCTCTTTACGCTGCGGCAGAACGAGGTGTGGGACCTCGGCCTGATCAACGGCGACGGAACCGACTTTCGGACTCTGAAAAAAGGCGCGCCGGGAGAAGTCACACTTTATTCACCGATTTGGGCGCGCGATGGGCAATCGGTTTTCTGCCAGGACATGACGAACATTTACCGGCTCGGTCTCGATGGCGCCGTAGTCGCGCAATGGAAGATCGACAAAATCATTCCGAATGGCGGCATGACCGGTGATGGCCGGATCGACGTGTCGCCCGATGGCAAACGCTTGCTTGTCAGCGTCGACATGAACGAAGAAGCTCAGCGCAAAGATCGGGATGGGCCGGTACCAGCGCTTTGGTCTTTTGATCTCGATTCACAACGCTCGGTCCGACTGACTTCGAAAAAACTTTTTGGCTGGGACGGCGTTTGGTTCGACAAGGACAATATCCTCTTCCTCAGCCGGGCCGCTGGCGAACAGGACGACTCAATTTATCGGATGCCGATCAACGGAAAAAATTCAAAGCGCCTGATCAAAAATGCGCGCTTCCCAAGTGTTAATCTGCCGTGATTGGAATAACAATCGCCTGGCGCATGAAAGCATTTGCGTTTTCGATTTTTTTCTGTCTCAGCCTTACCGCGCTCGCAGGTGACCTGCAGCGAAAGATCGCCTTCGAACGCGGGAACAATGTTTGGGTAGCTAATCTCGACGGGACCGCCGCGAAGAAAATCGCTGCCGGGGCGCTGCCGAATATTTCACCAGACGGCACGCGCCTGGCCTTTAACACAGTTGAGGACTCCAAGACGCGACCTGGTCCCGAACGCCACATCGCAGTCGCCGATCTCGCCAGCGGCAAGGTCAGAATTTTCAAAGATATCCCGAGCGATAATTGCTTTGGCCCTGTTTGGTCGCCGGATGGATCGAAACTCGCGTTCTCGATCATGGCTGAGAAGGAATGGAGGCTTGGTTTGGTCAACGTTGATGGCTCGGGTTTTGATTTTGTAAGAAATGCGGAGCTAAAGGGCGATGCATTCGGCGCGCCCACCTGGTCAGCCGATGGTAAATCGATTTTCTGCCACGACCTGGACAATCTTTATCAGATCGATTTCGACGGAAATGTTCTTAAAAAGTGGAAGCTATCCGAAGTGCTGACCGAGGCGGGCATGAACGGCGGTGATCGGCTCACTGTCTCGCCTGATGGGAAGACATTGCTGATGGATGTAGATCTTGGCGCGGAACATGAACGCAAAAATTGGGATGGACCGCAGCCCGCGATTTATAAATTCGATCTCGCCACGGCGAAAACCACGCGCATGACGGGGAAGAATGATTTTGTCTGGGACCCTTACTGGCTAACGAGCGACGAATTTCTCTGTCTAATTCAAAAAGAAAACGAAAATCAGCCGTCGCTTTATCGCATGTCGATAGACGGCAAGAATGCCAAGCTGCTCGCGAAGCACGCGCGCACGCCGAGCGTCAGTGCGCCCTAGGGTCTCGCCTCGACCTTAACTGAGAAGTTCTCTCGCTTTCGCAAGCGCCTCCGCAATCTTGCTCGCGTCGTTGCCGGCGCCCTGAGCATTCTCTGGGCGACCACCGCCTTTGCCGCCCACGATTGGCGCGATCTGCTGAATCAATTTGTTCGCCTGAAACTTCGACGTCATTTCTTTTGAGACGGATGCGACTAACGCGACTGATCCCTTTGCAGCGCTTGCGAGGAAAATCGGGCCCTTAAATTTTGATTTGAGCGCGTCCCCGACTGCTTGCAGCAACTTTCCGTCAGCGTTCGGCACTTCGGCCACGCAGAAGTTTTTTCCTGCGTGTGACGCCGCCAGCTCATTCGCGATTTGCACAGCCCGGCTTCGCAACTCGGCCTCGGCAGCTTTGGCACTTTGCTTTTCCCAATCGCGAACTTCGGGTTCGATCTTTTCTAGATGCGCCGCGCGTACATCGACTTGTTGGAGCATTTCAGTTGTGGTTGCGTCGCTTTCAAAAGCAGGCAGCGCCGCGATGTCAGGTTTCTTGCGCGCCAAGGCTCCAAGCTTGTCTTGCTGACGCGCAGCTTCCTGCTTCGCCCAGCTACGTGCTGCGTCACCTGCGATTGCTTCGATCCGGCGAACGCCAGCGGCGATCGCTTCTTCCTTCACGATCCGGAAGGGGCCGATTTCGCTGGTGGATCTCACATGGGTCCCGCCGCAAAGCTCCATTGAGTAACCATCGAGTGCTTTCGGTTCGCCACCGATCTGCAGAACGCGCACCGTGTCGCCGTATTTCTCGCCAAAAAACTGGATGATATCCTTTCGTTCCCTAGCTTCAGCGTACGGAATTTCAGTCCACGAAACCGGCGTATTTTCCGCGATCTTTTCGTTCACTAATCTTTCCACATCGCGCACTTGCTGCTTCGTGAGTGTCGCGCTGGAAAAATCGAACGTAAGTTTGTCGGGGCCGACGTAGCTTCCTTTTTGCGAAGCGTCGCGTGAGACAACTTCGTGCAGCGCCCAATGTAAAAGATGCGTCACGGTATGGTGCCCTTGAATCGCGCGGCGTCGATCGACATCCACTGAAACGCGCACGGCTTCGCCCGGTTCCGGCGCACGACCTTCCATGATCGCAGCCCGATGAACAAACACTTCGCCACGCTTTTGCGTATCGATCACGCGCAACTGGCCAACTTCCGTCCGGTCGTGACCTGGAACATGAAGCAACCCGCGATCTCCGACTTGTCCGCCCATCTCGGCATAACAAGGTGTTCGATCGAGGACGATGTTTACCTCTTCCACTTTTGTACCGGGCAAAACTGTTTCGACAACTGATTCGGTCTCCAGAAAATCATAGCCGAGAAATTTCGTTGGCTCGGCTTTCAGCCCCCCTTCTTCTACGCTGATTTTTTCTTTTTTCTGTCTCTTACGGCCGCGCTCACGCTGTTCCTCCATCCGCTGCTCAAACCCGGCAATATCGACTGTAAATCCGCGCTCACGCGCTAGCAGTTCAGTGAGGTCGAGTGGAAAGCCGTAAGTGTCGAAAAGTTTGAACGCAAAGTCCCCGGAGATTTTCTTCTCGACCGTTCCATCAGGTCGGCGGACGAACGCGCCTAGCTTGTCGCGGTTGTGATAACCCGCAGCGCGTGACATCTCAGATGCCTCAAATTCTGCCGGACCGCCTGTATCACCCATAAATTCTGGCAAAGATTCGATCATCTGCGCTGCTCTCTCGAACCGTTCAAGGCCAGCTTCGGTATCAAAAAGATTGAGGCCTCGGTCGAGCGTCCTGTTAAACGATTCTTCTTCATGGCAAATTGTTTCTTTAATCTTCGATTCTTTCGCCCGGATTTCAGGGAACATGTTGCTCATCGTTTTTGCAACGACATCGACTAGCTTGAAGAAGAATGTCTCGTGAAAGCCTAACGAACGCCCATAGCGAACCGCACGACGAAGAATGCGGCGTAAAACATAGCCGCGACCCTCGTTTGATGGAATGATTCCGTCGGCAATGGCGAATGACAGCGCCCGGATGTGATCGGCAATCACACGAAATGCGACATCGATTTTTTCTTGATCGGCGTCGCTTGTGGGGCGGCCGCTCCGGCTGCCCTCCGCCTCGCCCGGCAAGCGAAGCGCTTCCCCTACACTTGGCAGGGTTCCGGCGTACTTCTTGCCGCTTAGCTTTTCCAGTTCGTCGAAAATCGGCCGAAAAATGTCTGTCTCGTAATTGGAAATCGTTCCCGAGAAATCGGTGAGATTTTTTGTGTCTTGAATAATCGCCGTGACGCGCTCGAAACCCATTCCGGTGTCCACATGCCGCTGGGGCAGCGGCGTGAACGTGCCATCCGGGTTCGCGTTGAACTGGATGAAAACCAGGTTCCAAATTTCGATGCAACGCGGATCTCCCTTGTTCACGAGCGCGCCGCGCGTGTCGCCGTCCGACGTAAGATCGACATGTAACTCCGAGCACGGGCCACAAGGTCCGGTGTCGCCCATCATCCAGAAATTGTCGGCCTTGCCGCCATTGATAATATGAACGGCTGGATCGAGATCGGCCTCGCGAAATAAGCGGGCCCAATGATCGTGCGCTTCCTGATCGAACTCACTCGGTTCGCCGGCACCAGGCTTGTAAACGGTCGCGTAAAGCCGTTGGGCGGGAAATTTCCAGCGATCGACGACTAATTCCCACGCCCATTCGATCGCTTCCTTTTTGAAATAATCGCCAAAGCTCCAGTTGCCGAGCATTTCGAAAAAGGTGTGGTGATAGGTGTCGAGCCCGACATCTTCGAGATCGTTATGTTTGCCCCCGGCACGAATGCATTTCTGCGTGTCGGCCACGCGCGGCGGATCCCACGACGGTTTTTGTTGGCCGAGAAAAATCGGCACGAACTGGTTCATGCCGGCGTTCGTGAACAGCAGATTCGGCGCGTCGGGCAGCAGCGAAGATGAGGGCACAACGGTGTGCCGTTTCTCGCGAAAGAAATCGAGAAAGGATTGGCGGATTTCGGCCGAGGTCATGATGTCGATCTAAAGGTCAAATTGCCGGAGAGGCCGCAGATTTCCAAATGGAAATCTTCACCAGCGGCTGGCGTTGCCGCTGGCACAATCATGAACCCGATCAAAGGAGGGCAGCTCCTCGCCCAACTCAATTGGCGTTACGCGACCAAGCAATTCGATCCGGCACGCAAAATACCTCCTGAAGATTGGGCGGTGCTGGAAAATGCATTGATCCTTTCGCCGTCATCGTACGGATTGCAGCCGTGGAAATTTATCGTGATCACCGATCAGAAAATGCGCGAGAAATTTTTTCCAGCGACGTGGAGCCAACGGCAGATTCTCGATTGCTCGCATTTTATCGTCTTCGTCGTGAACGCGAAGATGACCGAGGAAGATATCGATCGGCACGTTGCGCGCACGGTTGAAGTTCGGGGTGGGACGGTTGAGGCGTTAAAGCGATATCGCGACATCATGGTGGGGGATGTTGTGACAGGCGCGCGTGGATCAACCGCCCAACAGGGGGCAGCGCACCAGGCTTGTCTGGCGCTAGGGAATTTCATAACAGGCGCGGCGTTGATGGGCATCGATACCTGCCCAATGGAAGGATTCCAGCCCGACGAATATGACAGGATTCTCGATCTCGCCCCGAAAGGGCTCGCGTCCGTGGCCTGCTACGCGGCGGGCTATCGCGCCGCTGCTGACAAATCTGCCGCGCAAAAGAAGGTACGATATCCGCGCGAACAAGTAATTCACATCGTGTGAATCAGCATCGTTGCTACGGCGAGCAGAAGGTGATGAACATCATTTTATTTTGCGCCGCCGGATCTGTCATAGAGCGAGGAATTGATTTATGAGATCCGCGAGCGAGCGTGGATACTGAGCCATGAAAGCGTGGCCGCCGCCGCGAAATTGAGCAAGCCACGCTCCGGGATGGCGTTGGCGAGTGCCCAAAGCATTAGAGGCCGGAATCACAATGTCCTCGCTGCCGGTGGCGACAAGCGTCGGCGCGCATAGCTCCCGGAGGCGGTCGCCAGCACCGTTGCGATGCCAGGCCTCCATCGCGACTTCCTGGCGATGAACGACCTCGGGAGTCAAGCGAGCGCGCGCGATGGCTACGATATCGCCGAATTCGCGGTAGATGGACTCGGCGACATCCGCCGGAAACAGCAGTGAGAGCAGGCTTCGAGCTTGCTCGCGAGGGGTGCCAGACATGTCGGTCAGCTGCGCTCGGACGACGGGTGGGCCGAGATCGGCGTCAGGTCCGCCTGGATCGGTAGAAAGCAGGATGAGCTTGTGAAGACGATTCGGGTGATCCGAAGCTAGCGTCTGGGCGATAAAGCCACCCATGGACCATCCAAGCACATTTGCACCGCCAAGGTCGAGTATATCGATTAACTGTAGGACGTCTTCAGTAAGTTTTTTGATGTCGAACGGCGCTCCGTCGTCAGTGGACGCGCCGATGCCGCGGTTGTCTAGAAGAACGAGCTCGCTGACGCAGGCAAGGCGATCGATGAACGCCGCGTCCCAATCACCGCTAGTGGCCGCGAATCCGTTGAGAACCAGCAGCGGTCGCCCTTGTCCGATGCGCCGGTAGGCAATTCGCCCGCTATCGAACGGGATCGTCGCCATCGGCTCAGCGCCCGCCGGCATATCGATCTTGCAGTCGCGGCCGCTATTTCCGGTCCTCGTCGAGCTTGGCTTTCACAGCCGCCTCGATTTCTTCGTAAAGTGGCCGGTCGTTTTTGAGCGTTTCCTTCGCGGCATCGCGACCTTGGGCTAGTTGCGTGCCTTTGTAATTCAACCAGGAGCCGCGTTTCTCGATGATTTGTTTTTCCAGCGCAAGATCGAGAAGCGCGCCGGTCGATGAAATCCCCTCGTTGTACATGATGTCGAACTCGGCTTCGGTAAACGGCGGAGCGACCTTGTTTTTCACAATCTTAACCCGGGTGCGATTCCCCGTGACAACGCCGTCTGTCTGCTTGATTGCACCGATCCGGCGAATATCGACGCGCACACTGGCGTAGAATTTCAACGCCTTACCACCGGGCGTCGTTTCCGGATTACCGAACATGACGCCGATCTTTTCCCGAATCTGGTTCGTGAAAATGCAACAGGTTCGCGCCTTTGAAATCAGTGAAGTGAGTTTGCGTAAAGCGGCGCTCATGAGACGCGCCTGCGCGCCGACTGTCGTATCGCCAATTTCGCCCTCCAGCTCTGCTCTGGTGACGAGCGCGGCGACCGAATCAAGCACAATGACGTCGAGAGCATTGGAGCGCACCAGAGTTTCGCAAATCCGGAGTGCTTCCTCACCGGAGCTCGGCTGCGAAACAAGCAGGTCGTCAAGATCGACACCGAGTCGTTTCGCATATGCTGGATCGAGCGCATGCTCGACGTCGATGAACGCAGCAAGCCCGCCGCGTTTCTGCGCTTGGGCGATAACGGTGAGGGTGAGTGTCGTCTTACCAGATGATTCCGGGCCAAACACTTCGACGACTCTGCCCCGTGGAAATCCGCCAACTCCAAGCGCGCGATCGATCAAAATGTTGCCAGTCGGAATGACGTCGATGTCAACAATCTTTTCGTCGCCGAGTCGCATGATCGCGCCGTCGCCGTAATCTTTCGCGATTTGCTGAATCGCCAGATCGAGATTCTTATTTCGCGCGACGGTGAGTTTGTCTGCGCCGGTCTTCTCTTCAGTTTTCGTCGCCATATCGAGATAGCTCTAATTACTTCTCCGCCGACACTTCGCCAAGCGGAAAAGCTTCGCCCGGGAAATCAAAAGGCCGCGAACTTAAGGTTCGCGGCCTTCGATTTCGAGAAAATTGGATCTTAAGAAACAGTGATTTTACGCGGTTTGACGTGTTCTGCCTTCGGCAGAGTCAAAGTCGCCACGCCCTGATCGATCTTTGCAGTGATCTTGTCTGCATCGATCGATGGATCGAGCTCGAACGCGCGCCGATAATTTTCTGAGCGCGATTCTCGATGAATCAACTTGCCTTCCACGCTGGGATGAGAACGGCGTCCGACAATTGTCAGCTCGTTGTTCTCGACCGAAATCTCGAGGCCATCTTTGTTTACCCCAGGCATCTCGACTTCGGGTGTATAGCCATCTTCAGCCTCGACTACGCTGGCAGACGGCGCAATGAACCGTTCGCTCTGCCCGCGCTCAGTATCGCGATTTTCACGGACCAATGTGTTCATAGTTAATTTCCTTTCGCTTTTCAGACATTTCCAGCGGTTCCTACACGCGCCAGAGATTGATTACTTGACCGCAATTTGCTTCGGCTTTGCTTCCTCGGCCTTTGGTAGTGTCACGGTAAGGATTCCGTCCCGGTAGGTTGCGCTGATCTTGTTTGCATCCACGCGGGTCGGAAGCGTAATGCTTCGCCGGAATCTGCCGATATAACGCTCGGTGCGCTCCGCTTTTTCACGGTTCGAAGTCTGGCTTTTTCGCTCGCCGCTAATTGTCAACGTTCCGTCGTGCAGAGAAATTTCTATATCTTCCTTCTGCATTCCGGGCAGTTCGACAACAGCAACAATGTTGTCCTTGTCTTCGTAAAGATCGAGTGCCGGTGACCAGCCACCAAAGAGCTGTCCCTGCCGCGCAAAGCTCGACCAAGACGGCAATTCGAACAGCGAGTTGAGATCATCTCTTAGGTTGCTCCAACGTTCCAGTGACGGCCACGCCATCGGTTCTAGCGGTTGATAACGTATTAGACTCACAATTTATAGTTTCCTTTCTAAAGCGCTTCTCTTGTTCTACGCATGCCTTACAAGCTGCCGGCATGCCATGCGAAAAGCGCCTGAAAACGCGTTTGTAAGTTACGTTATTCAAAGGACTTATTCATAATCAATACCCTTGGTTTCAAGTGTAATGTGTGTTGATTTGGCGCGGCAGCTTTCATATCTCATCGAGGAAATGTGTGACACGTTTGCACAAGCTTGGTGTGCGAAAGTTTTTGCCGGAACGCATGGGCACAACTATTCGTCTTTTGATGGCGAGCTCACAACGAGACGAGCGATTCATGCGCGCGGCTTTAAAGGAAGCGAAAAAGGCAGTAGGGCAGACCAGTCCCAATCCAGCTGTCGGTGCAGTCCTCGTCATCAAGGATCGGATTGTCGCAACGGGCCGTCATCGAGGAGCAGGCCGCGACCACGCGGAGATCGAATGCCTCCGCAAGTTCGCTGCCAACGTCCCCGCTCGCGCTACACTCTACGTCACTCTCGAACCCTGTTCGACCTTCGGACGCACGGCACCATGCACAAATGCGATCATCGAGGCCGGCGTTAAGAACATCGTGGTCGGGGCGGTGGATGTAAACCCCCGCCATTCGGGTAAGGGTATTAGGCAGTTGCGAAACGCACGCATCAAAGTACGGAATGGCGTCTTGGCCGACGACTGCGCTCGCCTTAATGAAGCTTTCAACAAATGGATCGTTAGCCGGCGGCCATTCGTTATCGCAAAATGCGGAGTGAGTCTGGACGGCCGTTTAACGCGCCGCCCAGATGAGCCTCGTTGGATCACAGATTTCGCAGCACGTCGTGACGTCCACCAGCTTCGCGCTCAGGTAGACGCGATTCTTGTTGGAGCAGAAACGGTTCGCGCGGATAATCCACGATTAACCATTCGCGGTACGCACCACGCGCGACAACCCTGGCGCGTTGTGTTGACTCGCTCAGGTAATCTGCCGCGGCGCGCTCGTCTGTTCTCTGACAGGCTGGCCGCGCGAACGCTGGTATACAAGCGCAAGTCTCTGACTGCCGTCTTGCAAGATTTGGGTGAAAGAAATGTGATGAGCGTTCTGATTGAGGGCGGTGGCGAGGTGCTTGGTCAAGCGCTGGATGCGCGTCTGATTGACAAGGTGCAACTTTACTTGGCTCCGATTCTGACGGGAGGACCGGTAGTTGCATTTCCCGGCCGCGGAGCCGATGCCACTCCGAATTCGATGCGTCTTGATCACATCTCCTACCAGCTGATTGGACAAAACGTCCGCGTTATAGGTTATCCCAAAAATTACGCCGCCTGAATAAAGCGAGAAACTTCTCGTCGTACCTCTTGTTAAATTATTGGGAGGTAAAATAAATGAATTGGAAAAGACTTCTCTTGATTGCACTGGTGGCAGGTGGATTCGCTTTCGCTTCTGACGCTGGCGTGTCGGTCGGAATTGGGTTCGGGTTCCCGGTAGGCTACTATGGGTATTATCCTTACGGATACTACCGGCCGTACTACTACCGACCGTATTCGTACTATGGCTCCTATTACACAGGGCCATCATACTACTGGTACGGCGGGCATCGCTATTACCGCCACCATCGTTACCATCATTACTACCGTCATCGGTATTAATTGAGTAGGGATGAAATCCGCTGAACTGGCTCGGGAAGCGATCGCGAGCCAGTTCTTTTTGACACGAAATAGCTGCGGGGTACTAGAGGTCCTGCCTATCGATCTTTCGACGGTATTCGCTGCTTATTTGTCTGATTTGGGCGACCCTGTGGGCTTCGCTGTGGCGCGGCCGTTTGGCTGTTGGGATTGGAATTCCTTCTTTAACTGTTGAATCAAAGCCGGCAGTTGCTGCTGCCGCTCGGACTCGACTTGGTGCCGGAGCGCTTGCTCCATTCTGCGGCGTTCCTGCATATAGCGGGACTCAAACAAATCGCGTTTCTGCTGGTCTAATAGGAGGCCAGAGTCGTGCAGAGCCGCCTCGGTTTCACGTTTGATTCGCTCGCGCCTTAGACTCTCTCGCTGGCGCATAATCTGGCGCTCTTCCGGACTCATTTGCATCCAACGCTCGGCATTTCGACGGAAAACCTGCTGATCTGCTGCAGGAAGCGAAAACCATCGTTCCCGCACGCTATTTCCCGGCGGGTGCTGGACAGGCCCCCCCCTTCGCCCGTTAGACCGCTGCGGCTGCGCCTGCGCGTGTCCCAAGGCGCAGAACGAAGCGAAGATCGACAACGTCGCGATTATTTTACAAAGTTGAGTTTTCGTCCCACAGGCTGTTTTCATCTACAGCGAGCAATTCATCCAGATCGGCGACGACCTCGTAGTCTTGTGGATCGATTTTCGCCACCACATCGGGCTCCCTGTCCGGAGATTTTTGCGACACAGGATGATGCGTGGCAACTATCACTCCCATTACGACAATTGCGAGTGCCGATGCCGGGATGAGTCTCCGCAAGCTAACCCACTTTCGCGCCCGCTGGAAGCCACTTGGTTCTTGGCGAACCTGTCTGAGCACGTTTCGAGCGAAGAACGGCGAAAGCTTGGGCTCGGCCGTGCGGCCGAGGAGATCCCACAAATCCTGGTCATCTTCACGTTTCATAGTCGTCCCGTGAATTGAACTACTTGCAGTCCTGAAAGTTGCGCTCGGAAGACGTTCCGAAAATCGAGACCTAGTCTTCCGGCGCCTCGAGGAAACCTTCGAGCTGCCGGATACGGGTCGGATGCCGCATTTTGCGCAAGGCCTTTGCTTCGATTTGGCGAATACGCTCCCGAGTGACCTGGAACTGCCGGCCCACTTCCTCGAGTGTTCGGCTATATCCATCGACCAAACCAAACCGTTGTTCCAGCACCTGCCGCTCGCGCTCTGTCAGAGTCTCGAGCACGTCCTTGATTTTCTCCTTTAGCAGAACAATAGCGGTCATGTCACTCGGGTTTTCCGCGCCTTTGTCCTCGATAAAGTCACCAAAATTGGTTTCTTCGCTTTCGCCAACGGGTGATTGGAGCGAGATCGGCTGCTGTGCCATCTTGAGGACCGCGCGGACACGATCGACCGGCAATAGCACCTCTTCCGCCACCTCTTCAGGCGTAGGTTCGCGGCCATATTCCTGGACGAGCTGCTTTTGCACCCGCATCAGCTTATTAATCGTCTCAATCATGTGGACTGGAATTCGAATAGTACGCGCCTGATCGGCGATCGATCGTGTGATGGCCTGACGGATCCACCATGTCGCGTAAGTGGAAAACTTATAGCCGCGGCGATATTCAAATTTCTCCACCGCCTTCATCAACCCCATGTTTCCTTCCTGAATCAAGTCGAGAAACGAGAGACCGCGGTTGGTGTATTTCTTCGCGATCGAAATAACAAGACGCAGGTTTGCTTCAACCATTTCGGTCTTGGCCCGGAGCGCCTGGCGCACCCAACTCTTCAGCGCCTGATACTGTTCGACGAATTCGTCGAGGGAAAACCAAAGATTCTCTTCCAATTCACGCGCTTTGGCCCCGAGGAGCAAACGCTTTCGGCGATCCTTCGGGCGTTCCGCAATTTCCGACCGCAAATGAAGTAATGTGCGATATGCTTCGTCCGCCAGATGAACAAATTCTTCTGTGACCTTTTGCTTAAAAAAGAATTGCGGATAAAACCTTTGCAACGAAGCCATCGCTCGTTGCAGGGACCTGCGTTGTTTGGAATTCCTCCTTGAAGAGTTGCGCGAGAGCTGGCAATACCGTTGGCTAATTGATGCGCTCGATTGTTCCACCTGTTTGCAAAGGCGGGGAAGCTTCTTCATGTAGCGTTCCCGGCTCTCGATTTTTTTGTCAAGAATAACACGATCAAAGCGTTCCCGGCCTTCAGCGAGTTTCTTAGCAAGATCGAGATGGGCGCAGGCGATAAAACCGAACTGGTTAATGTGCTTCTGCGCCATATTTTCGGCTTGCTCAATCCGCTTGGAAATTTCCACTTCTTGTTCCCGGGTCAGTAATGGGACCTGGCCCATTTGCTTGAGGTACATCCGCACCGGATCGTCGAGAATATCGAGCTTGGCTTCAGGTTTCTCTTCTTCCTCTTCCTCTTCGTCAGCGTCTTTTTTTCCGTCTTTGTAGCGATCGACTTCCGAAGCCTCGATAATGTCGATCTCCATTCGGCGCAGCCGCGTGAGGATGAGATCGAGTTCATCGGCGTCCGTGATTCCTTCCGGCAACGCCTCGTTCAGATCGTCAAACGTGAGGTAACCTTGTTCTTTCGCGAGCTTGATCAGTTCGCGAATGCGACTCTGGATTTCAATCGCCGAATGCAGCTGCGCTATTATTTCGCTCTTTGGCTTGGCCGGCCGAACGCCAATGCGCGTCTGCCCTTGGGCGATGCCTTGGGTCGCCTTGCCGACGACCGTCGCATGCCTCCCTTTCGTTTCGAATGCCTGGCCAAGATTGCGCGGTTAAAGATTTTGACTGAGACGTTCGATTCACTGACCGCGGACCGACAATTAACTGTCGGCTACGCGGGCTGGCGAAAACTCGGAAAGTTCGTGGAGCTGTTCTTGCAGGTCAAGGATTTGTTTCTGCAAATTCACTACGTCGCCGGTGCTGAGCTGTGGACGTTTTATCCGATTCTGCGCCACTTCGAGTTGGCGGCGCAACACAGCTTGGCGAATCCCCAGCCACCATTTTTCCACCATCGTTCCAGCGTTAGGCGGCACCTTTTGCAGCAACCACGAAGAAACCAATGCTTCGTCTGGCGGGGAGAGTGTGGCCATAAACGCATTGAGAGAAGCCGCCTCACTAGGGCGCAAGTCGCTTTCGAGAACGCGGACCAGAATTTCCGTGTCCGGGACTTGCGGGAGAATTTCACGCCAATTTTGCTCACGAAGAAAATCCCGTGCTTCCTCGTCCCGCAGCGCCAGAAGACAAAGCATTGCAATGTCGTGCCGCGGGACTGGAGAAGTCCACGAGAGCAAACGTTCCGATGCGGAAAAACCTTCGCGTTTCTGTTTCGGCAGGAGTGTTTCAAAATCCGAAATAGAGACACCGAGCCGGGCGCTCATTTTGTTCATCACCTCTCCGCGCAATAGCGGATCCTGCACCCGTGACACAGTCTCAGCCAGCTTGCGCGCAAGTTGCATCTTGGCACCTAAGGAATTCAAATCGGTCGCAGCGGCTTCGCGGTCGATCCAATAATCAAAAAAATCGTGCGCCTTGGCGATGCGTTTTTCAAACTCCTCTCTGCCTTCCCGCCGAACAAGCGAGTCTGGATCCTCGCCCACTGGCATCTCAACAACACGCACAATCAAATCGTTCTGAAGCAGAGCCTCGAGAGACCGCTCTGCTGCTTTTTTCCCCGCTGCATCCGCATCAAAGCAAAGAACCACTTCGTTCACGAAGCGTTTTAGAACCCGCGCCTGGCTCTCTGTAAACGCAGTCCCCTGCGGCGCGACCACATTTGTTATCCCGGCTTCAAACAAAGCGATCAAATCTAGCTGGCCTTCACACACGATCGCGCAGTTCGCCTCAATCAAAGCGCGCTTAGTCTTGTTCAGACCAAAAAGCACGCTGCCTTTTCGAAAAAGCGGCGTCTCAGGCGAATTCAGATATTTTGCGCCTTCCGCCTCGTTTTGCAGCATACGCCCGCTGAACGCAATAACTTCGCCGACATCGTTGCAGATGGGAAACATGATTCGCCCACGAAAGCGATCATACGATTTTTGACTCGGCATACCATCGGCATCGTCTTTGCTTTTAATCAAACCGCTCGAGATTAGATCGCGTACATCATAGCCGCGTCCACGCGCCCAACTGCCAAACGCATCCCACTCGTCGGGCGCGTAGCCAACTTGCCACCGTTTTGCGATTTCTGCCGTGATCCCACGCTGTTTCAAGTATTTACGCGCTGGCTCGGCGAATTCCCTTTTGATCAGATTGTCGTGAAACCATGCGGCGGCTTCTCCGTGCAGCTGCAACAAGACTCGGCGCGCTTCAACTTGTCGATCTTCGGCGCCACTCGGGCCGCGCTCCTCGATCACCGGAATCCCAACACGCGCTGCGAGCTTGCGCACCGCCGAGGGAAAATCGATATGCTCGTAATCCATCACAAAGCGGAAGACGCTTCCTCCCACGCCGCATCCGAAGCAGTGGAAGGTTTGTCGCTGCGGGCTCACGTGAAACGACGGCGTTTTCTCCTGATGGAATGGGCAAAGGGCCTTGAAATTTGCCCCCGCCCGCTTCAGCGGAAAATAGGAGCCAATCACCTCGACGATATCGTTCGCCGCGGCGATTTGTTCGATGGATTGGGATGGGATTGTTCCCATAACGGATTCGATTTTTCGCTCGTTTGGACTGGGAAGCGATGTCAAACTTACGCGGTGTGCAGCCGCTTTCCAAATAGCAGGAAAATATTGCCGATCTTCGCCTTGATTTGCTGCTTGCAGGCGAAGGAGGTGGCTCAAGCGCGCGACATCATTCATAAAGGCGACGTCGTCGTAGTCCCACTGCGCGGCGAAGTTTCGCCCTCGCTCCTCATGTTTCTGCGTCGAACCGAGAAAGCAGCTGAGAGCAGCGGCGCGTCAGCGATTATTTTTGAAATGAATACTTACGGGGGACGCCTCGACAGCGCCGCAGAAATAACGAGCGTGCTTAACCACGCCACCATCCCCTCCTACACATTTATCAACTCAAACGCGGGTTCGGCC
>WNGL01002232.1_pt1 | contig 24533 bp, 24 predicted proteins | sample 5400591 | NCBI WGS metagenome assembly WNGL01 (sample SAMN13153377, study PRJNA577476) | soil metagenome | isolation source: 80 cm soil or saprolite under Garry oak tree replicate 1 | place: USA:California | collected 2016-06-15 | reverse complement strand
CGGGACCTGGCACGAGACCCTCAGCCCCGAGGTCGTCCCGGACGAATTGATCCGGCGCAGGCTCTTCTCAGACGACCCGTCCTGACCCCCAGGTCGACTCAACCGTCAGATTCCTACGCTTCGAGCCCGCCGTTCACACGGGCCACCGCGTTCACGCCCAGATCGGCGAAACCACTGCTCGCGAGTAGCCGCCCGACGGCGCTCAGGATGCGTGCTTGCGTGCTGGCGCTGTCACGGGGTCGACTGCCGGCGTCGGGTGTCACCATTCGGTGACTATATGTCACTGCATGGTGACATGGCAAGAGCAGGCCCCTCATCGACGCGCGCGACGAGATCGTCAGCATCGCGGGCAGGAGCTACCGAGCGCGCGGAGGCGAGGATGCCCGAGGCTGCGCCGCGGCCGGGCGAGCAGAGCGGCGTGGACTACCATTTCCGGACCCGAGAGCAGGTCGAGGCGCTGCGCCGCGAAGCTCGGTACGTCGTCCTCGACGTTCGCGGCGACCTCCAGGCGTTGGACTTCGACGATCTGTCCGCCGTGCTGCAGGGCGGCGACGCACTCTTCGAGGGAAACCCGTTCTTCGGCCGCCTCCTCCAGACGCACGCGGCCCTCGAGGGGGTGCGCCGGCTCGGCATCTTCATCTCGCCGCTTTCGAAGGAGGAGATCGCCTTCCTCCGCGGCGAGCCGCAGGTCTCACTCCCGGACTTGGTCCGCGACGTGATGCGGCGGAAGCTGCTGCGGAGGACGCGTCGCCAGAAGGGGGAGCCGTCGCTGAAGGATCTCGAGGACATCGAGCGCCGGGCGGGCAGCGCCTACGCGGAGCTTGCGGAGGCCCATCACTTCGATCACGTCATCCCCAACCACGACGGCGAGGACAGCGATGACTGGGACGCCTTCTACTACCTTGCGTGCCCGGCGTGCGCGCGCAGGGCTCACCCGCGCCCGAAGCCGGGGGCTACTAACCATCCTTCGAAACCGGCACGCGGAGCGCGGCGACCGCGAGCGCCTCGAACAGCAGGTAGGCCGCGAGGAACGAGGTCACGTCCGCATGGTCGAAAGGCGGCGAGACCTCGACCACATCCGCGCCGACGAGGTGCACCCCCGCAAGCTCGCGGACGAGCTGCAGCGCCTCGCGCGAGGTGAGCCCGCCCGGAACGGGCGTCCCGGTGCCGGGCGCGAACGCTGGGTCCACGGCGTCCACGTCGAAGGAGAGGTAGGTCGGCCGATCCCCGATCGCGCGCCGCACCTCGGCCGCGACTCCCGCGATCCCGCGCGTGGCGATGTCCGCGGTGGTGTGAATTCGCGCGCCATGCGCCATCCCCAGCTCGACATCCGCGGCCGAACCCCACGGCCCGCGCATGCCGATCTGGTGGAGCTGGCCCTCCGCGACGAGCCCTTCCTCGAGCGCGTGACGGAACGGCGTCCCATGGTGGAAAGCCTCGCCCCACGTCTCCGGCCCGCTCGTGTCGAGGTGGGCGTCGATGTGCACGACCGCGAGCGGGCCGTGCCGGCGCGCCGCGGCCCGCAGCGCCGGAAGCGAGATGCCGTGGTCGCCGCCGACGAGGAACGGCGTCGCCCCCGCCGCGTGCACCGCGGCGGCCGCCGCCTCCACGGCCGCCCGCACCGCGCCTGCGTCGAAGGGCGGGAACACGACGTTTCCCCCGTCCACGGCGCGCAGTCGCTCGAACACCGCCAGGCCGTGCTCCGGGTGGAACCCCTGAACGAGCGCGCTCACGCGACGGATCTCGAACGGAGCGAGCCGCGCGCCGGGCCGGTACGTCGTGCCGCCGTCGTACGGCACGCCGACGAGGACTGCGCGCGTGCCGGGGGGTGGCGACCTGGCGACGATGGGCGCCACCGGGAGGCGGAAGAAGGGGATCTGTCCGTGAGCGAGGTACGCGGAGGCGCTCTGCTGCGTCATGCCCTCTCCCGGAGGAGCTCGAGGACGCGCTCGCGCGTCGCGGCGGCGAGGTCCGCGGCCGACGCGTGGGCGGCAGGCGCGAGCGGTTCGCCGATGCGGAGCACGGCGCGGGCACGGCGCCCTCCGGCCAGCTTCAGATAATGGGGCAGGAAGGGCGCGTCCCCTACCCACGCCAGGTCGGGCGGGTCGTAGGCGATCGCAGCCGGGAAGACCGGGACGTTCGCGGTGAGCGCGAGGCCGAAGAGGCCCTTGCGGAAGGACAGCACCGACGCGCCGACGGTGGTGGTTCCCTCCGGGAAGTTGAGCACGGGAAGGCCGTTCTCGAGCGCCGAGGCCGCCGCGCGGAGCACGCGCGCACCGCTCCCGGCGTCGCCTCGCGAGAAGAAGACGACGCCGAGCTCGCGCGCGAGGCTGCCGATGACCGGCCAGCCCGAGACATCGGCCTTGGAGATCGGCACGCAGGGCAGGACGCTCGCGACCACCAGCGGATCGAGCCAGCTGACGTGGTTCGCCGCCACGATCGCGGCGCCGAGAGGGAGCGGGCCCCGCGTGTCCAGCTCGATGTCATGGAGATCGAGCACCCGGCGCGCGGCCTCCCGGAGCACGAGCGCTCGCTCGCGCGCCCCATCACGGTCCACGGCACCGCGGAGCGAACGTAGGCTTCGGGCCGTGTCGAGCGCTGCGAGGCCGAGGCCCGCCACGCGCACGCCGCCGCGCACCACGCGCCTGGAGGCGGGCTCGGTCTCCTCACCGTGCACCCGGGCGAGCTCGAGCCCGGTCACGCTGCCCCCGCGTGCCGCCGTTCGCTTGCCACCTCGGCGCGCCGCCCCAGGAGGCCGAGACGCTGCAGTCGCGCCTCGATCCGCTCGAATGCGGCGCGCTCGATGCGCGACACGATGCGCTCGTCTCCGGGTCCGTAGAAGTCGTGCCGGACCTCGGCGTCGCGAGCACCGAGCGCCGCGTGCAGCGCACGAGCTGCGATGTTGTCCTTCTTCACGGTGAACCAGCAGGAGTCCACCCGTCCTACCATCGCCCCGATGAGCGCCTTCAGGAGCTGGAAGGCCACCCGCGACCCCTGGAGCTCCGGCGCCACGGCGAGGGTCGTGCAGTACGCCTCGCTCCCGCGGACGAAGCAGAGCACGTACCCGACGGCGCGCTCGCCCTCGACGGCGATGAAGCAGGTATCTGCGAAGAACTCGCAGCAGAGGCGGACGTAATACGGTCCGAGCACCGACTCGCCGCCGGCGCCGAACACCTCGTCCTCGAGGCGCATCAGCTCGGCGAAGTCTCCCTGGCGTAGCGTTCGGATCTGGCGATCGCTCATGCGGTGTCCTCCCTTGGTTGCAAGGGACCGTACTGGACGAGCGTGGGCGCGAGGTCACGCCACGGCGACGAACACGTGAAAGGGCCGCCGCCGGATTTTGCCGTATCGTCACCCACGCAGCACCGAGAGAACACCCGCGCGCGCTATGGCGTCCGACATGCCCTCCTCCTCCTCCGCGGTCGCAGCGCTGCTGCTCGGGCTGGCGCCGCTCACCCCGGCGACGCGAGCCGCCTGCCCCGATCTCCCGGCCTGGCCCGCCGATTGGTCAGTGGCACCCTGGGCGGCCACCCCTGACCGCGTGAGCGCCATCGATGCACTGGAGAGCTACGCCTTCCCGCCGCGCGCACCGGAGCGCGAAGGGATCCGTACCGACAGCGTGCTCGTCGTCCGCGGCGGCACCATCGCCTACGAGCGTTATGCCGATCGGTACGGGCCGGGGTCGCCGCACGCAGCCTGGTCCTGCGCGAAGAGCCTGACGAGCGCGCTGGCCGGCGTGGCACTCGCCCACGGCGCCCTCGGGCTCGACGATTCCATCTGCCGGCACCTCCCGGCGCCGGGGAACCACTGCGACGTGACCGTCCGCCACCTCCTCCAGCTCGCGTCCGGGCTCGACTGGACCGAGAGCTACGAGGGGATGCCCCTCCAGGGCTCCTCGGTGCTGGCGATGCTCTACGGCGTCGGTCGCGACGACATGGCCGGCTTCGTCCTCTCCCATGGCCGCCGCGCGCCACCGGGCGCCCGGTGGAACTACTCGTCGGGCGACAGCGTCCTCCTCGCCGCCGTGGTGCGGGCTGCGCTCGAGCCGCGGCTCGGCCCCGACTGGCCGCGCGTCGCCCTCCTCGACCCGCTCGGCATGCGGAGCGCCACCCTGGAGCGGGACGCGTCCGGAACGCCGGTAGGCTCCTCGCTCCTCCATGCAACGCCCCGCGATCTCGCGCGCCTCGGGCTTCTCTACCTCTCCGACGGCTGCTGGCACGGGGAGCGGATCCTCCCCGAGGGCTTCGTCGCTGCCTCGACAGCCGTATCGGGCCCGAGCCGGGCGCCCGCCGCGCGACGGGAAGCTGGCGACGTCTACGGCTTCGGCTGGTGGCTGAACCGTCCGGTACCCGACGTTGGGCAGCCCGTACCGTGGCCGGGAGTCCCGGAGGACGCCTTCGCGGCGCGGGGACACTGGGGCCAGCTCGTGGCCGTGATCCCCTCGCTAGGGCTCGTCATCGTGCGGACCGCCGACGACCGGGAGGAGAGGGCCTTTGACCTGGCCCGCTTCCTCGCCCTGGCTATCGCGGTCGGGAGGGAGCGATGACGCGCTGTCGCTGGGGATTGGCTGCGGCCGGGCTGACCGTCGCCGCAGCGCTCGGAGGGCTCGCGTACCTCGGCGTCTTCCCGGGCCTGCGAGGTCCGTATGCCAATGCCACTCCCGAGCTGGCGGCGGCTTACCGGGCCAAGGACGGCTGCACCTGCCTCTTCGTCCTGCGCCGGTCGCCAGCCGACTGCCGCTCCTGGACGGAAGCCAGCCCCGACGTCGCGAGCTTCGAGCCCGATGCCGTCGCTGGCACCGTGCGCTCGCGCGCGCTGCTCTTCTGGAGCGCCCGCGCACGCTACCTCGGCCCCCGTGAGGGCTGCCGGCTGGAGTGAGGGGGCCACCGATGCGCGCCGCCGTGTGACATTTACGGTGGAAGGATTGCCGGGGGAGACTTCCCTGCGTACTGATGATCGACCGCTCCTGACCACGCAACCCGGCGCGCTCTCCTCACGCCAATGCTCGCAAGCTCCTCGATCCACCATCCGATCGCCGCGGTCTCTGCCCGCTCCGCCACGTTCAGTCGGGCCGCCGAGTTCCTCGGCCTCTTTGTGCTGGTCCCGCTCCTCCTCCGATGGAGAGTGGTGGCCGCGCCGCGCCTGGTCGTTCTGGCGTTCGTCACCGCGGGGTGCGTCGGCGTCCTCTGGCGGGACCCCGCCTTCGACCGGTCGAGGCTCTTCTCCCTGGGCGACCTGCGTGGCTCGCTCCGCGCCATCGGACTGCGCGCGGCCCTCGCTGCCGCGGTCATCTCGGTGCTGGTGCTGCTGCTGCGCCCAGCGGCGCTCCTGACGCTGCCGAGCCACGAGCCGGCACTCTGGCTCGCCGGGCTCGCCCTCTATCCATTCGTGTCGGCGTGGCCACAGGAAATCATCTTCCGGGTGTTCTTCTTCCATCGCTACGCGCCCCTCTTCGCAAGCCCGGCCGGACTGATGATCGCCAACGCGGCGGCCTTCGGCTTTCTCCACACCATCTACCCGAACACCGTGGCACCGCTGCTCTCTGTGCCGGCCGGCCTCCTCCTTGCCCTGACCTACCGGCGCACCCGCGCCATGGGACCGGTCTGGCTCGAGCACGCGATCTACGGGCTCCTCCTCTTCACCCTCGGGCTCGGCGAGTTCTTCTACGACGGTCGGCCCTGAGATGTCACAAGTGTCCCTGATGCGAGAAGGCTTGTCCCGGACCAGCTGTCTTCCGTCGTCGAGGTGGTCATGTCCAAGCGGGAAGGTTTCTTCGAATGCGTCTTCGCGTCCGACGGGAACGAGTACCAGTTCCATCTGCGGGCGTGGAACGAGGCGGAGGCGGAGCTGCACCTCCGCGAGATGCTGTGCGGCTACGGTGTGAGCTTCCCCGGCACGCTGCTGATCCGGAACCTCAAAGGAAAGATCGTGAGGCGCGCGCACTACGCGCCCTCGGCCGCTGAAGAAGCTTCGCCGTGAGGCGCTGACGACCTGCCCACCGCGCCGGCGGCATGGATCGATTCACGGCAGTCCTGGCGGAAGCCTCCCGGTACCTCGAGCGAGTCCTGTCCCTGCAGGCTCGCTATCGCGCAGGGGAGATCCACGTCCACCTGCCGGCTGGCTTCTCGGACCCCGAGCGACCGCTCCCGGAGGTGATCGCGGCAGACCTGCCCGCCTCCCAGGCGGCACTGGACGCCGCCTCGAACGGCCTGTTCTACTCGCTGCCCGTCGCGTTCGATCCCGCCGAGAGCGTGGGGCCCTACCTGGCCACGGCAGACCGCGACGCGAGCGGCGAGCCCTACCGATTCATGGATCTCGGGGCGCTCATCGCATCGCAGCCGTTCGGCGAGAACGATCCTGACCTCGTAGCGTGCGTGCTGCGCGGGCTCCCATACGCGGTCGCGCGGTACGCCCACTCCGAGTATCAGACGGTCCTGTCGCTCCGGCTGAAGGCGACGCTCGACCGGATCGCTCCCGCGGGCACACCGCGGCACTTCGTGGTCAATACCGGCGCGGAGGCAGTCGAGAACGCCATCAAGGCCGTCCTCCTGAACCGAGTCAAGACGTACGCGCCGGAGCCCGGGCAAGTCTCGAGCGAAAGGCCGCCCGAACCGCGCGGCCTCTTCATCATCTCGTTCGAGGGCGCCTTTCACGGCCGCACGCTCGGGAGCCTGGCGGCGACTCATCGACGGCGGGCGCGCCTCGGGTTCCCGACCTTCGACTGGCCGCACGCCCACTTCCCGGTGGAGGACCCGAGGTCCCTGCCCCGCACGCGGCGTCGAGACGAGAAGAGCCTCGAGCAGGTGTGGGGGCTGCTCGTGACGGGCCGGATTCCCAGCGTCCCCAGGCCGGCGGCGCAGTTTCGACGGCAGCTCCAGGCGTGCGACGAGCTCCTGGCACGCCTCCCGCCCGAGCGAACCGTCTGGCCCGGCCTCGTCCGGGAGTTCGTCGGCGAGCAGCGGGCGCTCATCGACCCCGCTGCGCTCCAGCGCGCCCAGCGCGTGGCCGGTGTCCTCGTCGAGCCCATCCAGGGAGAAGGTGGCCTCCGCTTCGCCTCGGCCCACTTCTTCCGTCTCCTTCGCCTGCTGACACGGCTCTACGACGTCCCGCTGATGTTCGACGAAGTGCAGACGGGCTGGGGCGCCGCGGGCCGGCTCTGGGCGCACGAGCTCTTCGACCTGCCCTGTCCGCCTGACGTCGTGGTCTGGGCGAAGAAGGCTCAGAACGGCATCCTCTTCGTGAGCGAGGAGCTCGCCACGTTCTTCCAGGAGGAGAAGAAGTTCAACACCACCTGGGAAGGCGATTCGGTCGGAATGCTCCGGTTGCTCGAGTATCTCGGGAGGCTCGACCTCGAGCAGATCCGCCGAACGGGCGCGATGGCGCGCGAGGGGCTGGAGGAGCTGGGCCGGAATTACCGGGACCTCTTGCAGCATGTGCGCGGCTGCGGCTGCCTGCTGGCCTTCGACGTGGTCAGGCCAGACTGGCGCGAGTGGCTCCGCGACCGCGCCTTTCGCCACGGCCTCATCTTGCTTCCTGCCGGCGAGCGGACCCTCCGCTTCTACCCACGCTATGACATGGAGCCCTCCGCCCTCCGCGAGGCGCTGGCGTTGCTCCGGAGCGCGGTCGAGGACCTGGTGGGCTCGCCGGCGGCGACCCCGGTCGAGGTCGGCCCGGAACTCCGCATCGGCACGCTCGAGGTTCCGCCCGTCAGGCTTCAGACGGTCGATCTGATGGGGGAGGATACGGCGGAGCTCCTGCCGCAGATCCTGGCGGTGGAGGCCGAACGGTACGGTGGCTTGACGCACTATCCACCGGACGTGCTCAAGGCCGGGCGAAGGCCGCTCCTGCAGTACCCCTCGGACACCCTGGCGACGACCCTCCACCACCCACGCTCCTGCGGCGTAGCGCTCCGGGATCGCGTGTCTCGGCGTCTGGTCGCCTACGCGCTGGGAAGTCCCCTGGAGAACCACGACGACATGGGGGTACGCGACGATCCTCGGTACGGGGACAACGACACCTTCTACCTCCAGGCGATGGCGGTCTCGCCCCAGCTGCGGAACCAGCTCGAGATCGAGGCGATGGTCCTCGACGCGCTCCGGGCGCGCGTCGAGCGGCTCGGCTACGCGGCGATCTCGTCGCTGATAGAGGCCCGGCTGACGGAGACGGGACCCAGCTGGATCCGGACGGCGACCGTGCTCGAGTCAGTCGACAACTACCTCCAGAGCGGCATCCGCTTCGTCTACCTCCAGGCGCCGTGTGGGGGGGCGGCGCCCGATGGGTGAGGCCGGCGGTGAGCCCTCGTTAGCCTTCGTCTGGTCGGCGCACGACGAGGACCGGGCACCGTGCAGCACGTAGGACGCCTTCGGCAACCGAGCCGACCGCGGCGCGGCGACGACCGGTGCGACCGTCGAGGCCAGCGCGCGACGCTTCGGAAAAGTCGATGGCGCAACAGATCTTTCGCCATGCGGTCATGGGCGTCGTCGAGATCATAACCACGCACGCCGACGCAGCCTCGCCCCATCCGGCGTCGCTCGAACCTCATGTTGGCGGGAATGGTTCGCTTCGCGCCAGGCCCTGCGCGTCCGAGGCTCGGTGGTTCCTATTGATCCGCGGACGAGGCGGTGCGCGGCGGGCCGCCAGGCTTAGAATTAGGGCCTCCCCGAGCATCCATGGAGGAGGGGCCAGTCAGTCCATGCGGTGCGGCACGGTAGCTGCGGCGAGCAGCGCGGCCTGGCTGTCCACGGCGGCCTCTCCCTCGCGCGGCCGCACGCGGTCGTAGCCGCCGTCCGCGCGCATGCGCCGCGTACGGACGTTGTCCATCAGGTAGGTCTCGAGCACGTCCCGGCGCAGGTAGCGAAGCAGGTCCGGGTCGCGCACCGGGAAGATCACCTCCACGCGCCGGTCGAGGTTGCGCGGCATGAGATCGGCGCTCCCCAGGTACACCTCCTCGTCGCCTCCGTTGCGGAACCAGAAGATCCGGCTGTGCTCGAGGAATCGCCCCACCACGCTCGTGACCGTGATGCCGTCGGTCTGGCCGGGGATCCCCGGCCGCAGACAGCAGACGCCGCGCACGAGCAGATCCACCCGCACGCCGGCGCGCGCGGCGCGCACGAGCGCCAGGATCATCTCGGCATCGACGAGCGCGTTCATCTTGAAGACGAGATGGCCGCTGCGCCCGGCGCGCTGGTGCTCCTCCTCCCGCGCGATGAGCGCGATCAGGCGCCCGCGAAGGTTGATGGGCGCGACCAGCAGCTTGCGGAAGTCGCGTTCGCGCGCGTAGCCGGTGAGGTAGTTGAAGAGGCGCGTCGCGTCCTCCCCGATGTCCGGGTCGCGGGTGAAGAAGCCGAGGTCGGTGTAGAGGCCTGCCGTGACCGGGTTGTAGTTGCCGGTCGCGAGATGCACGTAGCGCGCGAGGTGCTCGCCCTCGCGCCTCACGACGAGCGCGATCTTCGAGTGCGTCTTGTAGCCGAGGAGCCCGTAGATCACGTGCACGCCCTCGGCTTCGAGCGCGCGCGCCCAACCGATGTTGCTCTCCTCGTCGAAGCGCGCCTTGAGCTCCACCAGCACCGCCACCTGCTTGCCGTTCTGCACCGCCTCGAGCAGCGCCTCGACGACGGGCGAGTCCTTGCCCACGCGGTACAGCGTCTGCTTGATGGCGAGCACGTCCGGGTCGCGCGCGGCGAGCCGGAGGAATTCCACCACCGGCGAGAACGCGTGATACGGATGGTGGAGCAGGATGTCGTGCGCGCGGATGGCCTCGAACAGATTGCTCTCGCCGTCCTTGCGCACCAGGCGGTCCGGAATGGCCGGCACGAACGAGGGGAACTTGAGGTCAGGGCGCCCGATCGAGGCGAGGCCCGACAGCGCCGACAACGCCAGCGGCGGCTCGAGCTCGACGAGGTCGGCGTGCGGCACCTCGAGGTTCTCGATGAGGATGTCGCGCAGCCGGCCGGGCAGTCTCGGGGTCACCTCGATCCGGACCACCGAGCCGAAGCGCCTCCGGCGCACGCCGTGCTCGATCGACTCGAGCAGGTCCCCGGCGTCGGCTTCCTGCAGGAGCACCTCCCCGTCGCGCGTCACATGGAAGGGGTGCACCTCCACGATCTTCACCCCGGGGAAGAGGCGCTCGGCGTTCGCCGCCACCAGCTGCTCGAGCCACACGAATGTCTGCTGGTGCAGGGGGGTGCCGTCCTTCTTGAGCCCGCCCGCGGTGCGGCCGAGCGGCACGAGGCGCGGGAGCGTGTTCGGCACCTTGATGCGGGCGAAGCGCTCGGTGCCGTCCTCGTCCTCGATGAGGACGGCCAGGTTGAGGCTCAGGTTCGAGATGTGCGGAAAGGGCCGCCCCGGGTCGAACGCCAGCGGCGTCAGCACCGGGAACACCAGCTCGTTGAAGTAGTTGACGGCCTGGGCGCGCTGCTTCTCGCTGAGCTGCGGCCAGTCGAGCACGTGGATGCCAGCGGTCGCGAGCTGAGGGAGGAGCTCGCTGTGAAGGCATTCGCCGATCGCGCGAGAGAGGGCGAGGGCCTCCCGCCGGGCCTGCGCCAGCTGATTCGCGGGGGTGAGGCCGTCCGGGGGAACCTCCGTGACGCCGGCCGCGATCTGCTGCTTCAGCCCGGCGACGCGGATCATGAAGAACTCGTCGAGGTTCGACGCGACGATGGCGAGGAACTTCACGCGCTCGAGGAGCGGGTTCGCCGGGTCCAGCGCCTCCTCGAAGACGCGGCGCTGGAACGCGAGCAGCGCGAGCTCCCGGTTCGCGAAGATCTGTGGCTGGGGCGCCGCCGGACGATCGGCCGCGCGCTGATCAGCCTTGGAGAGGTCGACCGCGAACGGCGGCTGCTCCCGGAGCTCTGGAACCGAGGACATCGCCTCGAGTGCTTTCGGTTCGGTCTGAGCCATGACGCCTCCTTTACGCGTCGGCGGGGACGTGGACCGCTGGCGCAGGCGGCGTCCCGCCAGACATCATATCGGGCGGGGCGCTCTCGCGAGAATCCCGAGCGGCTGCGGCGCGGCGTGAAGTCTCAGACTCCGGCTGCGGTCAGGCAGCCGCCTGGCTGCACCACTCGCTGGTCACACCTCCTCCCCCGCCTCGGAATACATCGCCGGATACATCAGCGCTGATTTTCGCACGGGAGCCAAGGGACGCCCGGGGAGAATCAGTCGCGGCGCTCGGCGCCGCGCAGCGCTGCCCGCATGAGCTTGAAGAAAACGTCCGTGTTGCGCTGCATGCCCACGAAGGCCTGCCAGACACGCGGGTCGCGGGCGTAGGCCGAGACGGGAACGTCGGTGGCGGTGTGGACCGCCTGGTCGCGTCCCACCGCCTGGCCGCGAATGAACATCCCGCTCCGGTCGGCGCCCTTCCCTTCGCTACCGCGATGGTAAGGGTCGGCTGCGTAGCCGGCCGCGGCGAGATCCTTCTTGAGGTTGCCCGGGACGAGGGTGTCGATGACCGGCAGCGGCCTTTCCAGCCAGGTCTCGTACCGGTCGCCGCCGGCTCCGTAGCCGACGAGGAGCCTGCCGTCGACGTCGTAGCTCGCGGGGTGACCGTCTGGCAGGATCTCGTACCTGGGGAAGCCCGCCGCGTCGGCGACACCAACCACCTTCTGGCGGGGAGGCTGCGCGGCCGGGTCGAGCACCGCCGCGTCGGACGGCAGCGCCCTCAGGGCGTCCACCCCGCCGGTGAGTGCGCCGATGAGGCTGAAGCCCGAGCACTCGTGATCGGCAAGCACGACGACCACCGTATCGCCCCGCGCCTCTGCGAACTTCCGGGTGACGGCGACGGCGTCGTCGAACTCGATGGTCTCGCCGATGACTCGATCTGCGTCCATGAGGTGCGACTGCTTGTCGATGAGCGCACCTTCCACCATCAGCACGAAACCGTTCCGGTTCCGGGAGAGCACGTCCAGCGCCGCCGCCGTCATCTCGGGGAGCATGGGCTGGTCGGGCGCCTTGTAGTCGTCCACCACGAACCCGCTCCCGCCGCCCACCGGAACCCCGCGGCGCTTGGCGAGCTTGTCCACGGCGGTGTTCATGTTGCCGAGGCCGAAGAGCCCGAGGAGCCGGCGCGGCGTCCGGCCCCCGCGGGTGGCGCCGCGGAGCCCGGCGGCGTCCTCCACGTAGCTGAACCCGGCCTTCTGGAAGTCGGCGACGAGGTCGCGCTGCGGGTCGAGCGCGCCGGTGGCTGCCGCCGGGAGGCCCCAGCCGGCCACGAGGTCGTCCGGGAGGTCCGCGTAGTCCGTGGCGTCGGCGCGCGACGAGCCCAGCTGCGAGGCGGGCAGGAACCACCGACGCCCGCCGCCCAAGAGGACGTCGAGACCCGTTCCGTGGCGGCCCGTGCCGCCCGCGTCGGCCTCGTCGAGGTACTGGTCCACGATGCCGGTGCCCGCGTTGCGATCACCAGTGTGGACCGCGTTCGCGGCCGGAGTCGCGTCCTCGAGGTCGGCTGTCGAGACGAGTCCGAGCGAGGTGCCCTTCACCCGGTGCAGGTACTCGGCCATGTACTCCACGCGGGGGAAGACAAATGGGCTCGTCACGTGCGCGGGGTAGACGCCCTCCTGGCTGTTCTGCGCGTGGTTGCCGGTGGAGTAGCAGGCCATGCCGGGCGAGGAGTCGGTCACGATGCTGTTGAGGGAATGGGTGGTGACGAGCCCGGTGCCGGGGAACCGGTCCATGGCGAGGAATCCGTTCGGGTCGCCGCGGGTGGCGCCGAACTTCACCAGGCGCGCGGCAGTACGGTGCGCGATGCCCATGCCGTCGCCCAGCATGATCACGATGTTCTTGACCCCCGCCCTCCGGCCGTGACCGCGGCCGCGCTGCGAGAAACCCGCGCCCACCACCTCGATCCGGGAGGTGACGGCCGCCGTGCCGCTCGCGTCGCTGAACGTTGCGGTGAGCGTGTGGAACCCAGGCTGCGCCAGCGAGTAGCCGCGCACGTTGAAACCTCCCCAGCCTGCGGATGAGATGCCGTCGGTCTCGGAGCTGCCCTGCCTGCCCGACGTGAAGGCGGCCGGCTTGCCGTCCACGACCAGGGTGGCGCTGAACGGCCCCGTGCCCTGGCCTTCGATGCGGAGATCGAAGCGCTGGTACTCGAGGAAGCGAGCCCCGTCGGGCGGGACCAGGCTGACGCCGGCCGGGGCGGCGGACGCCCTCACCGCCGCGCAGAGCGCGAGGAGCGCGACGAGCGCGCTGGCGAGGTTGGGACATTTGAAGGTCAAGCGTGCTCCTCCGTGGAAGGTTCCTCGGCTGCGGGCGAAGCGTCGTGTCACTGACCGCCAATGTCCTCGCGACGGTCGAGCACGAGGCGAATGGCACAGACGCTCCCGTCCTCGTCGACGGCGTTCCCGAGCAGATCCTCGAACGCGAGCGGCTCGGCCGCGGCGACCGCCGGGCCGGGAGCTGCCGCGGCTCCCGGCGCCCGGGTAGGTGCGGCGAGCGCGAGGGCCAAGGCACAGGCAGGAACGAGCGCGTCGAACAAGGGCGACCTCCGTACGGGGGAAACTCCACATCTTGTCGCCGGCACATGGCAATTCCGTGAAGGGGCAGCGCCGCCGGATTCCCGCCGAAGCACCTTGCGCGAGCGTGAGCGAACGATCGCAGGGGGGGCCAGCGCGCGTCACGGCTCGTTTCCAGCACTGACGTGCTGCAATTCGCCGCGGCCATCGTCGTGGCCGTGCTCACTGGGCGGTGGTGGTGGGTGCCTGCCGGAGTCCTGGTGGACCTCGAGCCGCTGGCAGTTGTGGCTCCCGCCCCAGTGCAGCTCCTCGGTGCCGTCAGCATGGAGCTCGTAGGTGTTCGCGTCATCGCGGAGCTGCGATCTCAGCTCTCGCAGGATGAACTCCTTCGCCCTCGGGGCCTCGACCGGGAACATGAGCTCGTACCGCCGCTCGAAGTTGCGTCGCATGCCGTCGAAGCTGCCGCACCACACCTCCCAGTCACCGCCGCGCCGGAACGCCACCACGCGGGCGTGCTCCAGGAAGCGGCCGATGATGCTCCGCGCGTGGACCGTCGGCGTGATCTGCGTGAGCGTCGTCCGGATGAGGAGATCCACGCGCGCGCCGCTCTGCCCGCAGGTCTCGAGCGCCGCCAGGAGCTCCGGGTCGGTCAGGTGGTTGAACTTGAGGATGGCGTGGCCCTTGGGGTGGCCCTCGGCGCGGAGGCGATCCAGCATGAGCTCCCGGATGGCCACTCCGGTCCGCATGGTTCCGAGCTCGGGCTCGGTGCCAGCTTCGAGCGCATCGAAAAAGGCCTTCGCATCCGCCGTCAGGCGCGGACTCCTTGTGAACATGGAGACGTCGCTGTAGAGCCGCCCGTTCGTCGGGTGGTAGTTGCCCGTGCCGACGTGCAGGTGAGCCGTGCCGCCGCGGAGGACCCAGTACAGCTTGGCATGGACCTTCCTGCGCGGCAGGCGGAGGACGCGGACGCCCGAGTTGCGGAACCGAAGCGCCCACTCCATGTTCGTGAGCTCGTCGAAGCGCGCCCTGCCCTCGAGCAGCACGGCCACGTCCTTGCCGGCGCGCGCTGCCGTGATGAGCGATGTGGCGAGGACGTTGTCCTCCCCGACGCGGTAGAGCGTCGCGCGGATCGCGGTGACGCCTGGGTCCGTCGCAGCCGTACTCGCGAAGGCCTCGACTGCGTCGTAGCTCTGGTAAGGGTGGAAGAGGACGACGTCACCCCGCTCGATGCACTTGAACGGTGCCAGCATGAACCGGCGCGCATGGTGCGACACGCGCGCAAACTTGGCCTGCGGTGGGGCGTCGTCGACGATCTTGGTCACGAAGCGCAGATCGAGCGGCGGCGGGACGTGCATCACCTCGTTCGGGCGAAGCCCCAGAGCGAGGCGGATGGTCTCCTGCCAGAAGGGAGGGAACCCGCGCTCCACCTCGAGGTGGCTGACGCGTCCCTCGAGCCTACCCTCCAGCGCGGCCGGCAGGTCGGCCCAGTCGACGGGCATCCGATCGGCACCCGTCAAGCGGATCACGCGGAGCTCGTGCAGGCGCGTGTCCTTGCCAGTGCGGAAGAGGTCCGGGCGAAGGCGGAGCAATTCTCCCAGGCGCACGTACGTCCCGGGCCGCCCCGGGACGTCGAGCAGGCGAGGGACGGCGTCGGGCACGCGGATCAGCGAGGTGGGGGTGGCTGCGCCGCTGGCGAAGTACAGCGCCTGGCTCCGCATGTTCCGCACGGCGTCGGCCCGGATGACGTCCGTCCGAGGGGCGACCTCCTCGGCGAGGTACGCGCCGAAGTAGCGCTTCTCCTCGAGCGTCAGCTCTGCCGTCGAGAGGATGCGAATCCCCATCTGGCCGAGCTCGAAGAGGAAGGCGTCGTAGGCGCGCGCAGCGAGCTCGGCCTGTGCGTGCGCCTCGAGCAGCACGGCGGAGTACGCCTCCGTGCTGCGTTCCGCCACGAACAGCCGCCACACCCGCGCGGCGAAGAACTCATCCAGGTTGGAGGCCCATATGCCGAGGAACCGCAGCCGCTCCAATACCGGGAACTCGGGCCGCCTCGTCTGATCCAGTACACGCCGGTTGAAGCGAAGCCACGCGAGCTCTTGAGTCGTTTCCATCGGACCGTGTTCTGCTTACTCGTCCCCAGGAGCGAGCACAGCGGCGCATCATCCTGCGTTCGCCGTCGTCGGCGGGGTGACGAGAGGGGCGTCACGAAATCGTCACACGAAGACACCCTGAGGGGCTCAGCCGCGAGCGCTTTCGTTCATGAAGAGTATTCCCGGCCCGAACTCGAGCAGGGGGTCTGAAAGCACGGAGGATGCGCAATGGGCATCAAGAAGATCAGCAAGAGGCTGGCAAAGGTGGGCCGAAAGGCCAGCGAGAGCCTGGGCAAAGGAGGCAAGAAGTGGGTGGAGACGGTCTTCGAGACCGCCATCGGCGTCATCGAGGACGAGCTCAGGAAGAAGGTCGAGCTCAGGAAGAAGACCGCGAAGTCCGTGAAGACGCCAGCCGCGAGCCCGGGGCTCCCACCGCGCCGGCCCGCGGCGCTGATGACCCGCAAGGCGGAAGCCGCGCCCAGGAAGAAGGGCGCCAAGCCTGCGAAGAAGCATGCTTCTGCGCCCGGAAGACGGACAGTCCGACCGGGACGTGCCGCACGCCGTGGCTCTGAAGCTATCCCCGCGCCCGCGAACCCGGTGGCGCACTCGGACCACCACGAGGACGAGTCCCTTTCCTGAGCGGCGGTCCGATCGGCCGCCCCGCGCGCCGCCAATCCTGCTGAATGGTCGCCGGTGCCACCGAGGCGTACGCTCCACGCCATGGCTTCTCCCTCCAAGCCCCTGCTGGTGAGAGCCGCCGGAGGGATCGTGTGGAGGACCGGCCCGACCGGCACCGCCGAGCTGGCGGTGATCCATCGCCCAAAGTACGACGACTGGTCTCTTCCCAAGGGGAAGCTGAAGCCAGGCGAAGGATTCCGCGAAGCGGCCCTCCGGGAAGTTGAGGAGGAAACAGGCTGCCACGCGCGCCTGCTCCTCTTTGCGGGATTCACCTTCTACTTCGTGAACCGCCGCCCCAAGGTGGGGCTGTTCTGGCACATGCGACAGGAGGGCGAGACATGCTTCGAACCCAGCGCCGAGGTCGACCGCGTGGCGTGGTGCTCGCCAGAAGAGGCGATGGCGCGCCTGAGGCATCCCGGAGAACGTCGTATCGTCCTGCGCGCGGGCAGGGAAGGAACACTGCCGCATGATTAGCTCGCTGGAGAGCCCTCGCCCCGCGAGAGCATGAACACGCACGATCGGTGCTGGCACGCGGGGCACGAGGTCTCCCCTTCTCGCGCGTCCTCCAAGGCTAGCCTTCCGAACCCCACCCGGCCTTCCCGCCATTCCATCAGCGGCCGCTGGCCCTCGCGAGAGCCGTAGGCGAAATCGGGCTGGAGGAGGCGCCCGACGGCTCCGCATCCGCACCTGACAGTGAGCTCGGCCATGACTCGATCTCCATGAGCGGCGGTGCGCACGCGGCGCCGCGATCCGACCAGAGGTCCTGGATAGCCCCCTGAACAATCGGTAGCCGAGCGCACGTGAAACGGTTGAGTGAACTCTCGAGCCCCTGCGGTCGAGCGAGGTGGCGGCAGGCGAGCCGGGCGCCGGTACGCGTGCGCCCGCTCCATCTCGTCACACCTCCGTCGCGTTCACGCCGCGAAGTCGTCGCGGGGGCTTCGCGTTCAAGTCCTATGCTGACGAGCATGGACGTGGTGCAAGCTGCTGGCGGCATCATGTGGAGACCTGGCCCGCGCGGGCGCATGCTCGCGGTGATCCGTACGAGGCGCGGGATCTGGACGCTCCCCAAGGGCAAGTTGCGGGCAGGTGAGGACTTCGAAGACGCCGCGCTGCGCGAGGTCGAGGAGGAAACCGGTTGCACGGGCCGCCTCGGCGCATTCGCTGGCGCGATCGCGTACACCTCGCGGCGCGGTCCCAAGCTCGTGCTCTACTGGCACATGACCGTCGTGCGCGAACGCCCGCTGGCTCCTAACGATGAGGTTGACGAGGTCGCCTGGCTGACACCGGGCGAGGCGCTCCGCCGGCTCGACCGCGAACGCGACCTTCGGCTGCTGCGCGACGCGCTCATGGGCGGTCGCGAGGCACCAGGGGGGCATCGGGCTGCCTGAAGGAGGCGCCATGAACACCGCATGGACACTTTGCGCTGACACGCGTGACCGTCCGCGCGACGGCTCCTGCGCGGAGCCGGCCGCCCTGTGCCGCCGCTGCGGTCGCGCCCTTTCAGACAGAGCGCCCCACGTCCGTCGGCTTTCCATTCTGCAAGCCCACGAGCCTCGCGAGGTGGTATTCCACTTCTGCCGCCCGTGCGGCAATAGTTTCGGGAGCTACCAGGCGCTCGAGGCGTACGTCCGGAGCTTCCTTCTGGGCTGACACGCCGTCCGAGGCGACCGGACCAGTCCCGGTCTCTAGCCGGAGCGGTACCCTCAGAACCCTCTCCACCTTCGCCACCACCCACCCGCCGGAGGGGCGGACGTGGCCGGGGAAGTCGAGCACGCGCCGCGACTCGCCACCAGAGGGGGGCGCACATCGATCGCAGGCGCCGGCGCCGTGCCGAGCAAGATCAACCGCTGCTCAGCGCGCCGCAGCGATGCGTCGCCACAGGCATGACACTCCGTGGGAGTCGTCGCAGGCCGTGCATGGAAGAACGCGGCCTTCGTCGCGGCGAACAGACGATCGCACGCGAGCTCCGCCGCGTGAACTCGCTCGAGCTCGACCAGGAGAACGTGGGCGAGGTCAAGAGCGAAGCTCGGCGGCTCGCCTTGCAGCTGCGACTTCCACTGATCGATCTGCTCAGAGCCGACCACACGGGCCTCTCTCTCTCCGCGAGCGATCGCCTCTATACGCCCCAGCGATCTCGAGTCGACGTGCCAAGTTGATGACATCACGCGCATCGAGGCGACGTATGCTGAGCAGGTGTTGGGTACCAAAGAATCAGGGTCCTCCGCCGGTCGCCCGAGGAAGGCGACGTCCTCGCCCAGGCCTTCCATTGCCGAACGGAAGGCCTGGGGTAAAGAGCTACGGGATCGACTGGCGCGCAGGGACCAGAGCAAGTGTGACCCGGGACCGCGCCGAGACGACTTCGTGGACAACCTGAAGGCGGCAGTCGCTGGTCGTAGGGCTGACCTGCTCCCCATCCGTTGGGGGCGCATGGCGGCTTCTCCCTTCGGCTTCTACCGCGGCGCTACAGCGCTCATGGCCGCAGACCTCGGCCCTCTGCCGACCTGCGGCCTGCAAGTGCAAGTCTGCGGAGACGCCCACCTGCTGAACCTGGGGGCCTATGCCGCACCCGATGGTCACCTCGTGTTCGATCTCAACGACTTCGATGAGACCTGCCGAGGGCCTTTCGAGTGGGACCTGAAGCGCCTGGCGGCGAGCTTCGTGGTGGCCGGACGAAACGCCAGCCACCGGGACAGCACCTGCGCGAGCGCGGTGCGTTCGATGGTACAGGCCTACCGGCAGGGCCTCGATCGCTTCTCGGAGATGCGGGTCCTGGAGCTGGCTCGGTACGAGATCACGCCCCGCTCCACCAAGAAACCTCTTGCACCGATCTTCAGGCAGGCGGCCCGCAACACACCCCAGCAGCTGCTCGAGAAGTCCACCGCTCCAGACGCCAAGGGCTTCCGTCGGTTCCAGAACAAACCACCACTCGTCACGCGTCTCAAAGCCGCTGAGGCACGCGCCGTGCGCGAATCACTCCTAGCCTATCGATCCACGCTGGGGCCTGGCCGGCAACAGGTGCTGGACGCGTACGCGCCGTGGGAGCTCGCCTTCAAGGTGGTGGGCACCGGCAGCGTGGGCGTGGATGTCTACCTGATCCTGCTCTATGGCAACGGCGCGAACGATCCCCTGTTCCTGCAGATCAAGGGGGAGGACCCCACCTGCTGGAAGCCGTACCTCGAGGACGAAGACGACTATTCCAAGACCTATCCTCACCAGGGCCGACGCACCGCCGAGGGGCAATTTCGCACCCAGACCGTGGCGGACCCATTCCTCGGCTGGACGCAGATCGGCGGCAAGGACTTCCTCGTCCGCCAGTGGTCAGATCACAAGGCCTCGGTCAGCGTGAGCATGCTCGCGGATGGCACCATCCATAGCTACGCCGTTCTCTGCGGCGAGGTTCTCGCCAAGGCTCATGCCCGCACTGGCGACGCCGCGATGCTTGCGGGCTACTGCGGCGCGAGCGACCGGCTCGACAAGGCCATGGCCACCTTCGCCCTCGCGTATGCGGACCAGACCGAGGCCGACCATGCCAGGCTGTGCAAGGCGATCAAGGACGGCAAGCTCAGAGCGCTCGAAGGTGTTTAGACCTCAGCGCTGAGGTGGCGCTGTCGCTCGGAGGCCGCCATCGGGTTTCGCCGGGGCGCGCCTGCAGCAGGAGTTCCGTCGTCACCGAGCCGTCACGCGGCGCGACGGGATACGCGACAGGATAAGAACTCCATGGAGACGTCGTCGCTCACCTTGCGGACGAAGCTCGGGATCTCGCTGGCGGAGCGACCCATCCGAGCGCTGGCCTCGCCGCGTCCCCCCATCGCGCCGGGCGAGCTGGTGCGGACCGTCGCCGAGCGGTTCTTCGCGGACGACGAGCTGGAGGCATTGGCGATCGTCGAGGAGGAGCGCCCGATCGGCGTGGTGACACGGGCGCGGCTCCTCCTCACCCTGGCGCGGAACTTCGGCTACGAGGTTTTCGCGCGCCGGCCCGTCTTGCGGCTGGCGGATCTGAGCCCGCTGGTCGTGTCAGAGGAGACGTCGCTGGTGGAGGCTGTCTCGCGTGCGCTGAACCGCCCCCCAGCCTGCGTGTATGACGACGCGATCGTGGTCGATGAGAACGGCCGCTACCTCGGCCTCCTCCCGGTGCGGCGGCTGGTCTTGGAGCAGGGCTTCGTGCTGGCGAGCAGCCTTGCCGAACGCGAGGCGGCGCTCGCCCGCGCCGTCGAGCTGGAAAAGACGGATGCCCTGCGGGCGCACTCATGGCGCACGTGACGCACGAGCTGCGCTCGCCCGTCAATGCAATCGCTGGGCTCGCCGAGCTCATCCGCGCCGGCTGCGAGAAGGGGTCTTGGGACAAGGTGCGGCCGCGCGTCGAGCTGCTCCAGACGAGCGCTACCTCCCTGCGGACGCTGGTGCGCAACGTGCTCGACCTCTCCAAGCTGGAGGCGGGGCGGATGGAGGTCTGGCGCGAGCCCGTCGATCTCGTTCCCCTCGTGGTCGAGGTGGCCGAGGTCGGGCGCGTACTGGCCGGGACGAAGCCGCTCGCCATCGTGCTCGACGCGCCGGAGGGCCCGCTCGTGCTCGACACCGACGCGCAGAAGGTGCGGCAGGCGCTGCTGAACCTCGTCTCCAACGCCGTCAAGTTCACCGAGGCCGGTCAGGTCACGCTGAGGCTACGCGGCGAGGCAGGCGGCGCGCTCATCGCCGTGCAGGACACCGGCATCGGCATCGCCGAGGCGGACCGCGCGCGGCTCTTCGTTCCGTTCGGCCAGATCGAGGATCCGCGCACCAAGCGTCACGAGGGCACCGGGCTCGGGCTGGTCGTGGCGCGCCAGCTGGTGGCGCTGCTGGGCGGCGGCCTGGAGCTGACGAGCGCGGTCGGGGCGGGGTCAATCTTCAGCATCACGTTGCCGGCGAAGGCGCCGGCGGGGGAGCAGTCGCATGGATGAGCGGATCATCTTGGTCATCGACGACGACGAAGCTCACCTGGAATGCACGAGGGATCTCCTGGAGGATGAGGGGCTCCGGGTGATGGTGCACCGGGGGGCGTTCGGGGCCACCGAGCGCGTCATGAGCGCGAAGCCGGCGCTGGTGTTGCTGGACGTGAACATGCCGGCGCTGTCCGGTGAGGGGCTGGCGCGCCTGTTCCACGAGCGCTTCCCCGCCACGGCGGTGCTGCTGCTTTCGTCGAACGACGAGGACGCCCTCCGCCGCAGCGCGGAGAAGGTCGGCGCGGCCGGCTTCGTGTGCAAGGGCGATCCGGCGGACCTGCGTCGGCGGGTGCGCAGCGTGCTGGGGCGCCCCTGACGGCTGCGCGCCCGACCTCGAGTCCATTGGCGACCGGCGAGGGGATCGTGGTCAGCACCCTCGAACTGAAGGAGCGCCCACCCCACCTTCGGGCCGCAGAAGATCTCCCAGGTGCTCGCCGGGAAACTCGGGCCGAACGCGCCGAGCCGGACGACGGTCGCACGCGTCCTGCGCCGCCTCCGCAAGGTCATCGCGATGTTGCCGCCGGCTTCGTCCAGGAAGACAGCGATGGTGCCAACAAACGTCCCCCAGATGAGCATCAGGAGAGCCAGCATCACCAGCCAGGATGCGCGTCGCGCGCACGGTACGGTCGTGACGGTGCAGTGAACTTTGCCTAGAGGTCACTCGGGCAGGCCCAATCCGGAACCCTCTCTGCGGCGAGGATCTCCGGGAGCGAGCGCAGGCGCCTCCGCCGCAGATCGCCCGCGACGACCAGGTGGACAGCGACGGCGTGACGCTGTGGTGCGTACATCGGTGGTCCGGTTCTCTTCCGCCGGGAGCGTCGGCTCTCGGGCAACTCGGCGTGGTCGAACCCCAGGTCAAGGTCGCCGCGGTGCACCGGTCAGGCGCTGGCGGCGGCGCCGATCGGTTCGTTCTCCAGCCGAGCGCCGGCATGGGTCACGCGCAGCTCGCCACGGCGCGGCCGCGGGCGCGGCAGGTGCACCGTGACCGTGGTGCCCTCACCATGCGCGCTCTCCACGGCGATGCGCCCGCCGTGGCGCCTCACGATGCCGTGGGCGACCGCGAGGCCGAGCCCGGTCCCCAGCCCGACCGGCTTCGTGGTGAAGAATGGCTGGAAGAGGCGCGCCATGACGTCGGGCGTCATCCCGACGCCGCTGTCGCGAACCTCGATGAGGAGCTCGTCGGGATCGCAGCGGGTCGCCACCGCGATGGTCCCGCGGACCGGGATCGCCTGCGCCGCGTTCACGAGCAGGTTCACGAGTACTTGCGTGATCTGCCGCGGCTTGCCGAAGGCGTCCGGCAGTTTGCCCAGCGCCACCGAGAGCTCGGCCTTTGCGCCGAGCTGCGCCCCTGTGATCCGGATGGCGGTCCGCACCTCCTCGTTCACGTCGAAGGCGGTGAACGGGCCGGGGTCCTCGCGCGAGAAGGCCCGCAGGTCGGCCACGATGGCATTCACGCGCCGGATGCCGTCCATGGTCTCGGGAAGGACCTCATCGGCATAGCCGCGGAGTGCCGGGGGGAGCCCAGCGCAGCGGCGGAGCTCGTCGGCGAGCCCGCTCACGTTCGCCAGGACGTAGCTCATCGGATTGTTGATCTCGTGCGCCACGCCAGCCGCCAGCATACCGAGGCTGGTGAGCTTCTCCTGGCGCTCGAGTTGCTGTCGGACCTTGTCCGCTTCGTCCTGGGCCTCCTCCAGCCGGCGGGTCAACGCGGTCACCTCGCGTCCGTGCCGCTCGAGCAAGCGGAGCAGGGCCAGCAGCCCGGCGGCCGATGCCGCGACACCGAGCAACACGGCCGGCGGCGCGCGGAAGGCCGCCGCGGCAATGAGGACCAGCGCGGTGAGAGCGAGCGCCAGCGAGCCGGGGGAAACCAGCGGGTCCCGCGTGCGCCGGTGCACATCCAGGGGATCGGGGCGGACCATGGGCGATAGATGCCCCATCGGCGGCAGACGCCGCGCGACGATATTGCAACGGACCGGCGACTGGCCGGCGTCGTAACGAGAGCGCCACGCGCGCGTCCCGCCCTCGAGTCCGACCCCGTGGCCGCCACGACCACCGCCCCGAACAAGGTCGGTCCTGACGGGACAAACGTTCCGGCACCGCGGGTGCCCTCGAGGAAGGGCCTCGTCTCGCGCCTCGCGCTCCCACACGACGCTCCCCAGCCCGCGCTCGATCTCCGACGGCAGCGGCACGGCGAGGAGGGCGACGAGCCGCGCCGGCTCTTCCACGGCCGTACCTGCGCGGGCAGATACCTGGCGGTGGTCGCGGCGCCCCGACCAGGGGACGTCATGCGTCCGATCACCTGCTGGCCGTTGTTCGAGAAGTCCGTGAACCGTTATGAAGCTTGGCGAAAGACGGTGGAGCGATGAAGAAGAAGCAGCAGAACGCGATGAAGCCCTGGGCGCCCGGCAAGCCTCTCCCGAAGTTCGCGAACGCCGCCGAGGAGGAGCGCTTCTGGCTCTCACACGACTTCGACGACGCGATGGACGCTGGCGGCGAGGAGGTCGTCTACGAACCCCAGGCGACCCGCCGCCCCCGCACTCACGTCTACCGCGTGCGCCTCGATGACCAGGAGATGTCGAAGCTGCAGGCGCTCGCGAAGCGTCGCGGTGTGACGGCGTCCGTGATCTTGCGGGAGCTCGTCCGCACTGCTCGCGTCGCGAAAGTTTGAAACCGGAAGACCCGCGGCCCCGGACTGCTGGCGGACTGCGCAAGGCCGCCCCCTCTCCCCAGCCCTCTCCCCCCGCTACGCGGGGGCGAGGGAGATGGCGAGGGAGATACGGATGCCCAATCTCAGGCGGTTTCGGTTACGCAGCGACTCAGAACGGATGCACGAACAGCCCGCTCCGCAGCTTGGGCTCGAACGGCGGTCACGGCGAGTGTACCCGGGAGCACGGCGCGCACGGCCGCGCAAGCCGTTGATTCTTGTGCCCTCGGTCCGGACGGGGAGCCCGCACCGGAAGCATCCGGCGCCCCGGAACGCACGGCCTGGACTGCGTACGGACTGCGCGCCGGCGAGCTACCGCCGGTCGATGCCGACCTCTTCATCGATGCCGGCGCCGTCGCCGCCGAGCGGGCCGCGAGCGACCCGGTGGCGCGCGTCGACCTCGCGGGCATCCTTCGCCGGGCCTGGAACAGACCGCGGCGCTGCGGGGCGACCGGTGACCACGCCCGAAGACGGCCGCGGCTCTGGCGCTGCGCCGTAAGCGTCCGGTGAACCGCACCTGTCGAGCCTGAGGGCATCGAGGCAGGCTCCGCCACGGAGGTGACCGTGGCGAAGACGATGAAGATCGGCGGGGCGGACCAGGCGCGGCTGCGAGAGCTCGCGGCCGGCCGGTATT
>WNGL01002929.1_pt1 | contig 24549 bp, 22 predicted proteins | sample 5400591 | NCBI WGS metagenome assembly WNGL01 (sample SAMN13153377, study PRJNA577476) | soil metagenome | isolation source: 80 cm soil or saprolite under Garry oak tree replicate 1 | place: USA:California | collected 2016-06-15 | reverse complement strand
GACAGTGTCAGTTCCAGCATCAGCACCGCTGAACACGTACACTATTACTATCGGTGGGACTAGTGGAAGGCTCAGCCATAATGTTACGAGTATTCTGAGGGTGGTCCCTCCTCCGTCTCTAGACTTTTCGACCTCCGCTACTCCATCTTCCTTGAACGTGACCCGCGGTTCAGCCACGAGCAGTACAATCACGTTGACAAGCATTGGAGGCTTTGCCGGGACGGTAAACCTGTCTACGTCTATCTCGCCTAGCAGCGGTTCCAGTCCCACTCTCGCTCTCAATCCAAACCGAGTCACCTTGCTGTCAGGCGGGAATGGAAGCGCAGTACTAACCATCAATACTTCAGGCACGACTTCACGGGGAACTTACACGATCGTAGTTCTCGGCGTCAGCGGGACTCTGGCGAATAGTGTCTCGATAACCCTAACGGTGCAGTAGAAACCTCAAAGATCTCCCATACTCCCATCCCCGGGGGTTCCTCCCCGTCTTTCCATCCTCAGCATCAATCATTTCTAAGGGTCCGACACCCGAGAGTCGTAGTCAGACACGAGGATCTGAGATTCGATGTTTCTGCTTGGCCACAGCTGCTGGAGCTACCTGTTCTCAAAAGCGACCGGGCGGAAGCTCAACGTCAACCTGCCCGCCTATCTCGCGCTTCTCTCGGGAATCCTGCCCGACTTTGACATCTACTTCCAACCCTATCTGGTACATCACACCTACACCCATTCTCTGGTAGTAATCATCCCGATTGTTCTGGTAATGACCTACTTCTTCGGAAGACTAGGCTTCGCATTCTCTATCGGAATCCTCTCGCACTTGCTCGGCGATTTCCTGGTTGGAACGATCCCGCTACTCTACCCCTTCTACCCCAACTCGGATGTCGGACTGAACCTTGGAATTCCCAGCCTAGCTGACACGGCGCTCGAAATTGGAGCGTTCGGGCTTGTCCTCTTGTACGCGTATCGGAACGGCGATTACAAACTAGTTCTGAAGCCCACGCGGGACGGCCTGCTACTTGCAATCCCCCTCTTCGCCCTGGTTACGCTCACCCTGCTCTTCGCCGGTGATAGGAGCATTCCTCTGGCAGAGTTCGCTTTCTCAAGAAGAGCACTGACTATAATCACCCTCGGGCATATTCTTCTCAGCGGAATACTGGGGCTCGGAGTTCTCCAGGGCTTCAGATGGTACCTTGGAAATAGACGAGCCAGGCCAACCACGAGTGTCGACGCTTCCTCTGCTCAACCTCTCGAATAATGGGCGGGGTTACGCGTCGCCTTAATCCCTGACTCTCCGTCAATTGACGCCAACGGGAGGTTCCGGGTCATACAGCTGCTGGAATGGTGGAGTATTCCGCGTAGAGGCTGGATCATAATTCTCACAGAACTTGTAGTGATAATCGGTCTAGGCAGCTGGGTCTACGCTGAGTATCTCAGCAACTCATACTTTCAAAGCTACGTAAACAGTTTCTCACCAGTTCTTGTTCCGATCATAAGTGTCGGGTTCGGAATCGCCTCAGCAACGGTTGCCACCCTGCTCTATTTCACCATGAGGAGCATCAGACAGAGGGAAGGATCAAGGGAAGAGGAACTGTCATCTAGACGGGCATCGACGAAGAGGACGGTCAAGAAGCCGCTGGTTTCATCTTCTAGAAGCGAGAAAGCCGCCGGGGCCCTAGCAGCGGTGCCTAGACAGAGAGCCTCAATCGCCGGGACGTCAAGCGTCAGGCGTGGAACAGCCCAGCAGAGTAGTGATGAAGATGACCAGTCAGAATAGAAAGGCTCTTCTAGACTCACCAAGGTTCGGACATGGATACTGTCAATCCAATCCCAAGGGCACAAACCGCCCTTATCGAACCGGATAGCTAGATTAGCCGGATTAGAGGCTGAGGTCTTCTCATCCGGGTGATAGCGCACGAGCGAGGATATCGAGACTGCGAGACGATACATTCCCAGTCCTGTTAAGATCCTTCTGGTAGTCCAGTCGTTTATCATTGCTTACCTTGGATTCTGGATGTTCGAGAACTACCAGAACGACTTCTACTTCCAGGCCTACGTCAACGCCTCGCTCCTAGGAGGCGGATTCACGATCGTTGCTCTGAGTAGTGTGGGAATCTTCAGCGCGGTAGCTATGGGTCTCTACCTGAAGCTCCGACGCACACACCGGGAACTGGAACGTCTAATCGTGACCGAGCACTCTGCTCCTGAGGAGCAGGGCTCCAAGACAATTCTCGAACCTCACGTTGAGCAACATCTGATACAGATGATAAGAAAGGCGACTCCGGGAGGGACGAACGGCGAGTCGTCGAGTATGCCTGTTCTCAAGAGAGAGAATAGCCAAGCTTAGGCATAGCGTCTCAGCTAAACATTGCTTCTAGCTCAGGATAGCCAATCGATTCTGTTCCGGGACAAGAATAGCTCAGAACTCCTGAGCCGGGGAATGATTGATGAAATGCGGTATTTTCGGAGGGATTCTAGATTCCTAGGCGAAATAGCAATATGACATATCCTATGCCGCTTCTAACGAAGCTCAGCTTGCTCGTTCCCCTTGGTCGGCGAGTGAAGGTGATGGGGACCTCAGTTATCGAGAATCCCTTCTTCTTCGCCCTGATGAGCAGCTCCGCTGTCACCTCAAAATTCTTCGAGACGAGATCGTCTCTAATGCTCTCGACCGCTTTCGTAGAATAGATCCTGTAACCTGACGTGATGTCGCTGGAATTCATTCTGAAAGAGTTCCGCAAGATCCAGTTTGTTGAGGCGCTGATCATCCTCTTGAACCATGGAAGTTCCTTGACCAGACCTCGGCTCTTCGAGCGACAGCCGATGACTATGTCCGCGTTCTTGGAAGCTTCTAGCAGATTGATTATCTCTTTGGGATCATGGTTCAAGTCCGAATCCATCGTCAAGACAAGGTCGGACCGTCGATCTACTAGTCCCAGCCCTTTCTTCGTAGCCTTTCCCAGCCCGAGCCTTCTTTCATTGTAGTTGACTTTGATTCTAGGGTCTGTTTTGGCGAGGGTCTTGACCTTTTCGAGGGTCCCGTCGGTTCCTTCGACGACGAAGTTGACCTCGTAGTCCATGGGAAGGTGGCGTAGCGATGTCAGGAGTCTTTCGGAAAACTCGTCGATGACCTCCTCCTCATTGTACAGCATGATTACAACGCTGAGCTTCACTAACCACGGCTCTCCAAACTGGTCGGCAGATCTGCTCTCGTGACCGCTCGGTTATATCAATTCACGCGCCCATATTTCTGATTTCGAACCTGAGACGGCCCACCGTTAGGCAAGCGAAGTCTTGGTCTGGGAGGCTATCTGAATCTGCAAAGATTCAAGTTGGTTTGGGGCTCCAGAGGTATTCCCCGGTCTGTATGTTTCCAAGAAGAAAAACCTAGTTACGAGCCCCCGGTGGAAAATCATGACCCTGTTTTCGCTCCTGTTCCGGATTGTTATTTCATTGAGGGGTTATCGGAGAATAGAGACGGATCCTAATATGGTGATATTGACAAATCAGTATGTCTCAACATTGGGCGATTTTGGTCGCCTCTTTCGCGAAAATCTCGTCCCCCAACTTCAGGTTCGTCATCCGAACAAGTCTCACGCAAGAGGTGGGAGGTTAGGTAATGCGACTAGAGAAAAGGCGATTCCGTGGTTTCCCCGGATCATATAGCCTGTTTGTGACTGCAATCATTTTGCTTCTCGATATAAAGTTCAAAAACCCGGAATGTCGACGCGCCCTTTCTAGCTCGGGTAAGGCGCACATGAAGTGATCGTAGCATGCATTCCTGCGTACAACGAGGAAAGGACCATTGCCCGAGTCGTGCTTAGTGCGCAAAAATATGTGGACAAGGTGATTGTTTGCGATGATGGATCGCGGGATATGACTGCCCAGATTGCCCAGTCTCTGGGGGCCGTCGTTGTCCGGCATCCGAATAACATGGGTAAAGGCGCGACCCTGCGAACTCTCTTTCAAACCTCTCTCGATGCGGGCGCGAAAGTTGTAGGGCCGGTAATGGAGGGGACGGCTGACATTTCGATAGGCGCCCGATTCCATGGAAAGAACGAGATTCCAAGGCACCGAATAATCGGCAATAAGATGCTGAACTATCTTACGAATATTGGAAACGGCGAGAAGCTCATGGATACACAGAGCGGATTTCGAGCTTACTCGCGAAAGGCAATCGAGGATATTGAAGTGAAAGAGAATGGTATGGGTGCCGATTCTCAGATACTCCTCGATGCAAGGAAGAGCAACCTGAGGGTATCAGAGTCGATGGTCTCTGTGACCTACGGGAAGGATACTTCGACTCACCATCCGATCAGACACCTAGGCGACGTAGTTCTATCCTTGGTAAAGTATGCGGCCGAGGAGAGGCCTCTGCTCTTGCTTGGCCTACCTGGCCTCGCGGCGCTTACGATTGGGCTGGTCTACGGAGCTCTGCTGATGAGTATCTACGTTAACACCCGAGAGTTCATCTTTGCCTACGCGCTCCTCGCTGTCGGAGCCGCACTCCTCGGAGTGTTTGCGATCCTTGTAGCAATAATATTGTTCGCGGTTTCAAACCTGTTCAAGAGACTGAAGAACGGCAGAGAGACCGGTCGCGGCGAAGTAGAATGAGCGAAAAATGCGAATCCGGCGGCATATTCACAGTTGTTGGGACGCGGCCGGAAATAATCAAGGTCGCCCCGGTCGTTAGAGCCTGCGTTGACAACCATGTGTCTAACCGGATAGTTCACACCGGACAGCACTACTCGTATGAACTCGACTCGCTTATCTTTGAAGATCTCTCTCTACCGATTCCCGAATACAACCTGAAAATCGGCTCCGGTTCCCACGCAGAAGAGACCGCGAGGGCGCTGGTCGGACTCGAGGGATTCTTCAAAAGACACAGCCCTCGACTAGTCCTAGTCCAGGGCGACACGAATTCCGCTCTCGCGGGAGCCCTCGCCGCTTCAAAATTGCGTATCCCCGTTGGTCATATTGAAGCAGGATTGCGCAGCTTCGACAGGGAAATGCCGGAGGAGAAGAACCGTGTTCTAATCGATCACATCTCAGACATTCTCTTCGCACCGACAAAAGTGTCGGCTGAGAACTTGGTGCGGGAGGGGATTTCCGAGGCGAGGACATTCATTACCGGAAACACAATCGTGGACGCCGTGAACCTAGGACTCCACACTTTGGAATCGAAGTCGAAAGAGCGGATGATACAGAGCACCATGGATGATAATGGCTTCTTCCTAATGACCCTCCACAGAGAGGAGAATGTCGACAGCGAAGAACGGCTACGAAGAATTCTGAAGGGAGTATCACTGGCTTCTTCAAAACTTGACAAGGACGTGATCTTCCCGGCTCATCCCAGAACCGTCAAGAGAATCAAACAGTACGACATTCCCGTGCCCGACTCGGTTCACTTAACCGAACCGAATGGATACCTTGACTTCCTTCGCCTAGAAAGAGACGCTGATCTCATTCTAACCGACTCGGGTGGCGTACAAGAAGAGGCATGCATTCTAGGAGTGCCCTGTGTAACGTTGAGAACTAGCACAGAGAGACCGGAGACGGTCAAGGTCGGAGCAAACTACTTGTCCGGGAACGATCCAGGAGAGATCGTTAATGCGACGGAGGTAATGACGAGTGCTCCACGACGCTGGGAGAACCCCTTCGGAGACGGAAAAGCGGGTATTAGGATAGTCGACGCGATACTCCAGAATGGCTGGGTCAGTCTCCATTGAAGATTCTAGTGACGGGTGGAGAGGGGTTCATCGGCTCCAACCTAGTCCCAGAACTCAGGAGCAGAGGACACGAAGTCTGGGTCTGCGACATTCACCAATCGGGCAATGAGAACTACGTTCGATGCGATGTCTCAAAGTTCAGACAGCTCGAGAAAATCTTTCAGAAAAACAAGTTCGACATGGTCTATCATCTAGCGGCCGAATACGGCCGCTGGAACGGCGAGGACTACTATGAAAACCTCTGGCAGACCAATGTGGTGGGAACCAAGAACCTTTTGAGGCTGCAAGAAGGGAACAGGTTCCGATCCGTACTCTTCAGCAGCGCCGAAGTGTACGGCGACTACGCGGGCGAGATGAGGGAAGATGTGATGGACACAGTAGCTATCAAGCAGATGAATGACTATGCGATGACGAAATGGGTCAATGAAATGCAAGCCCTCAACTCAGCAGCGATGTTCGGCACTGAAACTGTTAGAATCCGTCCTGTGAACGCCTATGGGCCGCATGAATACTACTCGCCATACCGGGGAGTAATACCAATCTTCATCCACCATGCTTTGCACAGCCTCTCCTTTACCGTGTACACTAAGCATCGGAGAATTTTCGACTATGTGGAGGACACGTGTGTAACTATCGCGAATATTGCCGAAAGGTTTAGGCCGGGAGAGGTCTACAACATCGCTGGACGAGAAGAACACGATATCAAGTACGTGTCAGACTTGATTCTCTCCTACCTTGGAAAAGATGATTCCCTTGTCAAGTATGAGACTTGGGAGCCCCACACTACAAAAGTGAAGAAGATTGACTGTTCTAAGGCCGTTTCACACTTGGGCCATGATCCTAAGACATCAGTTGAAGAAGGCCTGAGGAAGACAATAGAATGGTCTAAGAAAGCATACGCGACAACCAGCACACTCTCGAGGAGACTCATTGCGATAGCTCCTGAAACCGAATAGTGAAGAGGATGGTTGTGAGAGTCCCGAATTGGCAACGGACCCCGTAGCGGAATCAGCTCCTGAAAAGCTGGCCCAGGCCTATGAGAAGAAGACCGTCCTCGTCACCGGCGGAGCTGGCTTCATTGGAAGTAATCTAGTTCGGCGGCTCCTCGAACTCAAGACGGACGAAGTCGTTGTTCTGGACGATCTTTCCTCGGCCTGCAAATGGAACCTACCCGAAGATGGTAGGGTCAAGTTCATCGAGGGCAGCCTGCTCCAAGACGAGAAGCTGGCCAGCGCGTTCGAATACCGGCCGGAACTAGTGTTCCATCTAGCTGCTCATTTCGCTAACCAGAACAGTATCGATCATCCGGACAAGGACCTGATGGTCAACGGGCATGGAACTCTCAAGATGCTCAAGCTGGCTCACGCGGGCCGCGTCCGCAGGTTCGTTTTTGCATCATCAGGCTGCTCGGTGTACGGCAGCCACGCTCCCCTACCACTAAGAGAAGACTACGTATCGTTGAACCTGGACACCCCCTACCAGATCACGAAGCTACTAGGAGAACTATACTGTAACTTCTTCTACAACTTTTACGGATTGCAAGTGGCCATTCCGCGCTTCTTCAACGTATACGGCCCCGGCGAAGTACCCGGAAAATACAGAAACGTCATTCCCAACTTTATCTTCTGGGCGCTCTCAAAGAAAGCCCTACCCATAACCGGCACGGGCGATGAAACGAGAGATTTCACATTCGTGGGCGACATCGTGACGGGATTACTGAGATCCGGGTATCTAGACTCGGTCGTGGGCCAATCCTTCAACCTAGCATCCGGCCGAGAAACCAAGATCTTGGAACTGGCGCGCCTAGTCAACAGACTCACCGAGAATGCAGAGGGAGTCGTATTCCAGGAAAAACGAGACTGGGACAAGTCAACCAGACGCAGAGCCTCAATAGACAGGGCAGAAAAACTACTAAACTTTCACCCGTCGGCCGACATGGAAAGGGGAGTAGGCCTCACAGTCAAATGGATCCGGGAAAACTGGAACCGAATACAGGCAGATGCGCAATTCTGACCTACTCCATATTAATCTCGTAAACTGTCAAAGCCTCGACATCTAATGCATCGGGGGTTCTTCAGTCAGGTCCCTCAGGGTTCTCTGAACCAGACAATCTCCAAGGCTCTGGAGTGGATCGGCTGGACCGATCGGGTGAGGCGAGACTCCACTGTTTTTGTCAAACCAAACTTCACATGGCCAGTGTTCAGGCCCGGAGTGGTTACCTCACCAGAGTTCCTCTCTGGACTTTTACCTCTTCTCAAAGACCGAGCCGCAAGAGTACTCATCGGCGAGTCGGACCTTCCGATCTTTCGAACATCAAAAGCGTTTCTCGGCCTGGGAGTCGACCGTATATGCCGGAAGAGCGGCGCCGAAATGGTCGAACTGTCCCGAGGCGCCTCCAGGATCATCGAGACCAACGTGCATGGGAGAAAGATTAGGATCCGACTGCCCAAGCTGATAGTTGACGATGTGGACGTTGTTGTAAACGCCGCAGTTCCAAAATGCCATGTAGTGACTGGAATGAGCGGAGCCATGAAAAACTTCTACGGTCTAATACCGGACCCGTTTAGGGGCAACAAGCATCGCCATGAGATTAACAGGGCAATAGTTGCAGTGAACAAGATTGTCCCCTCTGACTTGATAGTCATCGACGGACTCTACTCCCTCGCCGGTCGAGGACCGATCATGGGTCAGCCTGTCTCAACGAACGTTATCATCGCGGCTAACAATGTTGTCGCCGCTGACGGGATCATCTGCCGATTCTTCCAAATGGACCCAATGAGGATAAAGCATCTGAAGCTAGCCACCCGAGAAGAGCTTGGCTCGACCCAGAAGGATGCAGTGGAGATGCCGGGCCCTATGAGCGCTACGGTCAGACTCAGACCCAAGAGAGCGACGATGGACTATTTCGCAGTTCTTACATTCAAAAGTAGAATAGTCAACAGAGCAATCATGAGTTCACCGATAACACCCTTGCTATACAAAGCATTGAAGCCGTTTCGATCACGCCGAGAAGGAGAAATGTACAAGGAAGATATCGGAAGCCTCCCACAGAGCCAGTTCACACGAAACAAGTGAAACTGAAACTGAAGATCCTAGTTGTACAAGAGACGGACTGGATACAGAACCTCCCTCTCCAGACCCATCACATAATGGAGTTTCTCTCCAAGAAAGGCCACGCAGTGAGAGTGGTGGATTATGAAGCGAGATGGCAGCACGGGGACATAATACGATCGGCCAAGTCTAAGACGATCCCGAACGTACACAGAACCGATTCAGAATCATCGGTCAGCCTCCTCAGACCCGGCATGCTGAGGGTGCCCGGAATTGGGAGGCTGAGTTCACTTGCAAGCCAGTTTAGGGTCATTTTTGAGCAGATGGCGTGTTGGTGCGACGTCGTAGTCCTCTACTCAGTGCCAACCAACGGAGTCCAGACGATTCTCTCATCGAAGTTGCTCTCAAAACCGGTGGTATTCCACGCATTTGATGTGTTGCATAGAATGACGGGCCATGATGTTCTTCGTGCTCCGACGTGGACGTTAGAACGCTTTGTGTATCAGAGGGTGAACAAGATGATTGTCATCTCAGCGTCCCTCGGGAAGTACATGAGGAAGATAGGCGTACAAGACGAAAACATAACCCTCCTACCTCCTGCCGTGGACACGAAAAAGTTCAACCCTTCAGTCGATGGATCGACTGTTAGAGAACAGCTAGGCATTCGAAATGACGAAAAGGTGGTCCTGTTCTCAGGGTTTCTATACGAGTTCTCTGGAGTGGACCTTGTTCTTCAATCAGTCAATGATTTGTTGGAAGACGTTCCAAATCTCAGATTGGTAATCTGTGGAGAGGGCCCGCTACAGAACAAACTGATTCAGATGCGACAAAACCAAGGTGTCGAGAAATACGTAAGCATTCTAGGGAGGAGACCATTTGAACAAATGCCCTCAATCGTCGCAGCCGCCGACGTATGCATAAACCCGTACTCGGAAGATGTCCGAAGCACCTTTGCGTTTCCCTCGAAAATAGCCGAGTATATGGCAGCTGGAAAAGCAGTCGTTGCCACCGATCTCCCAGGAACGGAATCCATCTTGGGCTCTGAGTCTGGAGCACTCCTCGTCCCCATCGAACAGTTCGTCGACTCGCTAAAGATTGTTTTGAAAGATGACGAGCAGAGAAGCAAGCTGAGATCAAAGTGTCGAGAGTATTCCGAAACCAACTTTTCGATAGAGTCAGTCTCGAAGAGGTTTGAGGACGTGCTATCTCAGGCGGCTAACATACAGGGTCCAACTTGAAGATTCTATTCGCCACGCCATTCTTCTACCCTGACCTTCGATACGGAGGATCGGCCACGGCCGCCTACAATGTGCTCAAGGAACTATCGCGCCATGGACACAACATCACAGTCCTCACGACTGTCGTAGGAGGTACGGCCACTCCGCCAACGGTGACTCGTGAAGTTGACGGGATCAAAGTCCACTATCTCAAGGGCTACTTTGAAGGAGCCTTCCTGTCCCAGTATCTGTTACGATCTCTGCTCGAACAGTCGAGGCCCGACCTTGTCCACGTGAATAACTACAGGAACTTCCCATCAGACATTGTCTCGCTCTGGGCTCACAAGAAGTCCATTCCAACGGTCGTTTCAGCAAATGGTTGTATCTATGCCTACAGGTACATGCCGTCATTTCCGTGGACGAAAAGACTACTCTACCAACTACACGACACTTTCGTCTCTACCCCAGTCAGAAAAACAACGATAGCTCTCGCCGTTAGCCATGCCGAAGCGAAGCACTATGAGGAGTTCGGGGTTCCAAGCGGAAGGATCAGAATAGTTCCGAACGGAATAGACCTTGACAGGTTCTCCCCCGGAACTTCCAAGAGTTATCTGACCTCAGGGTCTGGCCCTGCGTCGGATTCTATAGGATATGTCGGGAGACTCGACCCGATCAAGGGACTCCTGACTCTGTTGAAGGCTTTTGAAACGGTCTCCCTGAAAACACCCGGATGCAAGCTAACACTCGTAGGTCCAGACTTCGGAATGAAGAGGACCTTGATGTCGATAGTAGATAGAAGGAAGCTGAGCGGTGTCACTTTTCTCGGCCCCGTGTCATACGACCGACTTCCAGACATCTACCGGGCACTGGACGTTGTCGTCACGCCTTCTTTGTTCGAAATCTTTGGCATGAGCACTCTCGAGGCAATGGCGTGCGGCAAGCCTGTTGTTTCAACTAGGGTCGGCGGGATGAGTGACCTCGTTCAAGAAGGGTACAACGGATATCTTGTAAGGTCTGAAGACGATGATGCCTTAGCCAATCGAGTGAATTATCTGTTGCAACACAAGGATAGCGCACGAAGGCTAGGTGAGAATGCGAGGAAGAAGGCTTTAGAGTATAGTATCGTCCGCACCGCAGAATTGACCGAGAAGGCCTATCTTGAGTGCGTATCGGGGGTGGCGAGGTAGGCACAGTCTAGAGGAATTTGGATCGTTGCACGTTCGGCTGAATGCGTTCGATATCTTTCCCCTTCTGACTGGATTATCGATTTTTTTCATCGCCAATATGATGGTTCTCCGGCCGCGTTTCCTAAAGCCTACTTGTTATGGGCCGCGACTAGGTACTGGAGATTGTAATCAAAAGGCCCTCCTTCGACAGAATAGATCCCGAGCTGGATTGACGAAACAGATGATAGGTTAGGCGAACCTCGAATCTGGAATTGTGATAGCTCGAGAACCTCGCCGCGCACAGTGCCGTCCCATAGGCTCTGGTCTATCAAGTTGTAATAATAGTATGAAGAGTAGTCAGGTGCACTGTTTATGAGAAGTGTGAGCAAATAGCTTCCAGATGAATTCGCGGTTCCTTTGAAGTAGAAGCCGATGTAGGCTTCGTTCATGAGGTTCCATGTCCCATCTAGTTTTACGTACTGGGCGGAATCTTTTGGTGATTTGGTGGTTACATGTATACTACAAGGGGATAACTTTGTGAAGTTCTGAGCGACTTGTACGCTTGTTGTCGAGGATGATGAAGTCCAGTTGGAATAGCTTGTGCAATTGGCAACCGGATCAATCGTGATATAGGGTGTCGCTGCGGCCAGAATATCATTTGTTGAGCTAGCAAAGGTCCAAGCAGCAAACAATTGTTCCAGAATCGCATGGGTCATCTGCCGCGTGGAGTAAACTCCCCCACCAACCTGGGTCAGGGCTTGTATTTCCAACACATCTGGTCGGTACAGATCGGAGGGTACCAGAATCAGGTACTTCCCCGAATTTATCTGTCTGAGAACACCGTAAATCCAAAGCTTCTGGACAGAGCCGATATAGTCGCTTCTGATCTGGGGATCCTTGTTGTTCAGGAAACCGTAGTCCGTTTGGTTCGTGAGCAAGTAGAAGAGGTCCCCGAAATAGATGAAACCTCCGTTGTAGGCTAAAGCCCAGAGATAGGCAGACGGGTCTCGGACTACTATTATTACGCTGAGATTGTCATACCCGGAATGATCTCTAATCCATAAGAGCTCAGACAACCCGGTCTGAGACGGCGGAGCGCGTGGGACTGCAAAGTTCACCTGAAACTCCGCCGAAAATTCAGCGGAGACAATGATGACCATTATCGCGATTCCCAGCACTAGCATTCGGCCGGTACTAAAATGGAAAGATGTCAAAGTGTTTCGACCATTCTCCTCAATCCTATGCCTGCTAGGACTGGCAAAGGTATGAGCAAAGCGGCGTGAAGGCCGGTCGTGGAAATCAGGGAGAATGCGAGCATAATGAATGCCCAGATGTAAATCGTCCTACCGGGGAAATTTCGAGGCCTATAGAAAAATAGTCCAACAACTGCGAGTATTGGCACAACAGGGTTGTATTGAAGGAGGCCTAAGTCAGAGAGGTCAAGAGTGGGGCTGGTGTAAGTTACAGTTCCAACTGGAGTTACCGTGTTCCCCAAGTAGAGTCCGAATGATGAGCCGAGTCCCCAGTACACGGGGGGAGGTCTGAGTAGCGCAACTCCAATGAACAATCCAAGGACAATTATTGAGGGTAGACTTACGGCTAAGAACGCCTTGAGTCGTCTTACCCGCTCCTTGGAGATGGTTTCAGCAAGGCCGACCATCACAAGAAGCAATCCCCAGACAAACCAATAGGACATCAAGGTAACAGCAAACAGGACCTGAAGAAGGGCACTCTGGCGAACTTGCATTTCTTCTCGATATCTCAGATAGATTCCAAGGGTCAGGAAGAGAAGGATGGTGGCAAAGAAGGACGCATACAGATCGATTGATGTGCGCATTAGTGAGGTGGAGGTTGCAGTTAGTAGAGAAGCGTAACCTGCTGCTTCCTTATAGAACGAGTATACGAAGAACCAGACGCTGGCGGTCGTACCGACAGCGAAGATGACTGGAAGGACTTTGAAGAAGTCCGGGGTTGACAATCCAGAGATGTGTTGCAGCCCATAGAGTACCAGGTAAAAGAGTGGCTTGTCCGTGTATACTACAGCCCAGATGGGTCCCTCTCTGTTCATAGTATCCACGACGCTGATGTAGAATAGAGTGTCACCTCCGATCGGAAGACTCTGAAGGGACCTAGGGATCCAAACTAGGAAAGCGGCGACCGCAACTGCCAATATGAGAACTAGGTGTTCACGAAAATTTCTGCTGAACCTCCTGTGGATCGACAGATCTTCAACTCTTTCGATCAGGGTGGGTCGAGTCGGGCCTAGCACTCCGAATAGTAAAGCTCCAGCAATCATCGCAATTGACAGATACGGTAGAATTGGGAATGCCAGTGATGTTACCGCAACGAATTGGCTTGGAATGCTAGCGTATGTTCCTGAAATAGGGTGGCCAAGTGAACTGGAGAACCCTTCTGCCACACCAGCAATCTCCAAGCAGAGGGCAACGGCGATGAGGGACAGCAACAGCCATTTCATTGAAGTAGACCGGAGCGATCGAATGATGGAAGTTGCTCTACTCAGTGCTCATACCTCACGAGATCTCTGCTAACAGGCGGTCGCTGCACACTTTGAGACTCTATTCACCGACGCTCATGAGCATTGTGCACATTTGCAAAGACGCGAACCACCTCTCTGAGATGCTGTTCTTAGACATGCTCCCCGTCACCATGCTTCCACCTTGCGGCGCCATGTACAGAGACTTGCGAGCACGTTTCAAGAGCCCTTTGTGCTCATCCTTGAGAGGATGTTAACACAGAATTAGACGCTTAAATTCTCCAAATATTCCTGTTCGAATTCGGGATTGAAGTGACTTTGTTCTACTTCTAGCATTATTAAGCAGATGATCGTAGTACTTTCGTCCGCGCGAATAGGAAAGAGTAGACTTTGAGAGTTGCCGGGAGACAAAGAGAGACCCTTGGCTTAATGATGGGATTGATGTCGCTCTTGTTGCTAAACGGCCCTGTCTTAGTTCCAGCAGCAAGCCAAGATCATCCTGCGACCAATTTGACATGTGGAGTAGGGATGCCAGCACAATTCCCATTAATCCTACAAGATTCGCCACGGTCCAACTCCACCCGCGATTTCTCACTTAGCGTTCCATATCCACCGAGCACTGTATACGAGAACAATTATTCGGACACGTGGTATCTCTCACCAATCATCTTCGTCAACAGCACTGGTAATTTTTCAGGTACGGTTTCCTTCTCTGCCATATCCTCGTCGTCTGCGGTCCATGCCTTCATGGGTCTTCCTGGGAGCGTGACCATATCGCCAGGAAGTGGAAGTTCCACTTTCGTCAACATTGAGTTTTCCAATCTTACACCATCCGGAACGTACACTGTTACCGTAATCGGGGAAAGCGGATCCCTGAGACATTCCGTGAACATACCTGTAACAGTGATAGCTCCGCACCTGTATCCGAGTTTTCACCTGTCCATCGATTCAACAGAGGCGATTCTCGACCCTGGCTCATCCACGATTCTTACTCTGACCGTTACGAGTCTGAACGGGTACTCCGGCAAGGTTAGCCTGTCCGTGAAATCTATGTACGACTATTTGCTCAAGCCTCACGTGTCGTACTGTATCAACCCGACAATTCTGACGATCTCCCCTGGAGAACCAGCAACCGCCAAGCTTGCGGTCGAGGCCGACGCCAACACGCCCATTGTTGTTGCCGGCGTCTTAATCACGGCTAGCGGGGCGGGACATACCGAGAGCGTACCCCTCGGTGTTCAAGTCGGCCCGCACTTTGATATGACCGCGGACCCCTCGTCTTTCACCATCCAGGCCGGTTCGAACGGATCATCTATTTTGACCTTGACAAGCTATGCCAATTTCTCTTTCGACGCTAGCTTTTACGTCGAACAGTGGTTTCCGGGAGCCGTTTGTTACATGGGTGCAGACATTATACTTCCTCCCTGCCCCTCATTAGGAGTTACGTTGAACCCTGTCAATGTTCCAGCACACGGGGCCACCGCAGCACTAGTCAGGATAACGACGGCACCTAGACAAACGCCTGGGAACTATTACATCACTATCAATTCCGAAGGCTGTGTGTGCGCAACGCTACCTAGTCTGACCTTGAACGTTACAGTTACTGCACAAACTACTACCGGAAACTTGCCCCAGCAAAATACCCGTTCAACCTGCCTTCCGAAAGACTAACTTTAACACCGGTCCGTAGTCCTACCAGAGTCTTGTCAACGCGGTTCATCCTCTCGGACATCGTCACTTCTTTCTTCTAAGGACAAGAATTGCACCGACAACCGCAAGGAGGAGGACAATCCCGATGACCGCTCCGTAGAAGATTGTTGGGTTTAGTCCGAGGATTGTCGCTGGAGGACGGACACTGGGCGTTGGAGCGGGCGATGTCGAGACTACATGAACTGCAACAGGGATCACCCAACGGTTCATTCCGATGCCGTAGGTGGCAATGACATTCACAGTGAAGTCGCCAACCGTGCTACCCCGACAAGTGAGGTTGACCTCCACGAAACTACCAGAGCCTCCGGAAGGCGGGACCGTTGTCTGGTCGAGGTTACAAGACAAGGCCGATGGAGCATTGACTGAAAGACTTACGTTCGCACCCGAGCTGTACACAGCTATTGGTACGATTCCGAAGTCCCCGGCGTTCATTGTAAACGATGCCGAGGCAGAGACACTGAACGATGGGGAGAAGTGGACTGACACGACTGAGATTGTAAAGGGCGATTCGACGAAGATGAGGAGCGATGCTGCATGGCTAGCTTGAGTACTTGCTGCTGTCACCGTCACATTGTACGTTCCGGGAAGACCTAGGCAGGAGAGGCTCGAAGTATCCGACCTACTTGAGTCAAGTATTGAGGGAGCGAAGGAGCATACGATGGCGTTAGGGTCTCCCCACGCACAAGCCTCAGGTAAATCAGAACAATAGAACTGTGGGAGTGAAGACGCGTAGGAAAGGCGAATCGGATCAGAGAAACCTCGTGTCCGGTTAACATAGACGGTAGCCTTAGCGAGCGACTCATTGGCCACTGAAACAGAGGCCGGTCTCACGTTTAGACTAAAGTCTCTGACCACGCCGCGTTCTGCACTATCCTCTTGGGCGGCTGCGGACATCTTCAAGGGGGCCGCGTGGATGAGAAGGGGTGCAAACAAGACTATTGCGATTAGGAACGTGGAAATGAGGCCGAGCTCGAATGCTTTGGGCAATCTGCGTTTAGAAGCTATGGTGAACGACCTATTTAGGCGAATTGGGGGAGAACGGTCTTCGGAGGCGGATCCGCTCGTCTTCGGAGATAAGAGATAGAATCTAGTTGAGCAGCTTCCACTTCATGTCCACCAAGGAGAGTATCACTCCGGTTTGCTTCTATTGAGGGCATCTTATTTGCACCACCTCCGAGAAAGCAATCGTTGAGACGGCAACGTAGTTACTCCAACGCACCCTCCTCAACAAATCTCTCGTTCATCCGCCGATTCCGTATGTTATGAGACGTCCCTCAACCGGCTCCTCATGCGCATTTTGCGCATTTGCAAAGTCAACATGAGTCAAGTTGGGCTCATGTGTCAAAACTTGGTTTCTACATCTAGCCTTAGGGTCATGTACCTTCTGTTCACCGGGCTCGTCCTTGGGAGAGCTCAGAGTGGCGAAAGGCAAAGAGATGCCCTTGGTCAAGCCAAAGTAGAATGTAGCCGTTTGTCGCCATGTAACTCTGAAGCTTCGATTTCCCTGCTTGATCATGCAACTCGATCATCCATGAGCGAATCTTTCTCATGGAATCTGTCGCTCCTTCGAGAACATCGAACTCCGCCCCTTCCACGTCTAGTTTCACGAGATCGATCTCTTGGTAAGGGCGAAGCAGTGAGTCTAGTGTAGTTGCTTGAACGCTCGTCAAACCACTCTTAGGACTGTTCTGGGAGAGTAGCCTGCTTTCACTTAGTTGGGGCATTATCCCAAATCGTCTTGTGCCTTCCCCAGCAGCTACGGCCATTCTGATTATCGTGATGTTGCCTGCTTTTCTAAGGGTGATAACTCCCCTGAGAAAATCGGCGTTCGCCGAAAGGGGTTCAATCGCAATGACCCGGTCAAAGTTCCCACTCAACAAGAGTGAATAGTGTCCATGATACGCGCCAACGTCCACGAATAGCCGTCCACGTTTCCCTTTCAGGTAGTCGCTCATTCTTGGCTCGATTATTCCCACGGTGCCGAGGAGTCTTCCTTCCAGCACAATGAGGGAAGCGTGAGGAAGGCCCACATGTCGGAGAACCCATGAGAGGTATGAAGAGAGGTCGGTCCAACCGAGGGTTTCAATCACGAGGGATCTATGATTCCTAGAGGTTGTGTGTTGCAGCAACCCAAGGACTGATAGGTAATAGCCGAAGAAGAGGTAGTATAGGAGCGATCCTGGGAATCTCATCGTTCTCGGCTTCATCATTTTGCAGCTCTGATTGATGTCCATCCTTGTATTCAAAACCTGCACATTTGGCGTGGTCGCTTACTTGAGACTACCTTGGGAACTTCTGGTGGATTTGATAGGGGCAAGCCGTGAGAGATTCATGGACTTTAGTGTCAGGGCGCCGAATCCGGCAAGCGTCAGGGCAAGTGCCCAAACTCCGTATAGGAGTACGATTATGCTAAGGGCGAGGGCCATTACGGAGAGGACCCCTTCCGCGATGGCTATTCTGTCAAGACGAACCTCGCGATGATACTGCTTGTTCAAATCCGCTGCGAGGCCGTGTTTTGGTGTTCTGAAGAAGAAGCCGGTCTTTCCTCTCATTCCGTTCAGGAATCCGATCATGATGGCAGTCGTCATGCAGGAGCTCGTGTAAGAGAGCAGAGGAAGTAGGACTAGATTTCGCGGAGTCATTATTTTTTGAATGTGAAGCGCGTAGATGCCTGAACCGAAGAAAGTGACCACAGGCAACGTGACGACGATGATGTAGATCGGGCTGGAGAATATCGAGTTTGAGGGAGCGGTCAGCCCTAAGATTAGTCCGAAGGCCGAGACGAAGGTTACGACTATCCAGCTTAGTCCCTGGAAGGGTCCGACCAGGGTCGAAAAGAGGACGATTCTTCTCCAGACTGAGAGCTTCTTGCAGCTCAAGATCTTCCGCCCGTTGGCAATGGCACAGTTCGCCCATCCCTGAGCCACGCGTGCTGCCTGCTTCTTCCAGACCTCCAGGCTTGAGGGGTCCTCGCTGAATATTCTAACATCGCTTAGATAGACTCCCCTGTATCCGGCGCAGTATATTCTGAGGGATAGATCGGCGTCTTCGACAACTGAGTCGTTCGGCCAGAAACCCACCTCTCGTAGAACGGCCATCGATACTAGGACGAATCCGCCTTGGAACGAGTATGGAGCGTCGATCGAATAAGCTCCCATCTTTGCAACGGTATCCCCCTGGTCTTGCTGGAGCGCAAATAGTCGGGTCGTCAAGTTCTGTTCTCGGTTGTAATGGCCGACTCGAAATGAAACGAAGCCGATTCTGGGATCACGGCTGGCGGCATTTAGCCCTCTCTTCAGAACGTCGGGTTTGACTGTCGAGTCTGCGTCTAACAGAAGGACAAAGTCGCCCTTCAGAAGTGTGGCAGCTTGATTCAGCGCGCCGCTCTTGAAGCCTGCCCGGCCCTTCCTCCTCGACACGACACTATGAATTTCTAGATTGTTAAGTTCCAGAAGTTTCCCGTCGATTACATCAACTGTCTCGTCGGATGAGTCATCGGCTACGACAACCTGGAGTCTGTCTCTGGGGTAGTCGAGGCTCTTAAGAGCGTCCAGGGTGCTGGCTACGACAAACTTCTCATTGAATGTGGCTATCAGAATCGAGACTACGGGTGTCTCTTGAAGAGGGGGTTCGTCCCCGAGAGATTTCGGATAGCGGAACGTGCTCAGGAAGAGAATCACGCTGTAGTAAGAGAACAAGAGCCCAGGGATACTGAAAGCTAGAGAAATCGCCGAGATGTATATCCACGAGTCCAACTTGACCCTCACACGTATACTGCGGCTGATGCAAGGCTCATACTGACTCTTGCAACCTCTTGATGCTTGTTAAGATTCTGGAAACTGTTCGAGTCCGACCTAGCTTCTCTTCCGGTATCAAGGGCTCTGGAAAACACTATTAGTTCGCTTCGCGAAGGTCGTGTTGTGTCTGACACGTGACCGATAAGGCCGTCTTCCTAGATCGGGACGGTGTTCTGACACGAGAAAGACCCGACTATGTCAAGACGCCGCACGAGCTTGAGATTCTGCCGGGTATCGGGCCGCCCTTGCGTGCTCTTCGACAGCGGGGCTTCAAACTCGTCGTCGTAACCAACCAGTCTGTCGTTGGGAGAGGACTAGCTACTCTCGACGATTTAGGCCGGATTCACGAGAAGCTCCAATCGGAGCTGAAACGAATGGGATGTTATGTTGACGCCATTTACTACTGCCCACACGTGCCCGAGGAAGGATGCAGTTGTCGAAAACCTGAGCCGGGTCTAATTCTGAAGGCTGCAAAGGAGCTAGGCATCGATGTTAAGGAGTCTTGGATGATTGGGGACAAGGCGATAGATCTTGAGGCGGCCAAGAGAGCTGGATGTCGGGGAGTTCGAGTCGAAACGAACTTAGGAGATTTGCAACAGGCGGTCTCAAGTATCATCAGCACCGAGAAAGAGACTTGGAACGCGAGATGATATGATCAAGATTCGCGCTAGAGCTCCTCTCCGAGTCAGCTATGCAGGGGGGGGAACCGACGTCCCGCCTTATCCTGGTTTGAAGGGGGGAGTGGTTCTCTCCTCTACAATTCAGAATTATGCTTACTGCTCCATCACCCCCCGATCCGACGGAATGGTTACTGTCTCTAGGGAAGACCAAGATGTTTCCATAGGACCCGAGAGGCTTGGTGATCTCAAGGGGAGTGGAGAGCTGGAGTTCGTCCGTGCGGTCGCCAAGCGGTTTGCCGTGGAGCAGGGTTTTGACGCAGGCCTCAGGTACGACGCTCTCCCTGGCACGGGGCTGGGATCCTCATCGGCACTCTGCGTTGCTCTCATAGGCGCTTTCCGAGAATGGAAGGGCACGTCGATGACAGACTATGAGATAGCAAATCTTGCATACGATGTGGAGAGAAAGGATGTTGGAATTCCTGGCGGCTTGCAGGACCAGTACGCGTCAACTTTCGGTGGTTTCAATCTCATCGAGTTCAAGAAAGACTCAAACATTGTCAATCCTCTCCGCATTAAGCGGGAAACCCTGAACGAGCTGGAGTACAGCAGCCTCCTTTGCTTTACCGGCACCACTAGAAGATCAGGCGGTATTCTTCAGAGGCAGATCGAGTCGTACGAACATAAAGACTCGAAAGTAATGGAAGCTCTCGAACGCATGAAGGAGCTAACGCTTGAGATGAAAGACTCCCTCCTTACCGGCAATCTTAACGAGTTCGCTAGGCTCCTAAACTCGGAGTGGGTCACGAAGAAGGCGCTTGACTCTGCGATCTCAACCAATGAGGTCGACATGCTTCTGCACGCCGCGCGAGAAAATGGGGCTATCGGAGGCAAACTTCTCGGCGCTGGTGGAGGAGGATTCTTGTTCCTATACTGCGAGCCTGGCAAACAGGTGCATGTAGAAAAGGCGGTCGAGAGCCTAGGCGGCAAGGCCTTCCCGGTCAGATTCGATCTTGAAGGTTTGCAAACCTGGCGAAGCCCAAAGTAGGATTCAACAAGCTATGCAAAAGTCCACAAGGGCTGGCAAGCCAGCGATCGAGGATGATCACGAAGTGTCCCTGGCGCGAGACGCAATACGAAAGAGTGTCGAAACAAAACAACGACTCGCTGAGGAGTGTCTCGACGATATCGTTCAGATGGCCCGGATGATAACGATTGCACTAAGGAAAGGTCGGAAGGTCGTCTTCTTCGGTAACGGTGGTAGCGCTGCCGACGCTCAGCATATTTCGGCGGAGCTTGTGGGAAAATTCAAGAGGGCGCGACCTCCTCTTAGGGCATCCGCCCTGACGACGAACACGTCCATTCTAACAGCGATAGGTAACGACATCGGTTTCGACGAAATCTTCTCCCGTCAAGTCCAAGCAACACTGGAACCGGAGGATGTTGCCGTAGGTATCAGTACCAGCGGTCGCTCAGCGAACGTCATCAAAGGCGTCGAAGAAGCGCGGAAAATCGGAGCTAAGACAATAGCCCTCACTGGCTCTGGAGGGGGACAGCTCGGACCAGTATGCGACCACAGGGTGATTGTACCTTCGGATGATACTCAGAGGATACAGGAATGTCATATCATGATAGGCCACATCGTCTGCGAACTGATAGATGAGACACTTGGAGATAGGTCCCCTGCCTGATAGCCTTGAATTTCAGCCCGAACCTCTATAGAAGATGCAAACCCATAGCTTCGTTTTCCACATAACCCTTAAGTGGGAAAAATCGATACTCTTGATTGTAGCACGAGCTGAAAGCCTGTAGACGTGGTCATCCGTATGGTCCTTTCCAAGTTTCTCACCCAACTTCACCACTCTATAGACAGAGTCAAGGAATACATCGGGCTGAGGGAAACTCAGGCCAAGCCCACGAAGTTGTCACGAATCGGCCTGGGTCTAACCGGCCTATTCTCAGTGGTGGCTGGGTTGTGGCTTGTGGCTTTTGGGCCGAACATCGTCGCGATGCTAGTTCTCGCCATTGGCCTTGCTGGATTTGGATTATTCAATCTGACATTTGCCTTTAGAAAAAATCTGACTCTCTCACGCGCTAACCAGCTTTCCCTAGTTGGGAACCTTGTTCTGTTCATATGGCTGTACGTAGTCGCGTCAAAGCTCCTCTACATCAGCTACTCGACCGACACGGTGGTCGGGACCTACATGGGAATCCTGAGGGTCTTGGAGCTACAGAGTCCGTACGGTTTCTCCATCAAACCTCTCCTGGACAAGTTTGGCTTCTCCCCCTCCTTCTACACTCCGGGTATTGACGGCTCTTTCGATTTTCATCTTGCTTATCCCTCGCTAAGTTTCCTCTCTATCGTCCCGTTCTACTTGCTCGGCCTGCATGATGTCAGAGACACTGTATTCATCTTCCACATCATGTCAATCCTCACAATATTCGCCCTGGCACCTGCGAGACTGAAGAGTATCAGCATTCTACCGTTTACACTGTTCTCTATTGTAATTGCGGGAAGTTGGACCGATAGCATTTGGGCCTTCTTCCTCGTTCTGACTACAGTTCTCTGGTACCGTCATCCCAAAGCAAGCTGGGTCTCCCTCGGCCTTGCTGTCGCGGTTAAACAGATTGCTATCGTGATTGCTCCCTTCCTCCTACTGCGCCTCTGGAAGGAGACTCCGTACCATGGGTTGCGAAGTCTGACTCGAAGCATTGGCTTGATGCTCTCTGCTTTCTTCTTGCCTAACCTACCGTTCATCATCTACAGTCCAGGCTCCTGGTGGGCTGCGGTAGTGGCGCCATTCCTGCCAAACGCCCCGGCTCAGGTTCCTGGAGGAATTGGTCTGTCGGGCTTTCTCCTCGACCTTGGAATAGCACTCCCATCTTCCTTCTTCCTAGTCCTCATGGGAGGCGTCTCCGGCATTCTGTTCTACCTTTACGCCAAGCATTATCGGGGCTTGAATAGCATAGTCTTTGCATTTCCGATCCTTATCTTCTTCTTCTATTATCGATCTTTCCCCAATTACATGGCCTACTGGCTATTCCCACTTGTCCTCGAACTATGCCGGCTGGGCGGCCCAAACCTCAGACTTGCGTTTACAACAAGACTGCCCAGCATCGCTTGGCGGCCTCCTACGGGAACCTTCCTAAGGATCTTGCGTCAACGACTGACACCCTCTGTTATGGTAGTAATGACGCTGACTGTGATTTTTGCAGGTGTTTCTGGGGCTTACATAACTCAGGCTTCGAATCCCCGGACCGCGATACAGATCAACGGAGTATTGGACCCTGACAGCATCGGGTCAGCAACGATGATCAATGTGACTGTTACTAACTTGCTCGCGAAGCCAGTCCTACCCATCTTCTTTGTGAAGTATAGCTTCCTTACCTATTTCTGGGCGAACAATTCAACTTCGCTACTGAACAGCGGTTCTGCATCCTCTTATCTGATCAGTGCTCCCGATGCTTTGAGTGCCGTCCCTCGTGGTGACCAATTCCACATCGTGATTTATGACAAGTTGACTGGACAGTTGCTGGGCGAGTCATCCTCTTGGAAGTCAGACATTCCGGCTCCGTCCTTGGAGAATCCAGGGTTGAAGTGGTGGGTTTTGGACCCAAGCGTTGGGACCAAGGTTCCCTTCAACTGGAAACTCTCACTCTCCAACACGAACCCCGAATGGTCCGGCATCAGCCCGCTAGGAGTCAACGGGACAGGCGGTGTGCAGATGATGCTCAATTACACTTCACCCCTCGCGGGGATCGAGAAGTTGGCGCTGTCGCAGAAGGTCTTGCTAAACGCTACGAGTCTTAGTATTCATTTCAACCAGTCTCTCACGACGAATGTCGCAGCGAACCTCATCTTCGCCGCCAGCGTGGTTGACGGGAGCCACACGTTGTACTACATCTTCTCCGACCGTGCAACCCAACAGACCATCACGACATACGCCACCAATACAACGGTCGTCATTCCAACGCAAAAGTTACAGTGGAACACGATCGCTCTCAGTCCACAACTGATCTGGAATGCTCAAGGCTGGGCGACGCCTCCGCAGGTTACCTTCACCGTGTTTCTAGAGTCGAATTCCGCGGGCGTCTACTACACGAGCCTCGAAAGCTTCAATCCTGCCTAGCGGCTTTTCCTTCAGTGGTTTACCGATCCTGTGCACGTCAAAACTATCAGTCGCAACTTAACCCATTTATTGCGAACACCGCCGCCGTTTGGGACAAGGGCATGCAGCTTCATTGAAGGGTCTACTTCTGGCGGGCGGACACGGAACGAGACTCCGTCCTCTGACATACACTGGGAACAAGCACATGCTTCCCATCGCCAACAAGCCGATGCTCATGTACGGGTTCGACCAGCTAAGAGCGTCCGGTATCAGAGAGGTAGGTGTCATCCTAGGACCGTTACAGGAGGGAATCGTCGAGGCCCTTGGGGACGGTTCAAAGTTCGGAGTGAAAATTACCTATATCGAACAGCCAGATCCTAAAGGAATCGCACACGCGGTTCTGATCTCTCGAAAGTTCCTTGGAGACTCACCCTTCATCGTACACTTGGGGGATAACCTGCTTAAGGACAACATCCCAAAATTGGCTTCGGAATTCCAGAGTTCCGATGCCGACGCCAGTGTCGTTCTCACGCGAGTCAAAGACCCCGAAAGGTTCGGAGTTGTGGAGCTAAGAAATGGGAAACTAGTCAAGCTAGTTGAGAAGCCCAAGCAATACATCAGTGACCTAGCTCTAGCTGGAGTCTACTTCTTCCGCTCCACAA
>WNGL01006014.1_pt1 | contig 24558 bp, 18 predicted proteins | sample 5400591 | NCBI WGS metagenome assembly WNGL01 (sample SAMN13153377, study PRJNA577476) | soil metagenome | isolation source: 80 cm soil or saprolite under Garry oak tree replicate 1 | place: USA:California | collected 2016-06-15 | reverse complement strand
GGCTATCTGCTGTGGCGTGAGCGCTTTATAGGCGACAGTGGTCTGATTAACAACGACGGGAGCTGGTACCGCGTACGATTTGCCACTTAAGCCGGTCACAGAGCCGCCAGGGCACTTGGTTGCCACATTTGGATCAGTGCTATCGCACTGGTAGAAGATCACGCCGTCGCGAAGGGAATCGGTGGGAATTGTGCGCACGGCACTGGCCGCCTCTGCGCGGCGCGTACCTTCGAAGTTCAAGAAGAAATAGAATCGGTCCTTCAGAATGGGCCCCCCCACGGAGGTGCCGAAGACGTTGCGGATGATCTTCGGGGGCACGTTTGGATTGCCGGCTTGCAATTCCGCTGACTTTACGAAGTAGTCGTTTGCGCTCGTATATGTATTGCGGTGGTATTCGTAAGCCGAACCGTGAAAGTTATTCGTTCCGCTCTTAGTTACCAGGGCTACCTGCGCGCCAGAGGAGCCGCCCTGGTCGGCGTTGTAGTTGGTGGTCGTTACGCGAAACTCCTGAACCGAGTCCAATGTGACGGGCAACACGGACTTGAAGGCGTGCCCTCCAGAATCATTGACCGGCATTCCATCCAAACTGATGTTGCTCTGGTCGCTGCGCGCCCCGTTGACCGCGCCATTCCGGGTGTCGATGTCCACGTTGATGTCTGAACGATTTCCGGTATACAGAACCCCTGCCTGAAGGCTCAGCAAGTCGGGCACGTTACGCCCTTCCATGGGAAGCTGCTTGACTTGGTTCTCGTCAAAGGCCACACCCAACGAGGCATCCGTCGTGTTCAGGGTGACTGCCTGGGCGGACACCTCTACCGTCTGGGAGGTAACCCCGACTTCCAAAGTGACGTTCAGCGTTGTCGGCAAATTGACCAGCAATTGGACATTCTTATTCTCAAACTTGCGAAAGCCCGCAATCTCCACAGTCAGGTTATACGTGCCTGGAGGCAGGGCCAGAAACTCGTATTCGCCGGTGTTGCCCGTGTTCATTTCGCGTGTCAGTGCCAGACCGGGATTCGTCAAGGTAACCTTGGCGTTTGCTACTACTGCCCCGCTTTTGTCGGCAACCGTGCCTCGCAAGGATGTCGTGCCTACCTGGGCCCGCACGCCTGCCGCTGCCAAGAGAGTTGCAACCAAGCTGGAAATGAGAAGATTGCGCTTCATCGATGAGAACCGCATAGACTACTCCTTTCGCGCACCTTGACCGGAAATCACCCCGAAAGAGAAAGACGTCGCCAAGAGTCGGAGCCAATGGCTGCCCGCTGCCCTGAATCCTGCGAATTATGCGTGGAGAATCGTGAAACTTCCCCACCACTCGACTTTTAGCAACCGTTGGCATAGCTTTTAGGACAACTAGAGGGTTTCTGTCAAGAGAAGTTCTTCTAAATTCTTTATCAAATCGTTTTAATAGGATTTCTCGATAGACTTAGCAAGCGAGTCTTGTATTGGAAGTACTAGACCACACTATTCCAAACGCAGTAGCTTGGCTTCGGTAATGGCGGGGATGGCCCGGATGGGCTCGAGAATTGTGGCCGACACGGGCCCGTCCAGGCGGACCAGGGCGGCGGCTTCCTCTCCGAAAACTGCTTTTCTTCCAAGGGCAAACGTTGCGATGTTTACGCCCAGCTTTCCCAACGTCGTTCCGACGTTGCCAATCACGCCGGGCTCATCGCGGTTCCGTAAATAGAGAATCGTTCCTTCGAGTTGCGCTTCCAGCGGAATGCCCTCCATGGCCAGGAGGCGCGCCGAACCGTCATGCAAGACCGTCCCTTCGGCGGTAAAACCACACGCGGAGCCGGTCTTTTCCGGCAATACACAAACTTCCAGGGTATTCGGGAAGCCGTGCTCCCGCTTGCGCGTCTCTTCCTGCACGCTCAGTCCGCGCGCTGCCGCCACTGCGGGCGCGTTCACCACGTTGACTTTCTCGTCCAGAACGGCGTTCAGAACGCCCGCAAGCACCGCGCTGCGAAGCAAGTGCGTGCCGACTTCCGCGACTTCGCCCGCATAGCGAATGCGAATTCGCGCAGGGCGCGAGGGCGCCGCTTGCGAAACCAGCGACCCGAGCCGCTCCGCCAATTCCAGATACGGCCGCACGCGGCGGTATTGATCGGCGGAAAGCGCCGGAAGATTCACGGCGTTGCGGATGATTCCGTCAGCCAGGTAGTCTTTGATCTGCACCGCCACTTGCGTGCCCACTTCTTCCTGAGCTTCCGCCGTGGAGCCCGCCACGTGCGGCGTCGCGATTACGTTTGGCAACCCGACAAGCGGAGAACTCTTCGGCGGCTCTTCGGCGAACACATCCACGGCAGCGCCCGCGAGCTTCCCGCACTTTAACGCTTCGGCAAGCGCGGCTTCGTCCACGAGCTCCCCGCGCGCCGTATTGATGATGCGCGCGCCATTTTTCATTTTTTTAATATTGGCCACGCTGATTAGATTCTGTGTCGCCGGGCTCAGCCCGGTGTGCAGGGAAACAAAATCGCTCTCCGCCAGCAACTGCTCAACAAAATCGCTCTCCGCCAGCAGCTGATCAAGCGGCACAAGTTCAACCGACATTTCGCGCGCCGCTGCTTCACTGATGAACGGGTCGTAGGCCAGCACGCGCATGTCAAAGGCCTCGGCGCGCACCGCCACCTCGCTGCCGATTCTTCCCAGCCCGATTAAGCCCAGCGTCTTTCCGCGCACCTCGGTTCCCGCAGTGGAGGATTTTTCCCAGCGGCCCTCATGGATGGCTTTGTCCAGGCGGGGCACTTGCCGTGCTAGTGACAACATCAACGCGAAAGTGTGTTCAGCGACGCTCACGGCGTTTCCGCCGGGCGTGCTCATGACCAGCACTCCGCGCTTGGTGGCTGCTTCCAAATCGATGTTGTCTACGCCCACCCCCGCGCGGCCAACGGCACGCAGTTTTGGCGCTTTGGCCAGCAAGTCTGCAGTGACTTTCGTCGCGCTTCGTACGATCAATGCGTCTGCGTCGGCAATTTCCCGTTCGAGCGTTTCTTTCGTGGTCAGGACCGTGTTCCAGCCCGGCTGCTCTTTCAGCAACTGCACTCCTCGCTCGCTGATCCTGTCCGCAACGATGACCTTCATTCCGCCTCTTCTGTGACTCAGCTAGTTGTTTCACGCGCAGGAAATCAGACGCGAATTTGCCACGCAGTATAAGAGATCAAAAGTAGCGAGTCCTTTTCGCTCTGTCAAATTCGGCATAACCCCCTAGGAAAGCGCCCGCAAAAACGACGATCCGACATCAACGCGTGTCGACTCTCTGCTATATTGAAATGGATTGAGGAGTGAGCGATGAGTCTTGCTGAGAAAATTCAAGTCGACTTGGTCGCGGCGATGCGCGCCAAGGACGAATTGCGCTTGAGCGTGCTGCGCGGGATCAAGTCGGCCATCAAGCTGAAAGAAGTGGAAAAGATAAAGACTCTTGACGAGTCCGAGGCCATTCTGATCCTACAAACGCTCGTAAAGCAGCGCAAGGAATCCATCGAACAGTTCACCAAAGGCAACCGCCCCGAACTCGCCGCCAAAGAAACCAAGGAACTCGCAATTATTGAATCCTATTTGCCAGCTGGCGCCAGCGAAGCAGAAATGGACGGAGCCATAACCAAAGCGATTTCCGAAACCGGCGCGAATTCCATGAAACAAATGGGCGCTGTGGTGAAAGCCGCCAAGGCGGAATTGCAGGGTAAGACGGTCGACGGCAAGATTTTGAGCGACCGTGTGCGCGACCAGTTGTCCAAACTGGGCCAATAGTAATATCGTCCTGCTCATGCAAGAACACCAGCCCTCGAAGGACGTGAACTCCCGCGCTCTTGCAATGTTGCGCATCGGCGTAGGCGCCTTATTTCTCATTTTCGGCGAATACAAGGTCTTCGGCACGCAATTCACTCTTCATGGCGGGTTTCAATACTGGATCAATCGGTTTTTGGAAGGTGGCGCTTATCCCTTTATGGCGCCCGTGCTTCGCGGGTTCGTGCTGGTGCACTCCACACCGATTGCATTTCTCGTGGCCTATGGAGAACTTGCCATTGGCATTGCGCTGGTTGGCGGCATTTTAGTGCGGCCTGCCAGCGTGTGTGGCTTTGTTTTTATGCTGACGCTGCTCTTCTCTTCGGACTACCCGGGCGCTGGTGCGCCGTTCTGGCAATACTTTGGCGCCAGCCTCAGTCATTCCGTGTTTATGCTTTCCTTCTCCGCCTTCTTGATTGGCCGCTCCGATGCCGTGTGGTCGGTTAGGGCTCTGCGCACCAGGCAGTCGCCACAAGCTTGAGATCGGCACTCAATGGCCGACAGGCTTGAGCACCGCGGTGTTGCGTTCATCGCCGGCGATGATGCGATAGAGCTTCTTCAAATCCTCCACCTTGCTGACAGGAACGCTGAGCTCTTTTAGTTCGAACGTCCGCGTATATTTCAAACTGTTGCCGTTGGCTTCCGTTTTGCTGTGGTAGCTCGCAAAACTGAAATCCGCATTTACCGGTGGCGGAAGGTCATCCACTTCGTAACCCGCGGGAATCGCAATTTCAATGGTGTCGGAATTCTTCCACGGACCGTCAAATTCGACTGGATATTTTCGCGGCTCTTTGGTCTCCAGCAAGTCGCTGGAATTACTGCCTACGACTCGGGGCCGGACCAGCAGCAAGTTGCCTGCGGTTTTGGCGTAGTTCTGTGCGGTGAGTGAGTATTGATAGCCGAACGGCTGGTCGGTCTGATTGAGATTTACCAGACTCGCTTTGGTGATTTGAAAAGCCGGCAAAGAATGTGAGATCAGGCTTTCCAGGAATTTGATGCGGTCTGCATCCTTGGGCACGGATTTCAGGTAAGCGCGCTGCTGCGTCGCGTAGTCACCATTGCGTTGCTCGAAGAAGTCGCCGCTTAGGGTTCCGGAGGGGCTGAGCGCGAGTTTCGCCGTTCTCACCACGCCGCTTAGCTCCGCAGGCAACAGCGGGAGCTTAATGAGTTCGCCGCCGTCACCGGTGACCAGCAGCCCGTAGTTCGCCTGGAGTTCCCCGCGCAGATAGCCAAACGGAGTCCATTCATCGGTGGGATCAAAAAATAGTAGCTTGCCCAGCTTGGGGTGGTCAAAAACAGCGCGAAGGGAGGGATCTTTCACTTCCGCCGGGAGCCGAACTGCAAGGATCACATGATTAAACCATCGGATTGCGGGAGTTTCCGGCGTGACCGCGTTTCGCGCCGTGTTGATGGAGACGTAGAAAGATTCGACGCCAATCTCCTGAAGCATGGCGCTCAAGAGTGTGGCCTTATCTTTGCAATCGCCGTATTTGTGAGTGAAAACATCTGTGGCAGGATGAGGCTGCCAGCCCCCGATTCCCAGTTGAATGGCCACGTATCGCACATCCTTTTGCACGGATCGTGCGAGGGAACGCATTTTTGCTAATTGCGTTGTATCCGTCTTGGTAAGGTCGGCCACCCTTTGTTTGATTTCGGGCGATACGCTGCGGCGGCCTCGGGCCAAACCATCCTGCCACCGCCCCATGTCCGCCCAACTTTCAAACCCCTTGTTTGCAGCGCCCCCAGGCGGAATCAACGAGACTATCATTTGACCTGCGACGCCTTCCCAAGGCGGCATTCCATTCTCCGCCTTGATAGCCTTCACATCGTTCACCACCCATTGCCATTGGCCGGATGCACTAGAAGGCGCAACTTCCGCGTGGTTCAACCATACGGCTTTGTATTCCCAACTCGCAGGGAGCTGCAGCGTGTAGCGCGCTTCTCGAACCGGAACGTTCTCGCGTTGAAAGCTCCAGACATCCTGGATCACGTAGGGATGAACTTCTTGCTCGATTTCGTAGCCAACGACATTCCCAGGGTCCGAGGCCGGGATGACAAGCACTTTGGTTTTGAGATCGCTCATCAGTTCGCCGTCCTGCACGCCGAAGAGGGCGGTTTCCACGGCATCTTTCTCTTTCACTTCATAATCTTTTCCCTGAGCCGGAATACACCAGCCATGCATGCTGTTGATTTTCGTCTCGGAATCGAAATTTGCATAAGCCGTTCCATATCCACGGCCATCGGGCCGGAGAATCTTGTAGACGCGCCGCTCGATGCGCTTTATTTTGCCGTTGCCCTGAACTGCAAAAGTGTCTTCAGCAAACAGCAGCACCGCATTTGTTTTCTCGTCGTGTTCGGGGAGAGGAGCATTGACCAAGGCGCGCATCCACTGTGGCGCGTCACCTGCACGCGCCGGCGCTGACAAAGCGCAAAAGGAAAGGGCCAGGGCGGCAAAAGCCGAACCCGCCTTCCGTTTTTCAATTCCCCGAGGAAACGCCCTGCGGTTGCAAAACAATTTGCTGTTCATCTGCGCTCCTCACGGACTGATAGAAGGTTCGCAATGCGTTGTAATACTTCTGCTCGAGTATCGTAAGACTGCACTTCAGATGGCGTTCCAAGTGGAGTGCGCCTTTGTCGTTTTCGGCCTTCATCGTGTAAACGAGCAGCTTTGCATCGTTGGTGACCGGCTGTGGCAGGCTGCTTATCTGCCATCCCAGCGGAAGCTCGATGCGAAGGTCATCCGCTTTCTCGTTCATGTAGTGAAAATAAAGAGGATGGACACGATTGGAATGCTCATACATATGTTTTTCAGGTCCGCCGAACAAACCCACGGGCATCAGGGCCCGCTTTCCTGCACCCGAGACCCAGCCCGGGACTTTCAACGTGTACTCAGCCACCAGCGCGGGAGCTGAACTGGTCCAGTCCGGTTTGTTGGTCAGTTCGACTTCGATTCCAACCGGAATGATTTCCTTCACGTAATCTTCCAGCACCTTCTTGCGGTGCGCTTCGTCTTCGTTCCGCTCCTCTACTCTTCTCCACATGGCCTCCAGCCCCATGAAAGTGACCTTGAGTCTGCCCTCCAGCGAGCCCTCGGACGTCAGGGCCAAATCGGCCTTGCGAATGATCTGCGAAGTCGAACTGTCGGGATTCGGCGTAGTTATCCAAGCGCCACCATCTTTATCAAGTTTCAATCCAGGCGTTCCTGTTTCCGACCAGGGCAGCATGCCAAACGGCGTGAACGCCGATCCCGGGTCGAAATACAAGTCTTTCCCTTCCAATTTAACCAGCACAACGTTGGTGTTCAGGTCCCGGACATTCATGATGTTATTTCTGAAAAAATGATCATCTCGAGTAGAGATTCTCACCGGAGAGGCGTCAAATCCTGCCCCACGCGCGAGTCCCAGGAAAAGCCAGGTGATTTGATACCCATCCGCATAGCCACGCTTCCAGATGTCCTCCACGTTATTGTTTTCTTTTTCCTTCGTCCGCTTCTGCTCTTGCTCGGTCTTTCCAACTTCATAGCTGGTGTTGCGAAAGCTTTGAACCTTTGTGTAGATTTTTTGCAGCTTCACCTCGGGCGAATCGCCCGGCGAGACAATCTGCGCTACGGCCTGCTCCATGGCTTTGCGCTTGTTGACGAAGCTCTCGGCAGCAACGTCCATCTTCTTGCCTTGTTTCTTCCAAAACTTATCCGGATCCTTTTCGAGGTCGCCCTCTGAGTAGATAAAGTCCACCATGTATTTCATGGCATTTTCCGGAGGCATGTCATCCTCGACTTGAAACGCCGGAATGTCCTTCGCTTCCATTCGAATGTAATTGCCCCTGGCGTCGTTTTGCTGAGCGGGCGGCGCCGTGCCTTCTGGAAGTCCGTTGGGCCAAGACCATTGCAGGGTGAACTGTCCGTAGGGTTTCAGCGTGTACTTGCCGAGCTTGGTGAACAGTTCCTCGCTGAGCGTCCAGTGAGAGTTGAAAACCAGGTATTCCGCGAAATCAATCATGTAGTGATATTCGATGATGCTGCCGGGTTGCACGTCGGAGAGAGTGAACGTTTTGGCAAGAAATTTGACGCCCCGAGCCTTGACGATTTCCTTCTCATAGACTTTACCGTCAAAGTTAACGATCGAGCCGTCGGCGCGGATGGTTCGCGCCTTTATACCGACGATATTTTCAGTCTCCTTGAAGAACGGAATCTCCACGTCGGCGTATTTCCGCCCATCTTCAGTAAAAATCTTTGTCCGCACGTAGTTATATTCGTGCGGCGTTGAAGCGTTGCTGTCGTCGCGATCGATCTGCCGGTAGAGAATAATTGCTTGCGCGCCGGGGGCTTTTGGCTCACTGGTCATTTTCAGTTCTTCGGGAGTGATGGGCAGCCATTCATCGCCCGCGCTTACGGGAGCGGAGAACCGAACCGCAGCTGTCACGGAAGCGATAGCGATTAGAAGCAGAAGTCGGCTGGAGCGCACGATGACCTCCGTATTCAACAGTGAAAAATCCGTGAGAAAACCCTTAGGCAAGAAGAGCAGCCTGGAATGCGCCGGGCAAAATGACCCCGGGTCGACTGCGATGTGGAAGGGTCCCGTCCCATGGCCTTTGTTACCGACCTGAGTGAAGCGTCTCGTTGCACGATACAAGGAGCTTATGCAGTAGTCAATAGCCCGAAGGGCTACAAAATCGTCTCTTCGCCAGCTTCAAGGATTCTCTCTTTCCCGGCCTGTCCGGGTGCGGCATAATCCCCCCGCACGCGGCTGCAGCCAATTTGGACTTTGGCACGAAGGAGGATGCAGTGGCCGAAAAGACGGAAACTCGCGAACGGGCATGGAGTTCCACGGCGCCTCCGGGCGAATTTCGCACGTACATCCCCGCGGAAGAAAGCCTGATGGAATTCACGATTCGCGCAGTGATTCTTGGAGCGCTTTTTGGGCTCCTGTTCGGCGCGGTGAGCGTCTATGTCGGCTTGCGCGCCGGACTCACGGTTTCCGCTTCGATCCCCATCGCGGTGCTTTCGATCAGCATCCTGCGGGCGTTCGGCCGGTCAACCATCCTTGAAAACAATATCGTGCAGACCACAGGCTCTGCCGGAGAGTCGCTGGCGGCCGGCGTGATGTTCACGCTGCCCGCGCTCATTTTTCTCGGATTCGGATCGGAATTTACCTTTTGGCGGATTTTTCCGCTGGCGCTGCTGGGAGGATGGCTCGGCGTCCTGTTCATGATTCCGCTGCGCCGCCAACTCATCGTAAAGGAACATGGCAACCTGACGTTTCCCGAGGGCACCGCCTGCGCCGATGTCCTGGTGGCCGGGGAGCGAGGCGGCTCCTTTGCCGGCCGCGTGTTTTGGGGGCTGGGCCTCGGCGGTGTTTACACATTCATGATGAACACGGTACAAGCGTGGACCGGCCAACCCGAAGCGCGCCCGAAGTGGTTTCCCGGAGCTTCCTTTCGAGCCACCATCACCTCGGAATACCTGGGGGTGGGCTACATCATCGGTCCCAAGGTCGCGGGTATTCTTTTTGCGGGCGGCGTGATCTCGTGGCTACTGATCATGCCCGCGATTCAGTTCTTTGGGCAGCTTGCCGGAAATACGCCCATCTATCCTTCTACGATTCCCATCCCACAGATGACGCCTGACGACATGTGGCGACAATACATCCGTCCGATGGCGGCAGGCGCGGTGGCGGCGGCCGGATTGATCACACTGATTCGCACCATGCCCACAATCATTTCCGCGTTGCGCGCAGGCCTCAAGGACGTTCGCGCGGAAGGCGGGACCGGCACGAATACGGCGAGCCGCATCGAGCGCGACATGCCCATGAGCTGGGTCGTTGCGGGTTCGGCCGTGATCATCGTGCTGTTGTTCGTGCTGTTGACGGTTGCCCCGGTCAAAGGCACGAACACCACGTGGTATCAGAATCTTCTCGCGGGCATTCTTGTTGTGGTCTTCGGATTTCTGTTTGTCACCGTCGCCTCCCGTATCAGCGGTTTGCTTGGCAACTCGTCCAATCCGGTCAGCGGCATGAGCATTGGAACTCTCATGGCCACGTGCGCGATTTTCCTTCTCGCCGGATGGACGGCGCCGAGCTACAGCGTGCTGGCCCTGACGATTGGCGGATCGGTGTGCATCGCCGCGGCGATTGCGGGGGCGACTTCGCAGGATTTAAAAACCGGCTATCTCGTGGGCGCCACTCCTGTGCGCCAGCAATGGGGCTTGCTGGTTGGCGTCACTGTATCCACCTTCGCTATCGGCATCACCCTCGGCTTGATGAACAAAGGACTCGAAAAATATATCCCCACGCAAATCCCCCTCAACGTGCAAGCCTTGCCTGCCGGCGTCAAACTGGAAAGAGACACCTTCGAGCATCGCGGGAAGAATTACGTCCTCATCAATGCTCTTGGTTCCGCTCAAGTTCCCGACGGGGAGTATCTCTATGATCCGGACTCCAAACGGATTGAACTTCAGTGGGCGCAAGGCATTGGCAGTGATAAAGCGCCGGCCCCGCAGGCACGCCTGATGGCCACGGTGATCAACGGCATCCTCAGCCAGCGCCTGCCATGGCGTCTGGTCCTGATGGGGGTAGCGCTGGTGATTGCGGTCGAAATTCTTGGCGTTCGCTCGCTCGCCTTTGCTGTCGGCGCCTATCTGTCCCTTGGAACCACGGCGGCAATGTTTGCGGGCGGGCTTATTCGCGTGGCTGTCGAAGCCACGACGAAGAAAAAGGACGAAAGCGAGGCTAGTCCGGGAGCCCTCTACTCCAGCGGTTTGATTGCCGCAGGAGGCGTTTTCGGCTTGCTGGGAATTGTTATCAATCTGTTGCAGGATCAGGAGATTTCTGCGCACGTACCGCAGTGGGTTACGACCGTGCTTCGTTTGCCCTGGCGCGCGGACCTTTTTGCTTTTGGTCCGAAGATGTTCGGTCCGCTTGCAACCAGCAACCTCTTCGGCCTGATCATGTTCCTGGCTCTCGCGGCCTCGCTTTTTTATTTCGCCCGCAAAAAACTGGATTGAAAAGAAAAGTGGAAAGTTCAAGAGTTTAAGAGTCAAAAAAGCGCGGAAGCTAGAAGCGAGTAGGTACGCTTGAGCGGCCAAGCAAATTCTTTGCCTCTTCGACTTTTTAACTCTTCCACTCTTCCTTTGCTCTTTGACGGCGACCGTTCCCGCACCGTAAACTTCTGACATGTATTCTCGGTCCGGCATCAAGAGCTATAGGATTAGCTTCGACTTTTACGTCACACCTGCGGTCAAGCTTCTCCTCATCGCCAATTTTGCCGTTTATATCTTTGAAGCGCTGCTCTATCGCTTTTCGGGCCTGTCTGCCTACGCCTGGCTGGTGAGTTGGTTCGGCCTGGTTCCGGCTCGCGTCGTATTGTTGTGTGTCTGGCAGCCCTTCACGTACTTGTTTCTGCATGACATCAGCAGTATCTGGCACATCCTGACGAACATGTTCATGCTCTGGATGTTTGGCCGCGAACTGGAGTTGGTTTGGGGAAAAAGCCGCTTCTTGCGGTATTACTTCCTGACCGGAGCCGGGGCGGGGCTCATTAACGTCGCGGTAAAAACTGTCCCTGCGATTTTGGGGCACGGTTTCTCGAGAGTACCGACGATTGGCGCGTCTGGAGCAATCTTTGGAATTTTAGTCGCGTGCGCGATTCTATTTCCGGATCGGCGCGTTTACATTATCCCGTTTCCCGTGGCCATCAGCATGCGCACGGTGGTGATTGTCATGACCGTGCTGACGTTTCTTGGAACATTTGGGCTGGGGGATGACCAGATAAGCCATCTCTGTCATTTGGGCGGATTGGCGATTGGCTACGTTTATCTGCGCCGCGGCTCTTTTCTTTACAGCCTACGCAACAGCGTCTCCGACTGGCAACAGAAGCGGAATCGCCGGCGCTTCGAAGTTTACATGGGAAAGCACCGCAAGGATCCGCCGTCCCGCCCTGACAACTGGGTCAACTGAGGATTAACCCATCGGAGACCCGAGAATTAAGCTCGGATCTATAATCTTTAGTTCTCAGACCCCTGTCCTCTGATTTCTCTTTCCTGAATAACAATTGGAACGGCGTTACGCCGGCCCGCCAATCACGTGGAATTTCATGAAGTTTGTTGTGCCGCGGATGCCCATCGGCGTTCCCGCCACGATTCCGATGACGTCGCCCTTGCGCACCAATCGTTCTTCCAACAACCGCTTCTCCGCGACCGCCGCCAATCCATCAATCTTCCGCAAATCCTGAATATTTCTCGGATACACACCCCAGATCATGGCCAGCCGCCGCCGCGTCTCCTGTTCCGGCGAAAACGCCACAATCGGCACCAACGGGCGGTACCGCGAAATCAACCGCGCCGTGAATCCGCTGTGCGTAAACACGGCGATCACTTTCATGTGCAATTCCCGCGAGGCGTGGCACACCAACTCGGCCACAGTTCCGGGAACTCTCAATTGTTCCTGCTGCGCAGGCCGCGGAAATTCTCGAACGCTGCCTTCGGCTTCCTCCACTATGCGCGCCATCATGCTCACGGCTTCCACCGGATATTTCCCCGTGGCCGTTTCCGCAGAAAGCATCACTGCGTCCGAGCCGTCGAAAATGGCGTTGGCTACATCCGAAGCCTCCGCGCGCGTCGGTCGCGGATTTTCCGTCATCGATTCCAGCATTTGCGTCGCCGTGATGACCGGCCGCCGCAGCTCTCTCGCCCGGGCAATAATCATTTTTTGTACAACGGGCACGCGTTCCGGACTCATTTCTACGCCGAGGTCGCCGCGCGCCACCATCACGGCATCCGCGGCGCGTAGAATCGCATCCAGATTCTCGATCGCCTGTGGTTTTTCCAGCTTGGCAATGACCGGCGTATCTTTTCCCGCCCGCCGGATTAATTGTTTTGCAAGCAGTACGTCTTCTGGGCGCCGCACAAAGCTCACCGCAATGTAATTTGCGCCATGCTTCAGCGCAAACGCGAGGTCCATGCGATCTTTTGGCGTCAGCGCCGGAACGCGCAGCTTCAATCCCGGCAAGTTAATGCCTTTGTGCTGGCCGAGCGCGCCGCCGTTCACCACTTCGCAAATCACTTGCCGGTCGCGCACTTGCTCCACTCGCAACTCGATCAGGCCATCCGAGAGCAGAATGCGATCCCCGCGGTGCACCTCTCGAGGCAGTGGAGCGAACGTAGTGCTCACCCGCGTGGAGTCTCCCAGCACTTTGGCGGTGGTAATAACGAACTGTTGCCCGGCACGCAGCATCACCGGCCCGCCTCCCGCCAGCGCTCCGGTGCGAATCTTCGGCCCTTGCAGATCCGCCAGAATCGCCACCGGTTTTTCATGCTCTCCCGAGGCGCCGCGAATCATCGCAAAATTCTCTGCATGTTCCTCATGCGTGCCGTGCGAGAAATTCAGGCGCGCCACGTCCATCCCCGCCGCGAACAGCCGGTCGATCATGCGCGGCGAACGGCTGGCCGGGCCGATGGTGCACACAATCTTCGAGTGACGAAAATTCATGCTCTTTTCCGGCGACAGACCTAACTTTCCCGCCTTCTATTATTCAACGGGAGCTTCGTTCCTGTGATTTTCTTTTTGGATTGTTGCCAGCGGCTTCTTGCTTTAATAACGCGTGACCGCAAACTCCGTCACGATCTTCGTCAGCACATCCACACCCTTGTCAAAGGACGCCATCGGAATCCGCTCGTCATCGCCGTGCATCCGCCGCAAGTCTTCCTGCGACAACGGAAACGGCACAAGGCCGTAAGCCTGCACGTTGTGAAGCCGCAACTGCGCAGAATCGGTCAGCCAAGTCGACTGAAACGGCAACGCCGGAGCGCCCCCAAACTCCCGCGACGCCACCCGGCAAATCAAGTTATATAAATCCGATTCCAGCGAAGATGGTGGCGCCGCCAATCCTGCGTTCGGCTGAACCTCCAGCCTCACCGCCGGATCGTTCACCAGCTTGTTCAGGTCATTTAAAAGTGTGTTGATCGAATCTCCGGGCAAGAGCCGCACATTCAGATTCGCTCGCGCTTCAGCCGGAATCACGTTGTTGGCCACGCCGGCGGAGAGTATGGTCGGTGCAATCGTGTCCCGCATCATCGAATTCCACAACGGGCTGGCGTCGGATACCACCCGCTGCGCATGTTCGCCGCGGTCCGGCGTGTCCATCGAGCGGATCCACTTCCCGATTTCGTCATCTTCGAGCGGCGCAATTCCTTCAAAGTATCGCCGCACAATCGCGGTGAAGTGCACTGGCGCGGAGTACGTCCCAATCTTCGCGATGGCCGCGGCTAAATGCACAATAGGATTGTCTTTCGTAGGTTGCGACGCGTGCCCCGAAGTTCCCCGCGCGATCAGCGCGACGTTTACGGCCACTTTTTCGCTCGCCTGCACGCCGATGTACTGCACTTTGCCATTCTTCATGAAGACGTTGCCGCCTTCGTTGATGGCAAATCCCGCCGCAAACTTATCCCAGTATTTCGCGATCAGCGTTCGGATGCTGGCGTCGCCGCTTCCCTCTTCATCAGCGGTCGCCAGGAAAATCACGTCGCGGTTGAGATGTGCATTGGTCCGCTTCAGGTGAATAAACACCGCTAGGTTCGCGGCCAGCATGCCTTTGTCGTCGATGGCTCCACGGCCATACATGTAGCCATCCCTGACGACTCCACTGAACGGGTCCACCGTCCACCGCGCCTTCTCCACCGGCACCACGTCCAAGTGGGCCACCAGAAGCAATGCCTTCGACGGGTCCGGCACCACCGAGCTGCGCAGGCGAGCTACCACCGCGCTGCGTCCCGGACCCACATCCAAAAGTTCTGCTTTGATCCCTTCCTTTTGCAGCAATCCGGAAACATACATGGCCGCAAGGTTTTCATTTCCCGGTGGATTGGATGTGTTGATTTTGATCAAGTCCACCAGCCAGCCACTGGCTTCTCTGGCAATGGACTTAGGTTCGGGAGAAGCGCTGACGGCGTTCACCGGCGTGGGCTGCGGAATTCCCTGCGGCGCTGCGGGAAGACGTCCGGCCATCAGCAAAACCGCAGCTCCCGCAATGACCTGCCCTGCTCGATTCCAATTCACGAATCCATCCTCCTCACGAATCGCCGCCGCCCAGTCCGCGCGGCCCCAGCTAACGTTTTGCGTCCAGAGTGCTTCATACTAACATGCAGGTATGGGGACCCGGCCCGGTCATTGCCGGTGCAGTGCGTAAATTCCACTGCCAGTCCAGAGCCGTGAGTTGCATGAAAACGGGATTATTGGCACAAGATTATTGGCAGTTTGCTTTCTCGGCCATCAATGAGGGGTAAAACGATGAAGCGTATTATTTGTGTCTCGTTGTTTTTGGCATTGGGGGCATTTGTATTGTTGCCGCTCGTAGAGCCGCCGGCTCTTGCTCAGGCACCGACGGGTCCGCAGGGAGGCCCTCCTCCGTCTCAGCAGCAACAGAAGCCCGCACAGCCGCAAACTCCGCCCCAAGGGCAGCAGCCGCCGCAGGCGGGTGTAAGCATCAGCGTGGACGTTCCGGTTGTAACGCTTGACGTTGTAGCCACCACGCAGCACGGCGATCTCATTCCCAATCTCAAAAAAGAGAATTTCCGCGTTTTGGATGAAGGCGTTCCCCAGGCCATCACGAATTTTGCACCGACCGAGGCGCCCATCACTACGGTTCTTCTTCTGGAGTTTAGCAGCCGCGGTTATTACGAGCTCTTTGCCTACATCGGAAAGTATTGGTCCACAGCGCTCTTCCCCCAGCTCCAGCAAAAAGACTGGGTCGCGTTGGAAACTTTCGACATGAAAACGCGCATCGAGGTCGACTTTACACAGGATAAGGAAGAAGTATTACAGGCGATCTCGCGTCTCTATTTCCCCGGCTTCAGCGAATCCAACGTATTCGACGCTCTTTTGGAGACGACAGAACGCTTGAAGGATGTCAAGGGAAAGAAGTCCATCATCCTGGTTGGCAGCGGCGTGGATACGTTTTCCAAGCATACCCTCGATCAAACGATGAAAGCTCTTCGCGGAAGCGATGTGCCTATTTTTTGCATTGGGCTTGGCCAGGTCTACGCAAACTATGTCCAGAGGGGAATGCAGGGCATGAATCTTCTGCAGGCTCAAAACCAGCTCAGGACTTTTTCCCAAGAAACTGGAGGCTTCGCTTGGTTTCCTCAATTCGAGGGCGAGATGCCTGACATCTTTCGCAGCGTCGCTGCTTTCCTGCGACACCAGTACAGTATTTCCTTCTCGCCCACCAGCGGCGGAAAGGACGGCAAATTCCACAAAGTGAAAGTGGAACTGGTCGCCCCCGACGGCGGCCCTCTGTCCATCGTCGACCAAAAAGGCAAGAAGCAGAAATACCAGGTTTACGCGCGCGAAGGCTATCAGGCGACCAAAGGCGGCGTCGGCGACTGACGCGGTTGGAAAAGGGAAATTGGAAATTCGAAAATCGTTTTTTCGCGCTTGAGTTCCGCTTTTAACCCTGCAGTGCGACTGAACGTAACTCTTCGCATTCTTTCATTTGAAATTTCACTTTTTTATTTTCTTCCTAGTAACCGCGCGTCAAGTCGACCTGATTGAACATCTCTCTGCCGTCGAACCACCTCTCCAGTAAGTCCACGAGAAGCGCGGTCTGCCGAATCCACAGCCGATCGCTCAACGCGCTGGTGTGCGGCGTGATAAAAAGGTTCGGCGCTTTCCACAGCGGGCTGTCCGCTGGCAACGGCTCCGTTTCCGCCACGTCAATCGCTGCCCCACCCAGCGCACCGGTTTTGAGCGCGCAAATCAACGCCGCTTCATCCAGCAGCGATCCTCGCCCGGCATTGATTAATCGCGCTCCGCCCGACCGCGTCACTCCCCACACGCGCATGCCGAATGCCTTTGCGCGTTTTGCCAGTTCCCGCCCAATCGAGCCGTAGCCCACAATCAGCAGCACTTGCCCATTCAATTCGGCCAAATGCTGCGGCTTGTCCCACAACTCCTGCTGCGACCAGATGGCTTTGTCCTGCTGGCGCACCGAATCCGGAAAATTCCGCGCCAGCGCCAGAATCAAGCCCATGGCGTGCTCCGCCATCGGCACGGAAAACACCCCACTCGGATTGGTCACCAGGATTCCCGCCTCCCGCAGCTCCGGGTACATCAGTTGGGCCACTCCCGCGGCCGTCGAATGAATCCACTTCAGCTTTTTCGCGTCCTTCAATTGCTTCACTCGCAACGAATAGCCCACAAAAATGTCCGTGTCCGGCAACTCCTCCGGCAGCCTGTCGTAATCCGGCAGGTGCACCACGTTCATTTCCGGCCAGCGCTTTCGAATCGTCTGCGCGACTACCGGCTGTGGCCGCCACCACGTAAACGGATGCCACACGCAAATCACCAGCTTTGTGTCAGTAGGCTTTGTGCGGTTCATGGAAGGTTAAGAAACAATTCGCAAATCGTTGCCAGTCATGTCCACGGGACTCCGTTGGCCCAACACACTCAGCATGGTTGGCGCGATGTCGCGCAGCGACCCGCCCGGCTTTAATTTCACCTTGTCGTCGTCACTCACTAAAACAAATGGCACGGGATTTGTAGTGTGATATGTGTGCGGCCCGCCGGTCGTGGGATCGATCATCGTCTCCGCATTCCCGTGGTCTGCGGTGATAATCCATGCGCCGCCGCGCGGCTTCATCGCCTGATAAATTCGTCCAAGCCCCGCATCCACCGCTTCCACGGCTTTAATCGCCGCTTCCAGCTTTCCTGAATGTCCCACCATGTCCGCGTTCGCATAATTCATGATGATGGCGTCGAACTCGCCCATCTCGATCGCTTTCACCACCGTGTCGGTGATCCCCGCCGCAGACATTTCCGGCTTCAAGTCATACGTCGCCACCTTCGGCGACGGAACCAGAATCCGCTCCTCTCCGCCGAAAGGTTTCTCCACACCGCCATTGAAAAAATACGTCACGTGCGCATATTTCTCCGTCTCCGCGGTGCGCAAATTCTTGTACTGTAGTTCCGCGAACACTTGCGCCAGGATGTGCTCCAGTTTTTCCGGCGCGAGCACGTACTTCAGCCACGGCCACGTTTTTTCATACTGCGTCATCGCCACGTAAAAAAGATTCTCCGGCCGCTTTTCATCAACAAACTTGTCGAAGCCTGGCTCCGCCAGCGCCTTCGTCATTTGCCGCGCGCGGTCGGCGCGAAAATTGCAGAAAATTACCGCGTCGTCGCTGCGGATCAGGCCGACAGGCTCAGCCGCCGCTCCATCACCTTGCATCACCACAATCGGCTTCACAAATTCATCCGTGACGCCTTGCTCGTAACTCCGCTTACCGCCCCACCAGCGTCGCGATCTCGCCCACGCCCAGTTCGCGCATCTTTTGCTGCAACTGGCGCACGTAATCGCGCCCGCTGTTCGGCGGCGTGTCGCGCCCGTCCATGAAACAATGGACAAACACTTTTTCCACTTGGTGCTGCTTGGCCATTTCCAAAAGCGCAAATAAATGCTGAATGTGCGAATGCACTCCGCCATCGCTCAGCAGCCCCAAGAAATGCAACTGCCGCTGACGCCCGCGCTCCATCGCCTGCTGAAATAGCAGCACGTTTTGTAATTGCTTGCTCGCGATCATCAGATCAATCCGCGTGATGTCCATGTGCACGACGCGCCCCGCGCCCATGTTCATGTGCCCCACTTCGCTGTTGCCCATCTGTCCTTCGGGCAAGCCCACAAAGGGCCCGGAAGTCTGAATCAGCGTGTTTGGGAATTTGCAAAGCAGTTCGTCGTACACCGGTTTCCGCGCCAGAGCGATCGCGTTTCCCTTCGTCTCCGCGCGGTAGCCCCATCCATCGAGCACAGTCAACACAATCGGTTTCGGTCTCTTGCTCATAATCTCCAAAACCTTCATCTGATCGGTTCGAATTGCGGGCGATTGCGGCCATACAGACTTCGTTCTTTCGATACAGTCTCGATTAGGAAGTGTTTGTTCAGAAACGCATGATCTATCGTCTGCTCGTACTTGCCTTGTTCGTTTACAAGCCAGATGCAGTCGAGACCATCCATCTTGCTGTAGTAGCCAATTCGAAATCGCCGTCCGATGTTTTTCCGCAACGTTTTCGACGGTGATGCTTTAACACGAACGACGGAACACGGCGGTATTGGGGTTCGGAATGGATATTTCTTTCGTGGTCTCAAAGTAAAAGGAACCAACATACCATGGACCCTACGTCGTTTGACGAATTTCACGTGTGATTCCTTTTCATTTCGACCCCATTCAAACTATGCCGCCGCAAACTCACGCAAAGCTGTCAGCAAACGGTTCACTTCTTCCATCGTGTTGTAATGAACTAAGCCAACGCGCAACACACCGCCTTTGGGCTCCACGCCCAGGCGTTCGGAAAGATTCATCGCGTAAAAATTGCCGTCCCACGTGAAAATCCCGCGGTCACCCAGGAATTTCGCAATTTGCGTCGGATGATGTTCACCCATTCGCAACGAAATCGTGGAGCAGCGTTCGCCAAACCTTCTGGGATCTGTGACGCCGTAGACCTTCACTCCGCGAATCGTTTGCAATCCGTCCAGCAGTCGAGTCAGCAAGTTCCGCTCGTAGGGCACGGTCGCCCGATAGGCGGCTGCCAGCCCTTCACGCCGAGTCTTCACATTTGAATCGCAATGCTTTCCCAGTCCAGCGATGTAATCCACGGCGGCGCCAATCCCAGCGATCAATTCCTGGACTTGCGTTCCGGTTTCCCAGCAATCGGGAATAGCATCCGTGGCCGGCCGCACTTTATATGGTTTGAAGCGCTGCAAATGCTCCTTCTTCCCGTACAGCGTTCCCATATGCGGGCCAAAGAATTTGTACGGCGAACACGCCAAAAAATCGCAGTCCAGCGCCTTCACGTCAATCAGCCCATGCGGCGCATAATGCACAGCATCCACAAACATCAGCGCTCCTGACCCATGCGCCAGCTTCGTGACCTCCAGAATCGGATTGATGGTCCCCACCATGTTCGACGCGTAGCCCACGGCGACGAGCTTGGTCTTCGACGTAATCTTCCGCTTCAAGTCCTCCAAATCCAGCATGCAATCCTCTTCGCGAATGTCCGCTTGCCGAATGACGATGCCTTTCTCTTCCAGCGCCCGCCACGGAGCCACGTTCGCGTCGTGGTCCAGCGTCGTCACTACGATTTCATCGCCCGCTTTCAGCTCACGCCCGATTGCCCGCGACAGCGCAAACGTAATCGTGGTCATGTTTTGCCCGAACACCACTTCACTCGCGTCGCAGTTGAAGAAATCCGCCATCGCTTTGCGAGTTGCCGCAATCATCGCGTCATTGCGCCGGCTCGTTTCAAACGCGCCACATGTATTTGCGTTCGCATTCACATAGTAGTTCTCGACAGCTTCGATCACTTGCTTCGGCACTTGCGTCCCCGCCGGCCCATCCAGAAATGCTGCGTCGTGCCCGTTGACATGCAGTTTCAGCGAAGGAAACTGGTCGCGTACCCAAGCAACATCGAATGTTCTGCTTTCTGATCCTTGTACTGCCGGTGTGCTCACGTTCTGCTCTCCATTGATAATTAGCGTTTTTCTCGAATCATCAAGTCTCTCATAGGCGCGCCAGTTGTTGCAGCGGCCCTAATTCGCTTACCACGGTCTCCTGAATCGCTTGCGTTCTACCAATTTGGCAACGGTTTTCTCTAAGGGCAATATTCAAGATACGCTTGTTAGCGTCCCCTCGCGTGATAGCATCATTCATCTGCACTCACTCATGCCGTTGCAGCGCCGGCTACAAATCAAACGGGTCATCGCGAAACAGCGAGCCCTGCGCTGTGTCTCTCTATGAGGTGTGCCGTGCCCGAAACCGTTCCGCCAACCGAGCGAACACGCGTGGTGCGCGAGCCGCAGCGCGGTGTCTACGACCGCGATACCATTTACAAAATTCTCGACGAAGCCTTCGTGTGCCACGTCGGATTTTCCATGGATGGCCAGCCCTACGTCATTCCCACGTTATTCGCGCGTGTGGGCGACGCCCTCTATTTCCACGGCTCCGCGGCCAGCCGCATGCTTCGCAATGTCAGTGATGGAATTCCCGTTTGCGTTACCGTCACGCTCACCGATGGCTTTGTCCTCGCGCGCTCCGTCTTCAATCACTCCATGAACTACCGTTCTGTCGTTGCGCTGGGAAAAGCAACCCGCGTGGATGCGCCACAGGAAAAATTCGAAGCCTTCCACGCGTTCACGGAGAAAATTCTTCCTGGTCGCTGGAACGAAGCGCGTAAACCCAGTGAAAAAGAGCAGAAAGCCACTAGCGTCCTGCGCCTTCCGCTCACCGAGGTCTCCGCCAAGGTCCGCACGGGTCCGCCCATCGACGATGATCCCGACTACGACCTGCGTGTCTGGGCCGGCGTAATTCCTGTGCACCTCGCTTTCGATGCACCGGTTCCCGACGAAAAGTGCGATCCCGCAATTCCCATGCCAGCCTACGTCGCGCACTACAGGCGGTGAACCATGGCGGACTTCGTGCCTGCGCCAATCAAGCCCACGGTCGGAATCGCCGCTCTCGAAGCTCTGGACATTCGCGTTGGCACGATTGAGCGCGTCGAAGAAATTCCTCGCTCGGACAAACTGATAAAGCTCACCGTGAATTTCGGCGGCCATTCCCGCACGATTCTCGCGGGCATCAAGAAAGAGCGCTCCAATCCGCGCGAAATCGAGGGTCGGCAGGCTTTGTTTTTGGTTAATCTGGAGCCGCGCAAAATGGCGGGTGAAATCTCCGAAGGCATGCTCTTCGATATCGGCTATGCCGACAACGTTACGCCCGTTCTCGCGGTCCCGGAGCGTCCCGTTCCCAACGGCACTCGCGCCCGTTAAGTATTTTCTCGGCGAACAATCTTACTTCGCTGCCGCCAGCTTCTGCGCCGCCGAACTAATCAGCGCCGCCTCATTTTCAAGCACGTGCGCGACCACCACGATCGCCTCGTCCGCCTGCTTCCACTGTTTCAACTCAATCGCTTCTCGCACCGCCGGAACGGTTTTCACCGCGTAGCCCGTGTAAAATCCCGGCGCATACAGTTGATGTTTGAACCAAGGCCGGTTCGGCAGCCCTTCCGCGTTCGTGAGCCTCCGTTCGCTTTCGATCAGCAGTTTGTTCACTTCCGCCAGCGAACTCGCCCCCATTGCCGCACCGCCCTTGGCATTCAACTGCTCCAGCGCCTTGCGATATTCCGACGCGCTGCGATTCAGCGTATCCACCGCATTTTCCAGCGGAGCAAAATTCAAGTGCGGCGGCACCGCCTCGACCGAAGGCGCGACTAGCGGCCGCCGCGGATCGTTCGTGGCCTGAAACACTCCCTCTTCGATCTCCCGGTTGTGCTCGCGAATCTCGTCCTGCGTCTTCTGCGCCAGCGCCTTCAGCTCCTTGAGATACGTTTGCACCGTGTCCGCAAAATCGCCAAACTCAAACGGCAGCAAATCCGCATCCGCCAGACGCATCATCGCCGTGGCTCCGGCTTGCGCCAGCGCACGGCAATACACAAAATCTGTGTCGCTGAAATGCGTGTACCAGTAGAAATCGTCGTAAATCGAATGGTAGATGCCTCCGCCGTCCTCGCCGCCAAAACCGAAGTTCAACGATGCCACGCCATCGTGCTGCAAAAACGCCGTATAGTCCGAACCGGAACCCAGCGCCGGAATCCGCAAATCGGCTCGCTTGCGAATCTCTTCACGCCCTTCCGGCGATTTCGCATTCGCGATTTCATGAAGCTGGCCGCGCTTCCACACGGTTAATTTCGTTTCCGGATCCGTGACATCCCGCGCCACATCGTTGCTGAATTTCTCCAGCGTGTGCGACCCTTCCACCTCAAAATACCCGCGCCCATTCGTGTCCGAATTGATGTACGCTACCGCGTGTGCCCGCAGCTCGTCGTAATGCTGCTCAGCCCATTCCGTCGAGCCGAGCAGCCCAGGCTCCTCCCCGTCCCACGCGCAATAAATAATGGTTCGCTTCGGTTTCCACCCGGCCTTCACCATTTCGCCCAGCGCTCTGGCCTCTTCCAGAATCGCAACCTGACCGGAAACCGGATCCTCCGCGCCGTTCACCCAGCCATCGTGATGGTTTCCGCGAATCACCCATTCATCCGGAAATGTCGATCCCTGAATTTTTCCAATCACGTCATAAAGCGTCTTTAGGTCCCAATTCGATTTCACCTTCAAGTGGACTTTCTCCGCCCCCGGCCCGACGTGATACGTGATGCCCAAACCGCCGCGCCACTCCGCAGGAGCGACGGCCCCGGTCAACGCCGCAAGCAGCGGCTGCGCGTCCGCATACGAAATCGGCAGCACTGGAATTTTCGTGATTGTCGGCGCCTCTTCCACCTTCAATCGTTTCGCGTCTTTTGTCGCCCCGACTCCTGGCGTCAGCGGATCTCCCGGGTAAAGCGGCATGTCCGCCACGCTTCCGCGTTGCACGCCATCCGGTGGGCGGTACGGGCCGCTGGGGAACGTCTCGCCTTGGACGAAACCATCTTCATGCGGGTCGGAAAAGATAAGGCATCCGACCGCGCCATGCTCTGCCGCCACTTTCGGCTTGATCCCGCGCCACGAATGGTAATAGCGCGCGATCACAATCTTTCCCTTCACCGAAACGCCCATGCGCTCGAGCTGCTCGTAGTCTTCGGGCACGCCGTAATTCACGTAAACGAGTGGCGCGGTCACGTCGCCGTCAATCGAGTAAGCGTTGTAAGTCGGCAACTGCTCCGCCTGCTGATTGGAGGTGGGATCCACCGAAAGCGCTGGCTCCTGCAGTTTCGCCACAAACTTTGGTCCGCCCTCGACGAGTTCCACAACCCGCTCTTTGGGCGTGGGAAAAAGCACATCAAACTGCTCGATCTGCGCGTCCAGGCCGAACTCTTTGAATTTCCCAAGTATCCACTCCGCGTTCTGTTTGTCGTAAGGCGACCCGACATGATGTGGATGGGCCGAGAGCAGTTTCATATACGCACGCATGTTCTCCGGACTCGGAATCGCGCGCAACTTCTCTTCCCACTGGCGTTCGGTTTGCGAAGATTCGGCCGAATAGCCATACAGCGGCTGCTCTTCAGCAATCACGTGATTGCCGGCAGGCACAAACGTCAAACAAGCGAAAACAATGGAAGCAAGCACAGTGCGACGAAACACATTTCCCCCTTAAACGAGCGCACGTATTCTGCCTGAAAGCGCCACGTATTGAAAAGCCGGGAGACACCTGCACGCGGCCGCTCGCAGGCCAATCTGGACGTACACGAGCCTGCGCGCTATGTGGAGTGCGGCAGCCCAGCCGCTGCTTTTCTTTCGTGCGCCAATCGCTGCCAGCTGCTTTGGCCCGAGTGCCGTCGAAGGTTTCGCAAACTCTTTTTGCGCTGTAGTTACGAATCCATGAGTTGTTTGGACATGAGGATGTAGTGGCACGGCACTCTCACCGGCACATCTGCCGCAAACGGCGCCGTTCCAGTCTGCCTGTAGCCCATATGCTCATAAAATTTGGGTAGCGGCGTGCGCGGACTGATGATGCGTAAATCAATCCCCCGGCATCCCGCCGCCTGAAAATAATCCTCCGCGGCTTCCATCAATTTGCGGCCCAAGCCCGTTCCCTGCCGCGCCGGAGCAACTCCCAGCAACCCCAGGTACCCGCGCTCCCCGCGCAACTCGACGTAAACGCATCCGCAAAGTTCCGCCGCGTCTTCCGCAACAAGAAATTTCCCTCTTTCCATGTACTCGCGAACTCCCGCAGGATCGATCCGCTCCCCCTCAATGAAGGGCTGTTCCACCACAAACACTGCATTGATCAACCCCGCCAGC
>WNGL01003573.1_pt1 | contig 24566 bp, 25 predicted proteins | sample 5400591 | NCBI WGS metagenome assembly WNGL01 (sample SAMN13153377, study PRJNA577476) | soil metagenome | isolation source: 80 cm soil or saprolite under Garry oak tree replicate 1 | place: USA:California | collected 2016-06-15 | reverse complement strand
TGCTCGCGGCTGGATATGAGCCCAAGAAACGCAGCGACGCTCCCGATTGGTATTTTGCTGTAAGGCCACGCGCGCTCGGTTCTGCTCGGATGAAACGCCCGCCCATCTTGCGGCATGGTGAGACGTTTCCGCTCAGCCATCTCACCCCTGATGAGCATGTGGCCTTCGACACCGTGGTTGAAGCAGCACGCGAACACGTCCACAAGGCATCTGGCTCTATGCGGGTCCCCCCAGAGCATAATGATGTAGGCCCATGAACAGGCAAAGCAACCCTCGGCAAGCGTTTGCTGCGGTGAGATGGACACATACGGCAACGATAGCCTCCGGGTAAGCTGTTTCTACGAGGCAAAATGAGTTGGCATATTTTAACTTTACCAGCGAACCAGTAAGTACAGACAAGGAGAAACGACGATGTCTTTTATTTCTTGGTTCAGATGGCCCATGCGCAAAGCTCTGTTCTCGCCTCTGCTGGCCGTGATCGCCTGCCTGATGGTGGCGGCCACGCCGACCCTGGCTCAAGTAGTCGTCAGCTCGCCGGTGCCCGGCAACGGCACCGACGGCAACGAACAGTGCGCTTCAGGTACCTATGCCACTAACCGGAGCGAGTCGAACATCGCGGTGGACCCCAACAACACGAGCCACATGCTCGGGCTCTCGAAGTTCTTCTTCAGCAGCCCGTCCAGCAGCGGCACCGACTGGTCCAGTGTGTACCTGTGCTGGCTACTTGGACCATCCGTTCTTGAAAACCGAGACACAAGCAGAAAACAACCAGGCGCTCTGAAGACGAACTGGCCGATCCTGTCTGCCTGTCACGCTGGGTGTCTTGCAGATCATTGGACGCCCGTCGGTTCAGTCGACTTATAGTATAATTGACTAGCAATAGTGAGTTATATTATTTTTATTTTGAAATGCTTCTCACAGTCGTTGCGAAAGCAGACAACGAAGATGATGACACGGGGTGCTTCTATTAGATATGGTGGATAATTCGCCAAGCCCCCAAACGGAGCAAGTGTTGGCTGGTGACCAGACAAAAAAGCCTCCATTTTGAGGAGACAGGGGTTAGTTCTTTACCAAATTGTGGCCAAATGCGCACAAAAAGCTGGGCAGGACCTGGATGGGGCCAGCACAGGGCCCACAGCAGCGTGAGAAAGTACAGGAGGAAGAACAAGAACATATGATGGTTCATGAAGAATTCTCTTGGCTTGAAATGAGGAGCAGGGACACTCTCCTTCTGAGAAGGAAGAATACGGAGTGTCGAGAGGGAAAGTCAAGCGGCTAGGAGAGAAGTTCGATTTATCCACCACCAACAACGGCAGTACCTCCATTTGATGATTTTATCGCATGGAAAGAGTCCTTGACAATGCTGGCAAAGGGCGGTAGAATTCAGCACAAAGGTGCCGTTAACTGACAAAAGGCGACCGGCGCGAAAACAAGGAGGCGACCTATGAAAACTGATCAAAGAACCAGAGGCCACGCCACATCTGACCCTCTCCAGAATCCTCGCTGACGCTCTCTCCTTTTCCCGTGTGTTCTCCGCATGCCTGGATCTCGTGAGAAGCGGCTGATGGGTTGGGCCGATGTTGGTCATGGGCTGCTCACACTCCCATGTGTCTATTCCTCAAGAAGACAGTCTTTGCACGAGTGCAGAGACACCTAATGTTGTGTTCAGGCAAGGAGAAGAAGTATTCATGCAACGAAAAAACCTCGATCTGTTCATCTGTCCCCAATGTTCAGGGAAATTACAACCCGATTCAGCAGGCAGTCGATGGCTCGATTGCCAGACCTGTCCGCTCTCGTATCCACTTCGTGATGGTGTGCCGGCCTTGGTCCTCAAAGAGACCAGAGTGCGGCCAGTCGAAACCTCCGATGAATTTGAGCGCCTGGTCAGTGAAGCGCTCCAGGCTCCTTTCTCAGGATGGGATTTTTCCTGGCTGCAAGGTCGCCGGGTGGAGACAGGAGACCCGCGCGGTGAGATTGACTATGAAGAGCGAGCACGAGCATGCGTCGCTTCGGCTTCCGCCGTCCTCGACCTGGGTACGGGAGGGGGTGAGGTGCTCTCGCGCCTGGCCCCGTTCCCATCGGTGGCGGTGGCTACGGAAGCGTATCCTCCCAACGTCACGGAGGCCGCTAGGCGGCTGACGCCTCTTGGGGTCCAGGTGATCTGGACTGATCCTGCTTGTTCGGATTCGCGCGGCCCGCAGCCGCGCAATCAATGGCCCCGCAGACGCCTCCCCTTTGCGGACGCGACCTTTGATCTGGTGCTCGCCAGTTCGACCTCCTTTTGTCCCAGGGAAGTGTCCCGCGTCCTCAAGAGCGGGGGGACGCTCCTGACCTCCCAGGGGAGAACAGAAAGGCGCAGCCCGGACCTCGTTGACGCCCTGCAAGGAACGCCACCAGAGTGGACGCAACCGGGTCAGGGATGGGACATCGACGACACGCTCGACGAGGCGGGCTTCGTGACGGTCGAGAAGATCGAGCGGGAGGGGGCGACCACCTATCGTGACATCGGGGCAGTGGTCTACTTCCTGAAAGCAGCACCCTGGGCCATCCTCGACTTCGAGGTCAATCGCTATCGCCAGCGCCTCTACCAACTCCACCTGCGCATGAAGGTGGAGGGGGGCTTCACGACGGTCGGCGGGCATTGCCTCATTGAAGCCCATAAGCCCTACCTCTAGAGGAGGCATATCAGGTGGGAAAGCTGATTGAACAATATCATATGCACAAGCAAGAGGAGCAACTATGATGCCAGGAACAACGAAACCGGAGCGGCCACCGTTGAAAAGAGCTATTGCTCTCCAGTTCTGTGCGCTCGCCGGGATACTTGGCCCCATCTTCTTTGTCCTGGGTGTGCTCTTTGGTCTGCTGCTCATGGTCTTCGCGGTCGGCTTTTTTCACCAGATGCGGGAAGTGCTCGGCCCGGAGGGCGTCGTCGTCAGCACCGTTTTCCTCATGCTGACCGGAGCAGGGCTCGTCAATGACGGTTTTTTCACCGAAGGGCCTGTTACCACCCTGCATGGATTGTTGCATGGGCTGGGCTTTCTGGTCATCTTTGGCTCGCTGGTCGCCGCCCTCTGGCTCATCGGGAACCAATTGCGCTCGTCTTCTGCCTGGCGTGGGTATGGCTGGTACACCCTGCTGACGAGCTGGGTCACGCTCGGGGTGCTCTTCTCGTCGGTGGCTCTGGCAGATCCATTGCAACTGACCGGCCTCTTTCAGCGCATCCTGGTGGTGGTCGCATTTGGCTGGTATGTGGCGATGGGATGCCGACTCTTCGTTTTCGCGAGAGCGCAAGTGCGGATACCAGAGGAGTAATGGTCCATACGGAGAAGAAAAACGGGCATATCGCTGCTCTTGCAGAGAAACGGCTGCGAGAGCAGCGAGAAAGCGAGAAGACATGCATACACGATGGTATTCCCCACGCCTGGGGAGCTTGTCGGAGCAGCAGTTTCAGGCCGCACTGGATCGCTTTCAGCTTGGCCAGCTGATCTCTGCCGAACCCGTCCGGTTTGGCAACATGGGGCAACAGGTGTTTCTCACCAGTACTCAGGGAAACTTTGTCTTGCGTGGGGCGCCCCTGGACGCGGTTCAGTTTGCCTGTGAGCGCTGGTTTATGCAGCAGTTGCATGAACGCACGCAGGTCCCGGTTCCCTGGCCCTACTTGCTGGACCAACGCTCGGATATCTTTGGCTGGAATTACATTCTCATGCCTCGCCTGCCAGGGCTCTCACTGGCTGATCAGCAGGTAAAGCAGAGTCTTTCTCTCCAAGCGCGTCAGAGCATTGCTCGTGCTCTGGGAGAGACCCTGGCAGAACTCCATCGTCTGACCTGGCCTTTCGCTGGCGACTACGATCCGGTGCGCAGTGGCATTCAACCGTTAGAACAGAACTACGCCGAGCACATTTTCTCCCATCTGCACCCTACACTGCACACGACTCCGGAAGATGTGGCATGGATTGAGGAGCTCATTGCCCAGGGAAGAGAGGCCCTTCAAACTCCTTTTCAGCCGTGCTGTGTGCATGGTGATTATCAGGAATCGAATGTCCTCGTCGAGGAACGAGATGGCCAATGGCGCGTCAGCGGCGTCTTTGACCTGTATCCCGGGTTCAAAGATCCCGAATCGGATCTTTCGCGACCTCTTGCTGCCTATCTCGATGAGTGCCCGGCTCTTGCTCAGGAGTTTTTCCGCGCCTACAGCCAACGCCGGCCCCTGCGTGCAGGCTGGCGGGAGCGCTTCCCTCTCTACATGCTCGGTGAGCGCCTGGGAATGTGGGAGTGGGCCCAGCGGGAGCAGCGGATCTGGTGGGATGAACGGTTGACCTTGCGGGAGTGGGCAGAGCCGTTTACCTCGGCCTTTGAGATGCTCTGACGCGGTCCTCTCACACCTCTGTACTGGCTACATGGTCTATCTGTTCCAAAAACCAGGAAGGGAACAAGCATACAAGAACCATATCCCCACCTGTCTGGCGAGTAGATTGCAAAGAACAGGAACGGCGAGAGCTCTCTTTGACGCTCTTTTTTGAACGGATGACCTAAGTAGCCAATACAGGCGAAATCAACAGCTTAATCTCAAAATTTACAGTCATAAGGACTCCTTTTATCTGAGCTAGAGGAGAAACACAACACTGTCTCGGACCTGAGGGCAAGGCCTGTCTAAGCTCGTGATACGTGGTCAGAGCCACACGATACGGTTCAAACTGGGGCCAGCCCCAGATGATGGGGGACTATCTTACGTCCGCGGTCAGACCCGCTGCTGTCACCTCGTCCTCACCATCATCTTGGAACCGATGTTCTTATTATACGAGCTGTCACCTGCCGCAAAGTAGTAGGCAGAGTAAACGAAACAAGGAATAGAGAAGTTGGAGCTGTATTACTTATCTGTAGGCGTGCGCTCCCTGTCTCCTTGTCCCAGTCCCGCTGTCCACGCAGCATGCATTGCCTCGGTCCGGTCGGCAACTTGGAGCTTCGAGAGGATGTTGGAGACGTGGTTGCGCACGGTCTTAGGGCTCAAGACGAGGCGTGCGGCGATGTCAGCATTGGATTTGCGCTGGGCAATCAGGGTGAGAATTTCGTATTCGCGGTTCGTCAGCTCCGGGAAGAACTGCCCAGGTCCGCTCTTGGCGGTTGGGCAAGTGCTGCCGAAGTAGTGCATCAGGCGCTCGGCGATGGTCGGACCAAAGATGGCCTCGCCGCTCGCCACGGCATGGATGGCGCGCAGCGTCTCCTCCTGGACGGCTCCCTTGAGGAGGTAGCCGCGCGCTCCAGCGCGAACGGCAGCGAAGACGGACTCGTCGTCCTCAAACATCGTGAGGATCAGAATGCGAATATGCGGGCTGGTTTGCAGGATGCGGCGCGTGGCCTCAATGCCATTGAGCCCAGGCATTTTGATATCCATCAGGATGACATCGGGCTGCAGGGATGCCGCCTGGGTGATGACCTCGTTACCTGTCATCGCCTCGCCCATCACCTGCAGATCGGGGACCGATTCCAGCAACGCGCGCAAGCCGTCGCGGAAGAGCGGGTGATCGTCGGCAATCAGGATGCGAATCGGCTCCATAGCTCCTCCTTATTCCTCCTGGGGCACCAGGCTCACGTCAGGTGCGAGGCTGCTTGCCCGCCCCGGTTGCTCGGTCTCCCGGGCAGATGCGGGCAGCGCATCCGTTGCCGGGACTCGCGGCAACCTGACCTGGATCGCGGTCCCGCCAGATGGGCCTGGTGTGATCGTACAGCTGCCGCCCAACTCGCTGGCGCGCTCATGCATCGCATGCAGTCCGACCCCGATGCGATGGCCTGCAGGAATACCCTGCCCATCATCGCTGATCGTGAGCTGCACTGCCTCCGCGTCGATAGCAAGCCGCAGGAAGCAGTGCAGCGCCTGGGCATGGCGCGCCACGTTGCTCAAGGCTTCCTGCGCGATGCGATAGGTGGCCACCTCCACGGCGGCGGCCAAGGGCGGGAGCGTTGGCGGTGCTTCGAAGGCCACCTCGAGTCCCTGGTGCTGGTAGTGCGCCGCCTGTTCGCGCAAGGCTGAAAGCAGGCCGAATTCGTCCAGGGCAGGAGGGCGCAGATTATAGACCAGGCGGCGGATATCGGTGATGGCCTCCTGCGCCTGCTGTCTCACTTCCGCCAGCAGCCTATCCGCCCGCGCGCTATCGTGTGCGAGCAGGTTGCGTGCGGCATCGACTTTGAAGGTGAGACTAGCCAATGCGGGCCCCAGGCCGTCGTGCAAATCCCGGCGCAGGCGGCGGTGCTCTTCCTCGCGCGTCGTCACCAGCCGTTCTCTCGCTTGCTGCAAGCTCTCCGTCAGGTGTTGGAGGTGGGTGGTCAGCCGCACGGCATACACCGCCACGCCTGCCTGCCGCGCCAGGTCCGCCAGCAAGCGAGCGTCCGCCTTGCCGAACGTGTCGCCTGCGCGGGCGGCCAGGAGCAGGTAGCCGACGGTCTCGGCCTGGTACACCAGTGGCACGCGCATCGGGTCAGCCGTCGGTATGCCAGAGGAGGCCACGATGTCTGGCACCTCGGCATCTGTTCTAGTGAGTGGAGCCTGATCTGGGAGCAATGCAATCGCCACGTAGGGGAGTTTGAGGGCCTGGGCGATGGTTTCCACGATGATCGGCAGCACCTTCTCCGGCACCAGCGTCGCTTCCAGGCGGTTCCCCAGGCGCGCCAGCACAGCATACGGGTCGTCGCGCTCACCATACATCAGGCGGTTGATCCCTCGTTGCAGACGCAGGCGCAGCGGTTGAAAGAGCACGGCGATGATGCCGGTGGCCAGCAGGGAGAGGATGATATTTCCCTGGACCTGGATGAGCGAACCCAGGCCGACGACGACCAGTACGTACAGTCCGATCACGCTCAGGGTCAGCGCGCCATACACCAGTGTGCGATTGATGATGAGATCGATGTCCCACAGCCGGGAGCGCAGGATGGCAAAGGCAATCGACAGTGGAATGAGGAGTATGAACACATAGACAGCCGTACCAGCAGCCAAATCATAACGCGGACCAAACTGGAAGATCGAGAGCAGCAGGTTACTATAATAGAGCAATATGACCAGAGAGAAGCCGACAAGGCCGATGGACACACCGAAGATGACCCATTTTGTTTGCTGGCGTTCTACTTGACTGGAAATTCGCCGGTAGCGATACACCTGCGCTGCCAACAAGCTCACCACCAAGCACAGAAATAAGAGTTTGATGAGCCAGGATTCGCCCAGGGGCGAGTTGGGAAAGAAATAATTAACAACCGAATAGACCACCCACCCAACTATCAACCAGCGCGTCCAACGCGGCACAAATAGCCCATTCGGAAACAGGTAAAACAAGGTGCCAAAGGATACGCTTCCGAGGAAAGCTACGAATTGGATCGGCAGCCACCATGCTGGCCCAAGGAGTGTCACCGAGCTACTATTGAAGGCCATTCCAAAGGTCACCAGAGCGAAAGAGGTATAGAGCGCTATGAAGTCGTTGGACCTCAGCCAGAAGATTACCGCACCAATTGCGAGAAAGGCCAACCAAAAAATGACGAGAACTGCATAGAAGTATGTCAAAGAGAAGTTGACGGAAAATCCTGCCGCCTGAATTTGCTTCACGGTATAAGGTGCAAAGAACACATGGCAGGCGGCAGTCGTACACACGTTATAGAGAGTAGCAATGAATGCGGGAATGCTTGCGACAAGCAATGCCAGGTTGAACACAACCACAGCTATCCATACACTGCGAGCAAGCACGAGCCAGCGTCCACGCAAGCGCGTGCCTGTCGCATTACGACTAGAAGCCTCTTCAGCAGTCGTAGTCGGTGTGTGTGGAGGATTCATACCTACACCTCGTTCAGTCGTTCGGACGCTGTGGCAGCCGAGTACGTTGTGCTCATTATACCCTACCGTGACCTCGACTGTTTAATGTTTCCTCGTCGCCCGTCTCATGGATCACATCTGCTATACCGTTCTGCTCGGCTCTACAATACCCCATGCACGAACTGACAGCGCCGCTCTTTCTTTCTCAAGCCTCGACTTTTGCTGCGCAATCCGGGCGCACAAAAGAGCAGCGTGAAGCCTCGCGGTTGCTAGGTGCGTTGGACCGAAGATTCCGAGACCTGCTTAGGCTTCCCACGGAAGCTCAGGGTCGCACCCGCCCAGACCAGGCCAGCATAGAAAAGCGACAAGAAGGTGCTGGTGAGAATGACGCTCAGAAGCCCACTCAGGGGAAATGTGAGTAACAGGAGGACAGGGCTGACAAGGATGATCCAGCCAGGAGCTTTCGAAAAGACGCGCGCTCGGATTGTCGTGATCCCCACGATCACCCCACCGATCAAGGTCAGCAGCACTCCCAGGATCATGGGAATGATCGCCAACGGCGGTGGGCCCTCTCCTCCTGGATGGGGAATCGAGCCTGGGACGGTGAGATCAAGGATTTGGACGCCGCTGAGGACGAGAAAAAGAAAGATCGTCGCGACCCACAGGAGCACCACACCGACCAATCCCCACCGCCCAATCTGTTTGGCTTGCCCGCGATAGAGCCCTGGCAACCCGGCGAGCAGAAACAATCCACTGATGACAAAGACAACGTTCGTCGGGATGGAGCCGGGACCACCGATGCCATCGGGACCTGGAATGAGAAAGATGAACCACGACGCGAGGATCGCGCCGATGGCGCCAGTCAACAACAATTGGCCTTGAAGACGTACGGACATGTGCTTGCTACCTCCTTCAGGAGAGATGAACAGGACATCTCAAGAGCAGTCGAGGAGCAGAATGCTGCAGAAGAGAGCAGTCGAGATGCCCTTCCAGTCTGCTTCTTGTTCTCTGATTGAAGTGTAGGAGATGGAGCGTCCCGCTGTCATGAGGCGCTGTCCCGGTTTTGTCCCGGTGCGTGTCCCGATTCTGTGGTTTTGTATGCTTCCGCAGACTGTCCTGTTCAGACGGAACCTGACCCCGTCGCAGCAGGAGCAGGACGCCCATCAGGATCGGCACCAGGTGATGGAGAAATGGAGGAACATTCCCGGCAGTCAAACCCGTTAACACCAGGCCAGCCAGACCGTAAACGATGCTGAGCCAACCCACCCAATGAGGCAGCACACGCGTGGAGAGGATAGCCCCGCCATAGGCGACAAGCGCTGCGAAGGCAAGAATGGTGTAGATCACGAACAGTGGCTGTATCCACAGGGTCAGCTGCACATAATAGTCTGGTGCCACACCCGTTCTGACTGTGTTCTGAGCGGCCACAGGCGCTACGCCTAGAGGAATAGCGAGGTAGATGACCATGAGCACGTCCCCGAACAGCGAGGCGAGCAGTGCCAGGGAGGAGAAGGTGCGATCAAGCGCGTCCCGGAAGAATGTGGTGAGCATGGCGAGTCCGAGAAGCGTGACGATGAGCCCACTGATGAACAAGCTGAAAGACCACTGAAAGAGAGCCGTGTGGGCAGCGATGACAAGCAAGCCTTCTCGCAGAGGCAGGATCACCATGTAATTCCCTTGCGCATCTCTGGGGATTAAACCGGCAGCTCCCAGGAAGAGGAAGCAACCGAGAATCAGTGTGAAGCCAGCGAAACGACGACGGGTCCAAAAAGCATACTTCGCCATGGGATTCTCCTTTTTTCTCTCTGTTCATGGCCTCTTTCCTCCTCCAAAGCGGAGCAACACAGAGGAGTTTTGACCTTGCCTACGGCACAAAATCGCCACCCACGCGCCTGGTTCGCAGCTTCGTCCAGGAGAGTATGAGCGATCCTGAAGGAGGCAAGCTCCAGGTGTAGGGTTGGTCGTGATCGCCACCTGCACCGCGTTCTATTTCCAGGTGCCGAGCAGTCTGGGGACTCGTGCCGTCCACACGATCACGAGTGCGAAGAGCACCAGCGCGAGACCAAACAGGAAGGAGTGATAGCTCCCGGCTCCCCACTCCACCTACCGGATCGCTTCCGCGCTGGCAAAGCGCGCGGCCTTCTCCGCTGCTGGTGCGCTCGCCCACGCATTCACCGCTTGCTTGAGGGCCACCCCATCGACGGCCTCAAAGACGCCGTACAGCACCAGCGCCATCCCTGCCGCAATGGCCCCGAAGAGACCCACCCAGCGCGGGGTTCCTTGCGAGACGCCCAGCGCGAAGAACAGGACAATCAGTCCAGCCAGGGCGACCGCCATCCCAACGAACTGGCCGAGGTGGATGACAACCCAATTTCCACTGGCGGCATAGTCAGCAAACGTGGCTTCGTATGTATTGCCACCTCCAGGGTGCAGGAGCTGCGCGACACCTAAGAGCACTTCACCGACGAACACCAGCGTCGCTGCCAGACGAAGCAACTTGTGATGAACCATGATGGACCTCCTGGGCGTCCTGTGTGTGTGTGTCTCCTGATGTGTTCTCTCAGAATCTCTCGAATGTTAGGGCAGGCTTCGAGCAGCCTGGGCTTTCGCGTTCCGGAAGATCGGTTTGTAGGAGATCACGAGTGCTGCGATCCAGGCCACCGGATAGGTATATAAAAATTCCCAGCCAAACCCCTGCGATTCTCCACCGAACCATTGATAGAGCGGTGAACCGTGCTGAAACCACCATCCTTGCATGACGAGATCAAATCCCGCCCCCACGAGTAAGGCAAACAGCAGCGCATACCAGCCACTGCGCCGCCCCTCTTTCAAGAGCGTCCGTGCAATGACAACGAGCAGCACGGCTCCAATGATCGTGTAGATGCCCGCCATGAAAAAGTGCAGGCGCGCGTGGGGCAACAGATGCATCGGCCCCGGTGCAAGGGTGAAGAACAGTGCAAATTGTCCATGCTCACTGACGATCACCAAAGCCCCTAGAATCACCAGCCAGGAGGCGGTATTTAAGCTTCCCAGGCGGTTGCGCGCCAGGACCAAAGCGGGTACCACCGCCAAAGCAATCACCCCTGCAATGAGCGTAGAATCTTGAATTGACATGCTAACTCCCTCCTTCGGCATACAACGGTACAGGTGGAGCCACCCCAGCACCGGATGCGAGCGCGGGTGAACGGGCCTGACTTCCAGCGCCATGTGTCTGGTTGGCTTCCCTGTAATGCAACGCGATAGTAAATCATATGACACTGACCTCCTCCTCAGCACGACCAGGCACGGGAGGCTGTCATCACCTTAAAGTAGCACAAGCAGCTGCAAAGAGCAGCTCGCTCTTTGGGTCAGCTCTCGATCAGTGACTCCAGCTCACGGCAACCCTGGCCGTCGATTGATAGGTCAAGCTCACCGTGTCAAAGGGATCGTGCAGGGTCCAGGAACAGGTTCGTTGCAAGAGGATCGTTCCGGCCCCCGTCAAGGAACTCGTGGCGGGACCGTGGTACACGCCCAGATCGCTTGACGCAGCAACACCAGCGATCACATTGTTTGCACCATCGATAGCATCTACCGCCATGGGACAGGCGCGCTCATGTGAATCGGCTGTGTAGCTGATCGCGTAGCCCGTGCTGCTGACAGATGGTGGCTGTGTCGAGAGCCTGCTGCGTGCCGCGACATCGATCAGCGTGACGGGGGCGAGCTGCCCATTGCCTGGCGCATAGCCCGTGTAGGAGCAGATATACCCTCCCCGTGCCACGCTCAACGTATACATCGGCGCCTCGTTCAACTTCAGGGCGACGCCATTGCATGTGACCGCTTCCTGGTGCGCGAAGCGTACCGAGTTGTCCTCTGCCACGACAGCGGATCTGAACTGCAAGGTGATCTGACTCCTACCATCGGTCGCATCCTGATCCTCGGTGATCCCGATGGTCACCAGAAGCTTGCTGGCCGAGGTATCCATCGGCGTGATTGCCCCGAGAGAAGTGGAAGCGGAGACTCCTACGACGTCACAGGCGCTCAGCAGGATGGCACTGAGCAGGATGAGCAGGACGGAAATGAAGTATTGTGTTCGCATACAATCGCCTCCGTGTCAGATGCGTCTGGCATGAATCGTCTCAACGCATGAAGCAGGACGTGCCGACCAAGCCGCCATCGTGTCTCAACTGCATCCGCACGCTGCGAACCGGCATGCAGCCGTCACGTGACGGTTGGGGCTCCATCCCTGGACAACCTACGGCTGGAGGTCACCGTGCTGGACCCTGACCAGCAGCTTTACCCAGGCCAGGACTTGCGGCATCGCGATGGGCAACGTGAACCGGTAGGGGAGGTCATGATCCCCACCCGCCCCACGTTCGAGTTCGACGCGTCTCCTCTCCAATGAACTGATGCCTCGCTCATCCAGGGGCTGTGCTTCTCTGCTCTTCTCGCCCAGTGGTGATTCGGTGACGAGAGCGATGGAGGTCGTCCGCTCGTTCCCCTGTCTGCTCCCTGCTACTGCCCCTGCTGCTGCCTCTCGGAAACCGATCATCCTCGCGTGCAGGAATTGTGCCGCCGTGACCGAGGTGGACAAGAGTCCCTGGTTCTCTCGCCCGATCTGCTCGTTCATCTCCTCACGTGAGGAGGAAGAGAAGACGCGCAAGCGATCCTGCGGAAAAGCATGATAGAGCCGAAGCCATTGAAACACGGCAGAAAGCTCACTGAGCATTGTTGATTTCCACTGCCAGGCGGGCAAGTGACCTAGCTGGATCGCCACACGATAATACATCCTGTTTCTCCTTCTCCCCAGCGCACAGAGAACGCTCTCAGACGCAGTGCCAGCTCGCCCCCGTTTTCCGCTTGTGTCGGGAATACTGCCGATTCTCTTTAGAGAGGGCTGTAAATTGCGGCTGTCAAGTAGGCATGATTCCGGTTCAAAATCCGGCATCGGTTTCGACGAAAGTCACACACCAGCTCCCCCAGGCCAACGGCGAACCGTTGGTCTGCTTGACTCCACCCCTCTTACTGCTTCTCTGTTCCCGCGAGCGTTTCTCCTTTCTGACTCAAGGTGACGGCTTCTTTCCCACGCAGGCGGTACGACGAACCCCGCACGTAGAAGACCTCTCCATGATGAAGCAAGCGGTCAATGATGGCCATCATCAAGGCCGTGTCGCCGACCAGTTCTCCCCAACTCGCCAGGCTTTTGTTGGACGTGATGACCGTAGCGCCTTTCTCGTAGCGGCCACTGATGATCTCATAGAGCACCGGGCCAACTTGCGGCTCCATGCTCAAATAGCCAAACTCATCGAGGATCAGCAGATCACATTTCACCAGAGACTCGATGAGGCGAGTGATCTCGGCACGGGTTGCGGCGGTGAGAACGGCGTTGGCGACCTGTTGCGCCATCACAAACCGCACGCTGTAGCCCAGTTGCACCAGCTTGGTCCCAACGGCAATCGAGAGATGAGTTTTCCCAACCCCGCTTGGCCCAATCAGGACCAGCGAACCCGCCGTCGGAACGCTGCTGCTGTCAAAGAAGCGTAGCATGACGGTGCGTTTGAGTTCGGGATGCAGCGTGAAGTCGAACTGCTCAATGGTGGCGGCATAGGGAAAGCCAGCAGCTTTCATCTTGCGCCGCAGGTGGTTCTCCTGGCGGGCCAGCAGTTCTGAGCTTCCCAGTTGCTCCAAGAACTCGCCATAGCCCATCTCCGTTTGAGCTGCCTGTTCCACCCAGGTGGGATACACTTGCCGCATCCGTCCTAACTTCAACTCGCTGAGCTTGTGATCAAGCGCCTGGCTCATCTTCCGGCTCCTGTCTGCATCCCTGCCGGTTCTTGCAACTGCTCGCGGTTCGCCACATACTGTTCATAGTTGGCCAGGTCACGCTCCACGTCCTGCTGCGTTGGCACCGAGGGCAAGAGTGCTGACATTTGTAATTCCATCGTCCCATTCGGCGTAGAGGCCATCGGCATGCTCACAATCGCACGCACATACTCCGCGCCGTACATCTGCTGTTCCGCCGCCAACTCCAGCGCTGCCACGAAATCGGCGTGCCCGACCCGCCTCGGCCAGTTCATACAGCGCAATCATCTGCTCCTTCATCTCGGCTCTGCGCTTGTGACAGAGGTCTCGCACATAGCCATTGACTGCCGGGGCCAGGTCACACAGCCAGTCGCGGTAGACCATGACGCGGGCGCGTGGTTTGGTGCGGAAGGCCGCTTCAAAATGCGCCGGGTTCACGATACGCGCATGCTGCTCCTGCGATCGCACATGGGTGGCCACCAGTTCCTGGTCGGCAAACAGGTCAATGCGGCTTACGTGAAGGCGGGCGGTTAACGCCCGCCCGATGAGATGGGCTGGCACCGAATAGCGGTTGGTTTCAATGGCGACCAACCCCTCACGGCTCACCACCACACAATCGAAGAAGCCGTAGTCCTGCGCCGTGGAGGGCCTCGTCCCAAAGGTGCGCTGCTCCTCTGAAAGCCTCTCGACGGGTGGCTGTCCGGTGGCATCCGATGGCCGCTCGGTATTGACGCGCTGCAACCAGGCCGTACATTGCTCTGCCAGGTCGGCATCATCGTGAAACGTGCGCCCCGCGATGAAGTTCCCCTTCACAAATTTGACCAGGTTCTCGACGGCTCCCTTCTGGTTCCCAGACGCCGGGGCGCAGGCCTCAGGATGAAATTTGAACTCCGCCGCCAGCGGTCACGGTAGGCGGGATTCCAGACCGGCTCATGCTCTTCATTGCGACCCAACACCGCCGTTTTCATATTGTCCGTGACCACCACCCAGGGCACCCCACCGATGGCCTGGAAAGCGGCAATCAGGCACCGTAAGAGCGTTTCTTCCCGCATATCGGTGTGAAAACTCACGTACATGAAGCGACTGTATTTGAGCCGGGCGGCAAAAAAGTAGCGCGTTTGCCCTGCCAACTCCGGCGAGGTGGCGGCCATGTCACGTACCTCGCCCCAATCGATTTGCAAGAATTCGCCTGGCACGCCCTCAAAACGCACCGCCAGATCGCGTGGCGTCTGCTTGCGTGCCCGGCGCACTTTGCGCACATAGTCGCGAGATCAGCGGTTTCTCCACCCGTGTAGGGATGGTCCCCATCCGCTCGCGCCAGCTCCAGCATGCGGGTCACCGGCAGATTCTTGTCGAGCCATTGGGCAATCTGGGCCTCAAACACCGCCACAGCACTGCTCCGATTGCGCGTTTTCGGCTTCTTCTCCACATCCTCGCGCAGCACACGGGCGATGGTATCGCGATGATGGCCGGTGAACTCGGCGATCTGGACGTTCGTCCAGCCCTTTTGTTTCAGGTAATAGATGGTTGATCGTTCCATGTAGCGTAGCATCCTCTCTGCCTCCACAGTACATTTGATACTGTAGAGCATACCTCAGTGATGCCACATTTTAAACCGGATTCCTGCTGAGTTTCTTCCCGTATTTTACAGTCCCGATGTGTGTCCTGATTTTACGGAGCGAAGAGGGGGAGTTCGCGTGTTCCGACTTTGCTTTTGGAAACAGAACTCGCCCTGTATGCCTGACCTTTTTCCCATACGGTTGGGTGCTCCCATGGGACATGGTGGATAATTCGACAAGGCCTTGTAAACGAAGTTCGGGCTGGTTTTCTTCTCATTCGACGGGATCAGGGATGGTACCTGATCCTGACGGCCCACACGCTTGTCACTGCTTTCACCTCCACCAAGCCATCCCTTGCCAAATCACCGAGCGTCTTCTCATGTCCTTGACGCTCACCTGCTCAAGCGTGGCACCAGCGGCAAAGGATAGCACAAGACTTCGCGTGTTGACCACCGTCGGTGGGTTCTGCCAGCTGCCATCGCTGGAGTGCGTTGCCGGTAGCGTTGCGCCAAGAGTTTGCCCCCTCGTTCTCGCGGCTGCACGAGCGCCACTCGGAGTGATTCGTGAGGACGCACAAAGTGATAGTAGCCTCGCCACCATTCCAGGTGAGCCAGCAGCTGTGGAGCTTGTTGGGAAGTGGCCCAGGTTCGACGAGCCAATGCCGCTATTCCATGTCGGAGCGTCAGATTCATCCGCTCAATGAACGCCGTGTTCAACCGTCCTGAGAGACCTACTCCCTGTAAGGCCGCTTTGAGAGGGTCCTCTGTCCCGAGCCGCATCACGTGCCTGACGCGGACCAGCTTACGCCGTCGGTAGCATTTTTTCACCTGGCCGTAGATCAGGTTCGCGGCCACCTGCCACCGGCGCACTCTCCTCCCTCGACAACTTCCTGTGAGCCAGTGCCCAAAATGAGCCGTGAGGGCATAGAAGTAGAGATTGAGCCCGTCACTGGTGAAGAGCGGGAGGCAGCCAGGAGCCAAGAGCTCTCGCAGGGAGTGGATGAGCAGGTGCGCCATGTGCTGCGTGCGGGGACCCAGATGGAGCACAGGCAGAATCTTGGTGCAAGGGTCGATAGCTAGCCAGAGCCAGAGCACCTGTGTGGCGCAGCGGAGCCGGGTGCGCAGTTCGTCCAATTGGAGGTGCGGGAGGTGGAGATGGCAGAAGGACCGCTCGTGCAGGGTGTGTGCGTGCTCGCCAGCTCGGGACAGCCAGGTGGTGATGGTGGCTTGTCGAAAGCCGAAAACACGCTCGGCAGCCGAAGGATCCAACCCTTCGGCCAGCACTGACAGCACCATGGCGACGTGATGGGAAGGGGTTTTCAAACGGTACAGGGGCGTGTTGCGTCGGGCACTGAAGGTGGTGTGGCAGGCCTGGCAGCGAAACGTTTGGATCCGCTCAGCAGAGCCATGCTTGCCATCCCCGACGAGAGCATGGATCTGAGCATCGGTAATGCTGAAGTATAGGCACTTTTGGTTGGGACAGGCGTAACCCTCGGTGTTGACTCGCCTGGGTGCTCCCCGGCGGCTTTTGATCTCGCGCCAGGGGCGTACTGGCGCTGGCCCTACAGCCGACGCGGGAGTGGTGGCGTGACGACAGGCGGAGCAATCGTCTGGGGTTCGTGGCTTCAGGAGACGTTGGTGCGTGGTGCGCTTGGCTTCTCCTGGTGAAGATGAAGACCAAAAAGGAAACCAGTCAAGACGCCAAAGCAGTGCCAGACAGAGGAGGAGACAGACCACAAGCAAGACCACGAACACATGAAGGACCATACAAAACCTCGCTGCTTGAAATGGGGAGAAGAGAAAGCTCCTTGAGAAGCAAGGATAAGGCGAGTCGAGAGTGCTGTCAAGCGAGTGGGAGAGATGTCCGATTTATCCACCACCCAGTGGGGCAGTACCGGGAGTCGACCCGTCCTGCTGGATCTGGCTAAACTGATCTGGGCGAGGCTCTTGGCCTAGCCCACAGGCCTGCAGCAACAGATCACTGGTCTGAGCGATCATGTGAGTGTGCGCTGCAGATGCTTGATGGGGGTCTACCCGAGGTGTATCATGAGATGACATGAGGAGGATGATCCTTTCTTAGGACGTTTCTGATGAAACGATCTTCCTCTTTTTTTCTCTTCTTGGCAACTCGATTCCCCATTTAGTTCGTCTCAGTGGTCGCAGGCGCATGACATTTCAAATTAAGTGAGCCTTCTTGCTAGAAATGCAGGCCTCGTCTGTTGAAATCTCCTCTTGCTTATCCCTGTTAGTGTGCTTGCCCGCTTATGCTGTTCTGCTCTGAACACAACGTAAGCAAACACACGTAATGTGTTTGAAGGAGAGCCACACATGAAGGCCACTGGTTACTCATGCGAGCCAACGCGAGTCCAGGCTGAGATGATGTCTGGTCCCCTGGCGGTACCACGCTGACTGACTATCCCCTCTTGCAGGCGAGAGGCCAGCGTATCGATGTCGACCTCCTGCTCTGTGGCAATGCCGAACTTGAGGATGAGTGGGAGTATATTGCGAATCGTCAGAGCCCCTATTTCATAGCCGCTCCAATTGGGTCCTGCACCAACTACTGCCTCGCTGTACATCTGGGGTGCCGGCAGGCCAGCGTCCAGGAAGAGGCTATGGAGTCTCATCCCCACTTGGAAATCCAGGCCAGCGTGACGCAGGGTTTCTCGTATCCAGGAGCCCACTTGATCGTAGAGGGCACAGGGAGGCAGCGAATTGGAGACACGGGTGAAGTCATATTCCTGGAAACCGATGCTGCCTTCTGGACGCAAGGAGCGCACGAGCCGACCAAGCGCTGCCACCGGCTCCCTCAGATGCAGCAAAATGAAGCGGCCCACGATCGCATCAAAATCCCTGGCGAACTCCATCTGGGTGATGTCAGCCTGCACAAAAGACACATTCGTGAAGGCAGCCGCTTCTGCACGCCTGCGGGCCAAATCCAGCACCGTCGGGTTGCTATCCACCCCAATCACTTGGCCGTCTGGGCCAACTCTGTCGGCTAGCAGCAGGGCGACATCCCCTGCGCCAGTGCCTACATCCAGCACCTTCATTCCTGCCTTGATCCCTACCTCTTCAAGAAACCGGTGGGTGGCAGGATGCCAGAGTTCTGCCTGCTTCTGCAAGCGTCGCAGCTCTTCGTCTGAGTGCCCTAACACATAGTGCTGGGAGGATTGGTTCTTGCCATTCATGATCTTCTCCTTTGCTTCATTTCTCCTGATCGAGCTCACTATTCCACTGAAAAGGAGCCACAGGAGCGGATGACACCATACGTACTTTCCTTCCTCTTCGCAGGAAGGGCGCATTGATGACACACCTACCACGGATGAGAGCCTGGTTGCCTTCTCTTGACAGGAGGGGTTCTCCTTACGTTGGATGTTCACTGATGAGGAAGTGCTTCTTCCCTGCTTGGAAAAGCCAATGTGCAACTGCATCCACTCTTAAGACGATGAGCAAGCAGATTTTTCAGCCATGGATTGCTCACGGGTTGGAGAAACGAACTTGCTTGCTAAGATTTCATAAGTATTATCTCCCCCTTTTGGCGGATTTATATGTCAAACGACAGAAACGGCCAGGAAATGCTTCACGAATAGCTGCCGATCAGGTTGTATAATGTGGTAGGGTTTGATGAGTAGCCATGCGAGAAAGGCGTGACGTGCTTGCTCGGTCGGTAATGTCACGTTTTCCTGAGAGACAGAACTCCGATCGATTGTCCTAGCTGGCCTCAAAGGAGGAATACTATGGGTCAGAACGTGCATGTGAACATTCAAGGTCAAAGATGCGCTCATGGTAGAACAACCTATGATGGGCCACCATGTGACAATGAGTGAGGAGAGGGCTGTATGTCACTGGAAGGGAAACAGTTCAGTCACTATCGCATCCTCCAATTGATCGGGAGAGGCGGCATGGGGGAGGTCTACCTGGCCGAGGATGTCCAGATCCTGCGGCAGGTCGCAGTCAAAGTGATCAGGCTCGAGACGGTTCAGCCTGACGATGAGGCCATCGCACCTGTGCTGCGCCAGTTTTTGCGCGAGGCCACTACCATCGCCAGGCTCGATCATCCCACTATCCTGCCACTGTATGACTACGGCGAAACGATGATCGATGGCGCTCATGTCGCCTACCTGATCATCCCTTACCGCCCCGAAGGATCGTTGGTCACCTGGCTGCGAAAGCTAACGCAGAGGCAGCAGACCCGGCAACTGACACTGAAACAGGTCGTGCATGTGATCCAGCAAGCCAGCCAGGTCCTGCAATATGCACACGATCACCAGGTCATGCACCTGGACGTCAAACCCGCTAATTTCTTGATCCGCAGCCGGTCGGGAGCCGACGAGTACCCTGACCTGCTCCTGAGCGATTTTGGCATTGCCCGCCTGGCGAGCGCCACCTCCAGCGCCAGCCAGCACGCGCGCGGCACTCCCACCTATATGGCCCCGGAGCAATGGGCCGGTAAGCCAGTGTTTGCTAGCGACCAGTACGCCCTGGCGATCATGGCCTACGAGTTACTCGCTGGCAGTCCTCCCTTCCAAGGTACACCTCTGAACGTGATGTTCGCCCATGTTCAGGAACAGCCCAAGCCAGCACACGATCTGAATCCCAGGCTTTCACCAGCCGTCGATCTCGTTCTGCAGCGTGCCCTGGCGAAAAAGCCGGAGGAACGCTTTCCTTCGGTCGCCGCGTTCGCCCAGGCGTTCCAAGAAGCCTTCCAGGGCGTGCCTGAAGAGAGCACGCTCCGGGTGCTTGAAACGCCCGTACAGATTCCTCCGGCAGCCAACGACGTTGCCTCATCCCTTCTCAACTCCCAGCCCGTCCAGCCTCTTCTGCCAGCACAAGAGATGTCCCCACTCCCACCACCACAGCCCAAACGTTCGCGTTCACCGTTCGTCGTCGTTGTCCTGATCCTCCTCAGCCTGATGCTGCTTGGGGGAGTGAGTGTGGGCCTCTATGGCGCTGCTACAGGCAAGTGGCCTGGCCAGGGCGCTCAGAACAGAGCTCTTGAAAAGGTGGCGGTTCCCTCCTACTTCGATCCCGGCTCCTTGTGGACGCAGATGGAAAGTGGTGCTTCTACTACAGGCCTGGCCATCATGAATCCGAACAGTGGGCCGGGGACAAGCAAAGACCAGAGCTATGCCGACCAAGTGACCCACACCGAAGCGAAGGGCATCATCGTAGTTGGCTACATCTCAACATCCTATGCAGGAACGCACAATACAACTCGCACCTTGGCGGCGGCTGAGCAAGATGTAGACACCTACTATCGTTGGTATCCCGACATCGAGGGTATTTTCGTTGATGAGGTCAGCATTGACTGTAGCAGCCGAAACTCCTACTACAAACCCTTGTATGACTATATCAAAAACAAAGGGGGTGTAGCTAAGGTTGTTTTGAATCCGGGGACGGATCCAGCTGAATGCTATATGTCCGCCGGAGACATGATCGTCAACTTTGACGACTCGTACGCTGCCTATGTCAATTGGACTCCCACAAGCTGGGTATCGAAGTATGCAGCCAGCCGGTTCTGGCAGATGATCTACGGTACCAGCCGGGCGGATATGCCTCATGCGGTAGCGTTCTCCAAGAACCGGAATGCGGGCTGGGTCTATGTCACCGACGATGGGGGAGATAACCCGTATGACACGCTCCCATCGTACTGGAGCAATGAGTTGTCTCTGGTGAGTCAGTCATGAAGGGTGTACATTTTTGTTCGGTGTCCACTCGAAGCCAAAAGAGAGATGCAACGATGGCCTAGCCCTCATGTATGCTCTGTGAAGGATATGGTGGCTTATATAATAGTTTGGGTGTAGCCCCCAAGGGGCAATCCCTCGGGAGGATATACTGGTGAGAGCAGCGGGAGAGCCGAAGTTTTGGCTTGTGGCCTGTTCAGATACCTGAACAGTGACCTCCTGGAAGAGACGGCTCCCCGTCCACCAGGGTCAAAAGGGTCTATAAGGCTTGTTGCAACAGTTAACGGCTTCTCGAAAGTCAACCGCATGGCTTGATTGCCTATCCAGCATGAGCTGACGCTCGCCCCGGCCAAAGAAGGAAAGACGCCGGAGAATGACGCCAGGAAATGGACAGAGATGGGAAATGAAGGGAAAGCAGGTGTGCGATGAATAGGACTCCATCGGTTCCCTCTGAGGAGGAAGCGGTTATCAAGTACGTCTGTGGGATTGATATTGGAAGCCAATCCTGTAGTGTTTCCCGTCATCATCACCTGCAGTTTCCTTCACATCGTGACTAAGCACTCATGGTTCGCTCATTTTGAAAGCTCATGGTTCGCTCATTTTGAAAGTCAGTTCAGCAGAATGGAGAGCGAGTGTGGAATACAAAGTTGATGGGAAGCCGAGCAAAGCGATGATGCGCTCCTGTAAGGCTGAAAGGGGGGTCACATGGTAGACCGTCTGTGCCTGCTGACTGAGGGCGGTCAGATGCAGCCCCTTAAAGGCCTTCAACAAGGCCTCACTGGTCGGTCGTCGCGTGGCACGCTTGGGATTGCCCGCATAGAGTCCGGCCAGCGCTTGTTGCTGTTCAGCCAGCTGGCCGCGCACCTGGTATTCCAGCAAACAGAGGACACGCAGCCCCAGCGAGAGCAAGCGCAGCAAGCCCTTCACCCGTGGCTCAGAGGTCAACTGCAGCGGAGACACCGACAACGGACGTCCTTTCAAGCGTCCGAAGCCGCGCTCGATCAGATATTCCTCGCGGTAGGCCAACACGGCCTGCTCCAAGGACAACTGCTCGGTAGGCTGGTTGGTGACGTAGACCTGCCAGCCCAAACAGGCCTCGGCCTGCGCCACGGCGCCGGCATTGACCTGCACACTCACGCTGACTTCTCGCTCGACGCGGGTGTCTGCCGCTCGGTCTCGATAGCGGCGCACGGGCCGTTCACTCACCACTCGTTCCTGATACTGCACCTCCAGCAAACCGTCCACACGGTAGCGATGCACAATCGCCTCGACCACCTCGCGCACCTCGGACACCTGCCGCAAGACTTTCTTGCCTCGTTGGTGTTCGGACTGATTCAGCAGGACCAGTTCCGCTTGCGCTTTGGTCAGTCGCTCCTGCAAAGCCGCCTGGTGCCTCTGCGCCAGTTTGAGCGAGCGGATGACCAACACCCGTTCGTCCCACTGCACAGCGGACTCCCCCTGCATCAACGTGACCTGCCGCGTGTACTCATAACCAACCGCAATCGCTTCGGGGGAGCCATCCTCCTCACTCTGCCGTTCGATCGTCGTCACCGCTTGGGTGTTCGCCTGGACGGGAGCCACCAACTGCTGCAAGCTGGCCTCGCTCACTTGCACGCCCGAGAGCGGACACAGATAATAGTCGCCACTCTGCTGCACGTAAGCTCGTGTGGCCAGTGCGGCCATCTTGCAATCGCCCACATACAGCAGTCCCACCTGCTCCAGCGTCCGTTGAGCGTGTTGAATCGCTGGCACATACAATCCATCATCGGCCCGCTGCCCGCTGACAATCGTGACCCCCAGGGGCAATCCCAAGGGATCAAGGGCCGACAGCTTGATCTTCACTTGTGGCAAGTCTGGTCGGTGATCCTTGCTATGACCAAACTGAAACAAGCCGTCTGGACTGGGGTGAACATAGCCACTGACCGTGCTACTATCCACCCGCACCCGACGGGGATGCAGATCGTATACACGGATCAGGTGCTGACTCAGGTCCCGCTCGAAGGTCTGCCACTGCTCATCGTCACTCAGGTAATCCAGCACCGCGGCCAGGCGGTCATCACTCAAATCCAGGCTGCGCATCTCTTGCCCCAGGCAGGCTTGCAAGCAGTTCAGACGCTGGCTCGCCCAGGGTTCAACGTGATTGAGCCAATGGTCCCCTTCCGAGAGGATGTGACTCAGCCAGACCACGCTGACTGTTCCCAGGCTCAGACCTTGCCAGTTCCCATGTGTTGGAAAATGCCGATCCAGCAGCTTGCTTACCTGCATGCGTTCCAGTTGCGCCAACAGGATCGGCACGTCGTCAATTCGTTCTATCGTGAGAGGTTCAATTTCGTCCATGACGCTAGTGTAGCCTCAATCTTGGTACCTGTCTAGTAAAATGAGCGAACCATGAGTAAGCAATCATCCAGTATTCCAGAAGAGCCGTTCAAGAGCCTGGAAAGCAGATGGAAGAAGCTTGGAGAGAGGGAGGGGGAGCGGAGGACACCCAGGAGCAGCGGTGCAGAAGGCACGACAGAGCTGATGATCGCCTCTTGCAGGGCAGCCACCAGTTCCACCAGGCCAGTGGCGTGGTGTGGAAATGAGCAGAGCAGGTCCTTCCAGTTTACGCCCACAGGCTCACCTGGTGCAGACCCAGATACCTGAGCGCCGGGCGATGGCCGTCGGAGCGTGCCTCCAGGCGCATCAGCGTCACATACTCCTCGAAAGGCACGAGCTTGCCGTAGAGCCCTTTGATCGGGAGGCGTGTGATGTGTGTGGCTCCCTGCAAGAGGTCAAAGACCTGGTCCGGGGCATGCACGACCAGGTTGATCCGCTGACCTGCCAGCTTGTAGCTCACGTAGTAGCGCATGTCATCAACCGTCACACTCCCATCGGCACGCACCGTACGAGCAAAGGCCTGCCCATGGATGGACTGCATCCAGCGGTCAGGATCGACCTTGGTAGGCACTGCAGGCAGCGTGGGCAAGGTGGGGAAGGCGACGCGCGGCGGGACATTGCCACAGGAGCGCCGCCTTTAGGGGACGCTCCGTGTTGTAGTGGGCCATAAAGACCTCGGTCACCTCACGCACCTGGTGCAGGGTGCCTGGTCGATGCAAAAGCCTCCACTCTTCTTTGTAGGTCCTGTGCAGCCGTTCCACAAACGCGTTGGACCAAGCCGTCAACTACACCGTCTCCGTCCCTAGCGGATGGACTTTTCACGGTCACCCATCCCTTCCATCCCTTGTATGGCCAGCAGTTTGAGATTCTCAGTTGCCGGCACAATTGGGGAGAATATCGGGTCACCTTTTACGATACCGCTGACCACGTGCGGGGGCTGCCAGCAGCCTGGACGAGTATTGTTCCTCCTGATCCCACGGTGGTCCTTGCAGATGGTCGAGCCGCCTTTCGCGTGGCGGATCTCCTGCAGCTTTCCCACCTCATTGAGCGCATCGAAGAGGGGAGAAAGGGGGAGGCAGAGTGTTAAGCCAATTTTGCCGGATGTGTAAAGGGAATTTTGCCGGACATATCGAAATTAGATGGCGTTTCCATGCCGTGAAGAGCGCATTTCTCTTAAGAATATTGCCTCTATTCTCCTTGACAGTCGGTCCGAAAATAGCTAGACTAGCAAGAAGAACTTTGCTGCCTCAGGAGTCGATCATGTCGGACGAAAAACTCAAGGCCTTGCATCAATCTCATGCCCTTCATCCCCATCCTGATCAGGTACGAGACCCGCTCTTTACGAGTGGATCGCCCTTCTTTGATCCGCGCGACCTGGTGC
>WNGL01002733.1_pt1 | contig 24568 bp, 20 predicted proteins | sample 5400591 | NCBI WGS metagenome assembly WNGL01 (sample SAMN13153377, study PRJNA577476) | soil metagenome | isolation source: 80 cm soil or saprolite under Garry oak tree replicate 1 | place: USA:California | collected 2016-06-15 | reverse complement strand
GGATGGAGGAAATTATACCAGGGCAACTTTTTCCCAGACTCTTTAAACAGGCTATCCAGGAGCTTCTCCAAGCGTGGAGTAATGTCGTGTGTAGAGATGATGTTGCCATTGGCATCCCTGGCATCTTCCATACTCTGATTGACATCCATAAGACTAAAGAAACCGATCGGTGATCCCATAGTGGAAATACTACCGAGACGAATACCTTGTCCTGGATTGGGTGACACACCAAACAAGCCACTACGAATAGCTGCGACGCTATCATGACCGGGTGCATCAACCGGGTCCCAACGGGCACTAAACAACATATCGAAGAGGATGATCGTCCCCATACTGTGGGTAACAATGTGCAGACGGTCGTCTTCAGAGCCATGTGCTTGTAATTCTGCTACCGCCTGTCTCTCTAGTGCATCAGCGACGCTGGCACCGCAAGAGCGACTAATGTAGAGAGCACCATCACCGACGAACTGCAGAAGCTGCTGCTCACGAAATTGTAAGAACCAGAGCTTCTGCCAAACCGCCGAGGCTTGATATGTTTTGAGGAGATCTTGCTCTTCATCCTCATTCACATTGCCCCAGTAGAGTGCTATCTTCTTGAGAGCACGACCTTGAGGGTTGTGATAATAGCGTTGAATGAGGTTGAAAAGCGGGTCAGCATAGCCAGGTTGGGGACGCGTCTCACGTGTATTGACACCATGATTAAAGAGAATATAATCTGTAGCCATTGGTGTTACCTCCTTATTATTCAGGTATAGTTCGATACGATGGATCAAACATACACTTACTATTACTACGCTTGGCCCTGACGTTTTTAGGATATGAGTTTTACTAATTGCTGCATAAGCAGCAAAATTTTCTGCGTTGCCAGAGTCTGTGAGAAGTGAGGTAGAGTGCTGGAATATAATCAGAAGAGCCTTACTCATCAGCATATAATTTCTTCCCATACTTCAATACCCTATCTGGCATCTTCTGATAGTTCAGTATCTTATGCACTATACGAAAACCAACCGCCTTGTATAGTTCCAATGCTGGACGCGAAAAGCTATGTGTCTCCACATATATTGTATCAACACCCAAAGCTTTCAAGCGGCGGAAACACTCCATCTGAATAGCTCTTGCCAGCCCCAATTGCCGGAAGTGAGGATGAGTTCCTAATGGCTCTATCTGAGCCTCTTTACCACGCCGTGCCCCTTGCGTTTGGTTGAGCCAACAGGTACAAAATGCTGCCAGTGAGCCATCGGGAGCAACGACAACCAGATTAAGTTCTGGATTGTACTGGGGAGATTGTAATAGACGCCGACACCATGCAGCTGTCATATTTGTTGAATCAAAGACGGTCTGATGCAGATCAACATATGCCTTGACTTCTTTCTCTCCTGCTAGAGGACGTATCGTGAAACCTGGAAGCAACTGTGGCTCAGGAATCGCACCAGCCAATGAACGCTGCATATGGACAACGTGCCAGCTAGCAAGCATAAAACCATGCTGGCGGAGAAAGGCTATCTTGTCTACCTGATTCTCTCGCACTTCGATATAGTCGTAGAAACTATGTCCACGCTCCCGAGCAAGTTGAGAAAAGTGTTGAATAGCCCATTCGAGTACGAGTGTTTCAATACCATCTTCTTTGGCAGCAGAAGTATATGCAGTATCGAGGACAAGAAACGCAGGCTGCCGTACCACAAAAGCCTGTAACCTGCCCTCATCATCCTCCCAAAGCCCAACATTGCCGACATCCTCCAATGCCCTTGAATAGAGCCGATAGGGCAGGTCGATAACGTGAATAGTGTGTTCAGGAAAGGCACAGACTAGTTCGACCATCGCTTGCCTGTCTTGCTCCCCTCTGTAGGAACGCATCCTCAAATTCATCAATCTTACTTTTTCCTTTTCGTCGATGATTGTGATTTATTATCAGTCCTACTGCCTCCAGACCCTGATGGAGCAGATTTCCTCTTACCCTGTGGCTTCTTGTCTCGCGCTGCAAAAATCTTTGCCTCTTCCTCATGGCCGTGAGTTTCCAGCCATTTTCGTGCACGCTCATGTAAGTCTTGTAGTGAAGGACTGCCCACGATCATCATCCACATAGTAACGACACAATCGATGGTGGGGCAAGCGTTAGCTCGTACCGCTTCTGTCCATCAACCGGCCACACTGTCGCTTGGACTCCCAGGACTTTAATTGCCAGCCGCTTCTCCTCGTAGGTTGGGATGTACTCAGGGTCAGCAAAGTAGGATCGCACATTGGTCGCCCACTGTTCAAATCGGTCAATTGCCTCATTCACCTCTTTCATTGTCTCTTCCTCTTCCGCAACTTCGTAGAGCATGGCTTCCGCTTCATGCTTCTGCCGCTCCAAATCGTGCATTAGGGCTTTGAGCGAGTCAAGTGTATCATCATCGGTTGCATCTTGGGCTAGGGTATAGAGGTTTTTGAGTTTCTTTTTTATCCCTGCGATAATCGTTTCAACCGACTCTGTATCAATAGGAACGTTCGCCTGAGCGCGAAGCTCCTCAATCCTTGTTCGTATGAGCGAAGGGTCGATAATGTACTGCATGGCAAAATCCCAAGCAGCCTCATCTAAGGTCTTTGCGCCGATAGTGACGGTGTGTTTCGGTACACCTACCTCTTTATTGCACATATAGCGGTTTAAGCGCAGCGTTCCGTTGTGGCCGCTATGCACGTTTTTTACCCGAAGCTTTGCCTTGCATACACCACAGCGAACATGACCTGCCCGAAGCAATACGTCTTTCGGCCATTTGTTATTTCTTGCGGCTTCTTCTTTGTTTCTTACTAACTTTTCCTGCACAACGGCAAAGACATCAGGGTCAATAATGCGGGGAATAACCCCATCAGGAAGAGTTATCTGTTCGTCTTCCGGACGGTGAACACTATACCCGTTTTTACCTTTCTTGGGGTCGCGCTTCCACTTCATGACTTTGGCAATACCTGTATAGGCTTCATTAGCGAGCAGATGGCCGACTGTACCTGGCTGCCAGTAGGATTTGCCTTTTCGGGTCGGGATACCCAAATCCGTGAGACGGCGGGCAATGGCTTTGAGGGAATACCCAGACAGGGCAAGGTCAAAAATGGAGACCGCAACCTTGACCTCAGTCCATGCCTCTCCATCAATGACACAGATGATATCAAGGTTAAGTGTGTAGTATGCCCGTGTATAATCATCCGTATCTACCCACTTGTAGCCATATAACGGAGCGCCACGACCAGAGAGGACTTGCCCCTCAATCATCCTATCGCGCATCCCCCGTGTTGTGCGCCAGAAGGTTTTTTCTCGCTCAATTATGGACTCTACGCGAATGCCGTATTTGTTGAGCATATCAATAATGATTGCCTGCTCGACTTGCCGACGCGAGAGCCTACTAAACTCAGTGACAACAAGCACATCAAACTCTCTGCGTTTGGCGGCAGAAATCATCTCCATGAAGACAGGCCGTTCATGGTAGGGTTTAATGTAGGCTGTCATCGCTTCAGGGTACATGTGTTTTTCTTCAAAATCATACCCGTGTTTTTCAATATACTCGCGAATGGCTTTTTCTTGACTATCAAGCGTCGGTGAGTCTTTCAAATTCTCATCGCTGACACGCGGATAGCCTGCGGCTCGCTCTTTCCGCTTCATATGGAGGTACTCCCAAGAGAATTGGGCAGTACTAGAGGTTTGTGGCATCGACTTGCCTTTCTGCGTACGCACCTCTAGTATGCCTGCTAATTTTTCATTTGACTAGGCTTCCAGAGCCAACTTACCCCCTTACTTCCCCGCTCATTTCCCTATTTTGTCCAACTAAATCCATCGCCTGTATTAAACAGCACTAATACGCCTTCCTCTCCTTCCACATGCACCACTAAATCAAGCTTCCCGTCATTATTCGCATCTGCAACTGAGAGGGTAACAAGCTTATCGGGTGCAAGGGTTGCCGGAATGGTATACACGCTATACTTCTTATTCACCACTTCAATCACCACAATCTCCTGCTCACCATCAAAGGCAAGAAAGCGGGATACGCCCCCATGCCCAACATCTGCACCCATGAGAGATACCCGATGGTCACTGTCGCCATAGTGCCATTGCAGCTGTACGCTCTGCCACCAGGGAACAAGCACCATAGTCCACACCATCAGCAGTCCAACAAACAGACACATGCCGACACCTACGGAAAAAAGATAGTGTTTTCTTGGCTTTTCACGGGGGGTTACAACGAGTTTTGGAGAAGGAGCGGTATAATCCTTCCCTGCGGTTGCCCGCTGCTTCAAGACAGGCGAGGTATACGAAGTTGTTGCTTCATTCTCTTCTTCATACTCTGCATAGAGCATGATGCGCTCCTTTCAAGAAATAGAGGGTCGTGCTATCGAAAAACAAGAGTGCGGATATATCAGTTGATGTAAGTATGTATCTCCTTAACTTCGGATACGACGGATATATCAGTTGATGTAAGTATACCCAATGATGCGTCAAAAAATCAAGGCTAATCTATGCGAAAATTGAGAAAATTGACTAATTCTTCCGGTCTGGCTTATAATGCCCAAAAACGAGGTGTCGCGTGCAACAACCACGTTTCGTCACCGTAGAGTTCATTTCTAAAGATTTGGATGTGAAAGAAACAACTGTACGGGAGTGGATACGGCAAAAAAAACTTCCCGCCTATCGAGTTGGCAAAACCTACCGCATAAAACTCGAAGATTACGAAAAATTCTTGGCAACACGGCGTACCACTGATGATGATAAGCAGTGACTCTTTTTTGTTTCCGAGTTCCTTTTCGGGTAAGTTGGCGGGTAAGTGAGGAGGTAAGTTGGACTTATCCGAAAATTCATGCAAAAAAACTACGTGAACCGGCTTAGAACCGGTGTTTAAAACATTCGTTCTTACCCAACAATCCTGTTAGCTACCTAAGAATATCCTGCTCCGTCTATTCTTAGGTACCAAAGACAGAGCGCGGTGTATCATGGAAGGGTGCATAAAAACGGGGCGTGCAGAAGAATTGCTCAGGCGACATGCTCATATCACTGATACGCGTGTCATAGGCGCCAATGATAAATCGACTACTGTACTCTCGTCCTCTTGCTCCTGCCTCTTGTAAAACTTCCTCAGTCCACTTCTCGTGATGCAAAACATACTCTTCATTCATCGTGATAACAAGCACCTGCGGTGTTTTGGTTGAGAAAAATTTCCCAAGGATATCCGTTTGTTCAAAGAGTGCAAGATATTTTCTGCATTTGGTTTTCCAGGCTGCCTCATCCTTCTGCGTGGTGTGTTGTAGTTCGAGGAATGTATGCCTGCGCTTGAGTCCGTTTGGTGTCGGGACTAACAGGCGTAAAAAGCCATCAGGATAGAGTTTGGAGTCTGCCAGGGCTGCAAGATAGGTTCTTCGCATACTGCGTTCATGGTCTAATCCCTCAATTCGTATGATGTCCGGCTGTTCGCGTTCCAGAAGACGAAGGTGAATGAGTACTTCATTGACGAGGCTGGTATGAACCAGGGTGTCCCCTGATGCTTTCTGTGCCTCGTTTGGCTCAAGCGTAAACAGTGGCGAAGGCTGTTTTCGTTTCACCAGTTCATTTGCGCCTTTGGTGAGGAGGAAAAACCAGTCGCCTTCAACGAGCTTTCCTCCCCTTCCCTCTCGGTCTTTGTGGTAAATCCATCCTTCCTCACGAAGCTCTTTAAAATATTGCGTTGCTCTCGGATATGAACCCCATGCAAACAGCCGCATCCATTGTTTGATGGTCAAAACGTAGTGTTCCCCAAGGGAGGCTAAGATTGTGGTGTCGGGGTCAATTGCCCTGGCTTTCATCTGAGCATACAGGACATTCATTGTGTCCATGCTCGCTGGTATCTGCCCTCGTGTTTGTTCCTCCGGCGCTCGTTGTGTTGGTGGTGCTGGTAGCTGAGTTTCAGGCTCAGGTACTTCTATAGGCTCTGGTTCAGCCCCTGCAACACTACCACTAGCATCCTTCGCGTCTGCCTCTTCGTCCTCCTTTACCCCTAATCGAGCCTGGATGTGCAGCTCAACATCCTCTTTGCGTCTGACATATTCAAGAGTGTTTTTAAGCATTATTGCCCAGTTTCGTGTCTGTTCTGAGTCAGGCGTAGGTAGGGAGGTGTCATGTGTTCGCATGTGGTAGACCTTCTCGCCAGTGCTGACCAGTGCTTCACGGTTAGGCAGGTGCATGATTTTTTGGGTAACTTCCGATGGGATATCTGTGCGCTTCTCGCCGATGGGGTCTTGTGCCAACACAGCCATCACAGCGCGAAGACTGGAAAGAAAGTCAAGAAGCTCTGCCCGATGTTCTTTTTTCCCTGGCAAGTCGTCATAATAGACGCGTGGGTTTTTTGCTTCCGCGAGGATGAAAATATGCTTACGCTTGAGCTTTTCCAGCAGTTTATAGTAGCCGACGCCGCAATCGGAGAAGCCTAAAATCACTTCGATGGGAATTTCCAAAGTCGCATCGCCTTTTACCTGCACCTCCCGCAAAAGTTCATTGAGGTAGGGGAGCGGATTGTCAACGATCGGACGTTTATCATGGCAGGGGGCAGGACTGCCCAGGACGTTGAACACAAAATCAGTGGTAAACTCTGCCATGCCGTAGGAAGCTTCCCACTTGCTCACCTCAAACCGCTTGGGCAGGAGCGAAACAGGCCGGAGGTATTGCTTGATAAAGTATGAAACGTCTGGATGCTCATGCCCATAGGTCAAGAAGTACTCGGCGGGCTTTGGGGATATATCCTCTTTACGCACTTTCGTGGCTTCCTGAATAAAGACAGGTGCAAGTTGCCCTGCTGCTTCCGTTACGCGAAAACAGATTTTTGTTTTTGCACTCAGTGCTGCTGAGAATAAATCCTTTGGGAGTTGGTCTGGCCGCTGGTGCGCGACACACAATCGAGCGCCGAATTTTCTACCCTCTGCAAATATCTCTTTAATATCGGTGCTAATGAAGTTCTGAAACTCGTCAATGAAAATGCTGTAGCTTGGCCGCTTCTCAAGGGGAGTATCCGCAAAGGAAAAGATCGCGTCGCGGATATGAGCAACAAGCAAAGTGCCAACAAGTTTCGCATCCTGGGAGAGGATTTTGAGAGGCAGTTTGATTAAGATAATTTCGTTATTTTCAATGGCTCGTCTGAAATCAATGGTTGTTTGGGGCTGACCAACGATATTTCTTACCAGTGATCTGCCTAAAAACAGGGCTTCGAGCCGGTAGAGAAGCGGCTCGATTTCCTTTCTCCTCACTGATGGGGATTTACTGCTGTACTGCTCCCAAAACTCCCTGATGTCCGAATTGGTAACGTTCCTGAGCATCTTCTGTCGAAGCTGGTCTTGGTCATCGCGTAAAAAATAATACATGTCAACAAGGGTAGAGCCAGGATTGGCTAACAGCACATGGGTTGCAAGCCGCAAGTAGCGGGGTAAATCACGCTGCGTTAATAGCTCTTCTCCCCACACGACGGCAAAAATGTGCATCACGCGGTCAACCGCTCGCGCTTCGTCAATGCTCGTCTGGCACTTCTTGCCGGAAAACACATTGACACCGAAGGGGAGAGTTTCGACTTCCATGAAAAGCCAAGAAGTATCTTTGGCTCTGCGTTCAGGTATTCGCTCGTTTACACGCGCAATTAGGTCGCCGTGCGGGTCAATGACAATGACTGGGTAGCCTCTGCGAATATCCCGTTCAATCAGGGTTAAAAGCAGCGATGATTTGCCTGTTCCCTGCTCTCCGACAATGTACATGCCTGATTGCCGTTCGATATCGCTTACCCATACTTGTGCTTTTTCTCTCTCAATCTGTTTCCCAAGTGTTGCCGCAACAGTGTACTGATAGGTAAGCGCGTCTGTATAGCATTGATGGATCACGGATTTCTCTTGTTCCGGTGTCTGTCCTGGCTTCCATTGCTTCAGTACTACTTGTCTGAGAATAGCGATTGCTTCCTCTGAGTATTCTCCATCTTCCAGTACTTTCCCAAGAAGCCGCCCTGCCTCCGATGCTGATAATTCAGCCATGCTGTACTCCTAGTGTTCCAACTGCTCAGCCGGCACAAGCAATCACGCTTTCGTCTCATCCTTATTCTTTGCGCTGGGCACGTGGTTTCCCCCGTTTGTTGCTGCATCGTCCGTCGCAAGCGGAGCAAGGTCGGTAGTTGTTTTCTCCTGCTGGGTGCCATTTTCCGCTGCATCCTTCTCTCGTGCCATCGGTAAGGCGGCAGCGGCAGTACCAAGAAGGTACTTTTGCTCAAACGCTGCCCACGACAAACTATACACATAGGTTGCTTGTAACCAATAAGGAGCTGGCAACTGGGACACATACCGGACACCATTGCCCCGCACTACAAGAAGGATAGTATTGGGATACCTTCGCATAAACCACGAGAGATTTCTGGCAAAGTTCTCCAGCTTCCCTATCTCAGTAAAGGTAAATGGCGCTTCAACAATGAGCAGACGCTCTCCTTCCGTCATCGGTTGGGCACTGAGCGAGCGGGTAGTGAGGTCAGTGTCAATGACACGCTCAGCTAACGTTTGCGCCCGATCAATTGAGATACGAAGATCAACTGACGAGACTACCGTAGTCGTCGTCGTGACGACAGCTGCCTGACGTGTCTGGCCTCTTCTCCAGAAGAACAGCTGGGCGCGGCAGCCTGGCCGCTGTGCAGGCTGTAGGGTCTGCTCTGTTGGTTCGTCAAGTTCATCCTGGGAAGGAGCAGTATCAGATGCGCAGGAAAAACTTCCCCTTCCTCTCCACAAAAAAACTCACCTCATGTAAAAACGCTCTTCTCCGGCCATTCTCTGCCCTCACAGTCCTATTCCTCCTCCTCTTTTTCCTTTCCATCAACGTGAAGAAGCTGCCACAATCAAAAAGAACTCGGCAGCTTGATGCTCCTGAGTTCCTCTTTTGCTAATTGGCTGGTGCTTCCCGACTGCCTCGTCTTCCCTACCCCATCGCAGGAACAACGCCAATCTGTTGCAGCATCCCCAAGGCGTCAAAGTTCACCCACTGTTCCGCGATCTTGCCGCCAGCGATGCGGTTAATGGTGATCCCCGTGAAAGTAGCAGACTTGTTCGTGGCAGGCATACCAAACAAACTCCCACTGTTGACGCCTTGCACTCTCCAGCGGGTCACCACCTTGTCCCCTTCGGCCACCATATCCTCAATGGTGGCACGTATGTCGGGGAAAGCCGTGAAGTAGAGCGAGGCGAATTGTTTGTGCCCCGCTGGGCCAGGCGGCAATCCAGGAGGACTGCCAGGCGTGTGGTCAACAAAGTTCGCGGCGAGGAGCTCATCGGCTACCGCCAGGTTCTTCTGATCCCAGAACTCCTCAAAGAAACGACGACTGAGCGCCTTGTTGTCTTCGGTTGCCATGAGACATTTTCCTTTCTGCATTGTCCTTCAGGGCAAGGATGTCTTACCCCTCTGCACTGTACGGTGAAGAACTCTCCTTAAGATCAGTATACCGGCATGTCCAAATACCCCTTTATTATTCTTTTCGTCAAAACGCGTGGCTGCGGCTTTTACGTGACCGTAGCGGCCTATTTCAGTAATCCTTTGACAGGAGATGGAATAGCGCGAGTGGTGTGCGAGGAAAGAGCCACGTGCAAGGCTGGCAACCAGGGCTTCTCTTATGGTTGTTTTCTTACACGTCTTGCTCGATTGCTCGAAAATTATTAACCGCTTGCTTCTTCTTGTGAAAAAAGTTATGAAATCTTAACTGAATTACTAAATTCATAGTTGTATCTTTACCACTTCGCAACCTCTTCGTAACTACTGCAAGGCATAATAGTAACGGTTTCACATCTGTCCTTCAACCGGGACATTCGTTCTGGCAACTCTTTCTTGGACAATTTGTGTGGAGTGGATTTTAAGTAGTGAGGAGAAACATGCATGAAATGCTTTCTCTGTACGTGTCATTATCACTCAGAAAACTCGCAGGAAAATCACTTGAAATTACCACAAGTATTGATTAGACCTTGTGAGGTGAGCAATACGGCATAGGAGATTTTTTAACTTGTATTCTTCGTAGCGATTTCTGTATCAGCTATTTTGCTCTGTTGTCCTCTGTAATGCATCCGACAAGAGTTTTTACAGGATCATCCCCAGACATTATCAAAACATCGGCCTTTTTTGTATTTATGGGATTCAAGTGAAGGAGAGCATCCATGAAAGGCTTTCTCAGATCAAAACTTTTTTCGGCTCTTGCTGCGTTGGTCATGATTGTTACTGCAATCGCACTACCACTGTCAAGCTCCGCTGTTCACTCCCATGCACAAGGGACAGTGACTTTCACCGAGTTTCCGATCCCCACCAGTAACAGTGCCCTTTACAATATTGCAGAAGGTCCCGACGGCAACCTTTGGTTTACTGAAGGTTTGGGGAATAAGGTTGGTCGAATTACTCCTGGCGGTATGATTACCGAGTTTCCACTTCCTTCTAATAATTACGGTGATCCTTATGATATTACAACTGGTCCGGATGGTAACCTCTGGTTTACAGAACAAAGTTTTGTATTAAATACATCTCCCAAGATTGGTCGAATTACTCCCAATGGTACGATTACGGAATTCCCAGTTCCTACCATTAACACTAGTCTAGAAGGTATTACAACTGGTCCTGACGGAAACCTCTGGTTCACGGAGAAAGACGGGAATAATATTGGAAAAATTACCCCCAGCGGTGCTGTTACTGAATATCCAGTTCCTACCGGTAGCAGTTGGCCTTGGGGTATCACAACTGGACCTGACGGCAACCTTTGGTTTACTGAGTCTAATGTCTATGCCAACAAGATCGGAGTAATAACTCCCAGCGGAACCATTACCGAATATCCAATCCCGACTAACGGCAGTGGTCCTCAAGGAATAACAACTGGTCCTGACGGAAACCTCTGGTTCACGGAGTCAGGTGGGAATAATATTGGGAAGATTACCTCCAGTGGTGCTGCTACTGAATATCCAATCCCGACTAATACTAGTGACCCGAGGGACATCACTACCGGTCCCGACGGAAACCTTTGGTTCACGGAGAATAACGGGAATAATATTGGAAAAATTACCCCCAGCGGTGCTGTTACTGAATATCCAATCCCGACTAACGGCAGTGGTCCTTACGGTATTACAGCTGGTCCGGATGGTAACCTCTGGTTTACAGAACAGGTAGGCAACAAGATCGGACGGGTCAATCTTTTTAGCCCAACCCCAACACCGAGCCCGTCTCCGACTCCCAGTCCGACTCCCCCTCCCTCCCCCCAACTCAAACAACTCAGTAGTGATACATATAAAAATAACACAAGCCAGCATAAAACAGAGGTCGAACCTGATACCTTTTCCTTTGGCTCAACGATCGTTGCAGCCTTCCAGGCAAGCCGTTTCGCAAATCTTGGTGGCAGTGATAATATTGGTTGGGCGACTTCAACCGACAACGGCACTACCTGGAAGAGAGGCTTCCTGTCGGGCATCACGAAGATTGCAGGGGGCACGTACGACCGTGCCAGTGATCCTTCAGTTGCCTACGACGCTGCTCATAAAACGTGGATGATCGTCTCCATTGGGATAGTAATTAACAACGGAAATGTTGCAGGATCAGCAGTCCTCGTTAGCCGCTCAACCGATGGGCTAACATGGAACAGCCCAGTACTGGTTGGATCAGGCGAATTCTTTGATAAACCCTGGATTGTTTGTGACAATACAGCATCCAGCCACTACTACGGTCATTGCTATATTGAATGGGACGATGGTGCTGAGATTGCAGGAAATCTCATCGTGATGGCTACATCCACGAACGGTGGGACAAATTGGGTCCAAGCACTGACTGCTGATAAAGCTCAAGGCTTAGGTGGGCAGCCTCTCGTTCAACCCAATGGTAACGTTGTTGTTCCCTACGAATCCCTTGCAGGCACGGTTGCGGCTTTCAAATCAACTGATGGCGGCACAAACTGGGGCGCTTCAGTCACCGTTGCACAGATTCAAACGCACATAGTGGCTGGGGGTCTTCGCACGGAACCCCTTCCTTCTGCTGAGATAGATGGTTCTGGCAAAGTTTATGTTGTCTGGCAGGACTGTCGATTTGAGAGCAATTGCAGTGCCAATGATATCGTGATGAGTACTTCAACCGATGGCACGACTTGGTCAGCACCGCCGAAACGTATCTTACATGATCCTATCGGTAGCGGCATTGACCATTTCATTCCCGGTCTTGCCGTTGATAAATCAACATCTGGGAGCACCGCTCATCTAGTGCTGATCTTCTACTACTACCCGGTTGCTAGCTGCTCTACCAATTGCAAGCTTGATGTCGGTTTTGCATCATCAACGAATGGCGGGAGAAACTGGACTGCAAAGACTCGGCTCGCTGGACCAATGATGCTGACGTGGTTAGCAAAAGCTCCAACGATAGAGCCGTCTTCATGTTCACCTAATTGCTGGATGGTCGGTGATTACATCTCGGCCTCCTTCTCTGGTGGGAAGGCCTATCCAGTATTCGCGGTAGCTAAAACACCCAGCGGAGGAGTTCTCAACGAAGCTATGTATACCGTGGTGGGTGGTCTGAGTTAAGCAGTAGATTGACTCGTTAGTCGATCTAACAAAATAATCTTTACAAATTAATAACAATCAAGTAGCATGAGGTTATATGCAACCTGCTCAAGCATATCAAATCATGTTACAAAATCTCAATGAAAAACAGCGAAGAATCTATCTCGCAATAGAAGCATTGCGGATTGGTTTTGGTGGTGTCAGCAAAGTATCCAAAGATTCAGGAATTTCCCGCGTGACCATTACGAATGGTATTAAAGAAGTACGAAGCGGCGTACACGCCGACGGAAGAATACGAAAAGTTGGTGGAGGCAGAAAGAAGGCGACAGAGCATAAGCCGCAATTGACAGCGGTGATTGAATTGGAAGCAAATCCGAAAACAGATAAGAGAACCATTGTCAAATGGACATCACACTCATTGGAACATATTACAAAAGCAGTAAAAGATCGAGGATTTTCTCTTTCTATCATGAGTGTATGGAGGATACTCAAAGATTTGGGCTATGCCTTAAAAGCCAATAAAAAAGACATTGAAGGAGGCGCTGATCATCCTGACCGGGACAAGCAATTTCAACACATCAATATGACTGGATTGAAAATGCAGCTTCAGGGATTTCCCATCCTCTCCATTGATGCCAAGAAGACAGAGAAGATAGGTCTTCTCAAGAATAACGGACGCGAATGGCTTCCTAAGGGAGAAGAGACAACAGTCAATGTGTATGATTTTGGAGAAAAAGATAAACGAACGAAGAAGATCAAAAAAGCCATACCCTACGGGATTTATGATATTCTCAAAAAACAAGGATTTGTAAACGTTGGTATTGATACCAACACCGCGGAATTTGCCGTTGCGTCACTCAAGCGGTGGTGGGAGATCACTGGAAAGAAAGAATACAAAGAAGCAACAGAGATACTCCTGTTTGCTGATTGCGGGAGTAGTAATGGCTACAAGAACAAACTGTGGAAGTATAGTCTTGGGCAATTTGCCAATCAAACAGGTCTGATTATCCATGTTTGCCACTATCCGCCAGGGACATCTAAATGGAACGATATTGAACACGCCATGTTTTCCTTTATCACCATCAACTGGAGAGCGCGACCACTTACCGCCTATGAAGTTGTTCTGGAACTGATCAGACACACGACCACCAAAACCGGACTGAAGATTGAGGCAGTCCTTGATGAAAACCAGTATGAGACAGGAAGAAAAATAACCGATGAGCAAATCAAACAGCTCAATATGCAAGGAGATGAATTTCACCCGGAGTGGAATTATACTATTAAACCTCGAATGAATGTGTAAGAGTTATTTTGTTATATCTACTTAGTGTCTTTCTTAGCCCCTTTATGACAGTTGTAGAACTCTGTAAACCCTTCTTCGTTTTGGAGAAATACCACTCTCCCTCCCTTTCTTGTTGATTCTTTACTCTTCTTCTGCTTTATGCTACTACTAAAGAAGTAGCAATGAGTAGAAGGCGGTATCTTAAGTTTGTCTCTAATATGCCTTTCGTATGGGCGTTTTATGCTATTGGGGCAACCCTTTGTTTTTTTCTAGCGTATATTCTCTATGGTCATACAGCAAAAACTCGCTACCTATGTGATACTGCTTGTCCACCTCCTCCTCATGATTTATTTGATGCGAGTCAAATAATGTTAGGTTTAGGTTTTATTATGGTTATTTTTACTGTTGTCCAGCTAATCTATAACTTGCGAAAAGATAAAACTGAGGAGAAAAAAGAGGCGTGAGCCGCACCAATTGTTCCTTGATCCGGTCTGGTATATGGCCTCAGATGATGATAATCCGGTGAGCCTGCTTGGGGAATAGCTAGGGTATCGCCAAAATTTCAGCGTACACGTACGCTTCTAACGGGTTTGTTTGGGGCGTAGATGTGTAATTGCTGCTTCAAGCTGTGGGCTATGAAATGTTCCTCGACTGTGTACATACCTTTTGAGATATGATCCGAACTCAGGCTGAAATGATGAGCCTCCTGGATCGGTAATCTCAACAAGTTCTCCTGTGGTGAAATAATCTAAAAAATCATTCGTTACTTCATCCGGCACGTCTTCTATTGGAATATGGTAATAGTCAGCGTAAATTTGTTTTGTCATTGACAGTAGTTCTTCAGCATATGCTCTCGCAGCAGTGCCTCGCTGTGAAGGATTGCGTATATCCTCTTGCGCTACAGCGTTATGGTTATACCCAACCATCGCAATGGCCTCCGCTTGTTGCGGTATACCTGGTTCTTTTCGAGCATCATCTGTTGCTAAAACAAGTCTATCTGATCTCCCGTCAAGCCATGTTGAAGTCAACAGGCGCGGTTTAAGATAACTATCAATGGTTTCCCATAATTGCTCTCTTTGTTCATCCTGCGCATGTTCTGCACGATTAAGAACTTCATTTCTTCCCAAAGTCAGTAGTCCCGTTGCCGCTGCTCCTGCTGCTGTATATCGTATGGCTTTCTTCATGAATGCTCTTCGTGTCATGCGGTGTTCTTTTGTAAGAAGCGAGGTATTTTGCTCGTCTGCTGGTTGTTGAGAAACATCGTGTTTGGGGAGGTATTTTGCTCCTTCTTTTACTATTTTTCCAAGAGCCAGACCGAGTACTATCGCTCCTGTTACTGCTGTTGCATCTTCAGTTACAATAGCACTATCATGGAGTTGTTGGGCTTCCTGATTTGATCTCCCTACATAAATCGCTTCCTGATCCGTCAATGTGCTTGGGAGTTTGATGTGCTGACGCAATGCAAACGCATGCTCAGCGCCTTGGTCTCCGAGAATATCAGCCATAACCACTACCAATCTCCCCTGTTGATTTAACCTATTGGGTCTTGCCGGAAGGCAATACCAGATATTTATTTCTTTGGTTATATATGGAGGGAGAGCGGGGTTATTATCAAAATACGTGTCAAGTGATTGCAGCCCATCTATTCCCATAACAACTCCTGGGGCATGGTAGGCATAGGAGGCTATCCTTCCCGGAAGCTCTGCATCAGTCCACCCATGCGCATCAAGGTCGCCTTCAGATATTCTCTTTGCCGTTTCAAATGTTTGCTTTCCTTCTAGGTGCTCAGATATTTCAACATGCAAGGGGGGGCTATGCGAGAGTCGTTCAGGAATGATGGGTAGGGGTGTTTCCATAAAGGAGTAAGCGAGTATGAGAATAGATGAACCGGTGTATTATTGCAAGAGGAATTTAGAAAACAAGTGGGTTGCTTTTACAAAGACATGAGTTATCTCTGGCAGTGACTTTTTGAGTTGGGATTAAAATAAGATACCTTTTCTCTTCCTTTTGACTCCAAACATGAAATATAATGAATTGGAATTTGATCGCTCTGGCTGAAGGAAAAGTTAGGGATACCAAGCAAGGGGAAAACAGTGAGATATCTGAGCAGTTCAGGCACAAAACGCTGGAACAATCACTTCCGTTTTTGGATGGTAATGATAATCACTCTCCTGAGTTGTATGGTGATCACTGGATGCGATGGAGGAAATTGTAACGGGGTCAACAATAGCTGCACGACCAATAACACAACTTCAACAAGCTCTGGCAACACACAACCTGGAACAGGTGTTACCTCTGTACAAGCAACCCCAAATCTGCAAGCAACAGTACAAGCTGCGATACAGGCAACCGAAACTGCTGTTGTTCAACAAGAACCTTCGCCAACCTCAACTCCCATGCCTTCTCCTACACCGACGCTGGTTATTATTCACAACAAGCAACTTTCTCAAGATATGCTTTTAGATAATAGTTGTGGGTTATATTTTAATGAACCTCCTGAGGATGTTGTTGTGAATAATAAACTCTTGCAAGCTGATCTCAGCATTCAAGCAGGTCGATGTGCCTTTAAGTTGGATACTCAACAAAAAAGTCTTCAACTCCAATGTGGTTTAGGGGATAACGAACCACAAGGAGATACGTATGAGTTAAAGGTGCTTGGGGACAACCAAGAACTTCTCTCGGAAGTGTATACGGCTGGCGGCGATGCAATCGCAAACAAAGTAAGTATCCAAGGCGTGCAAATTCTCACTTTTGAACTAACAGGTACTTATTATAACCCAGCCTTTTATTGTAAGGATCAACTTATTTATTGAAACCATTTATTATTGGCTCAGAAGCTACTGTTGCAAGTCAACACACCCAGATTTCATGCTCGTGCAAAAACGTGTCTGCGGCGATTCTATGCCCTCACAGAGCCATTGTAACAAGCGGTTGACAACAACAAAAACACATCTTTCGCTCTTCCCTCTCCCTTCTGCCAGAGCCAGAAGCAGCTCCCACAAGCAAAAAGAACTCAGCAGCAGTACGCTACTGAGTTCCTCGCCTTCCATGTGTCCGCATGAACACGACAGGTTGACCTACCCTGGGGATGGTGCCTGGAACGTGACACTGCCCGCCTTGCGCATCATCTCCATCCCCTCCTCAACGCTGAATAACTTGGTCGTCTTGATAGCTTTGAGGTGTCCTGCGCTCGCTGCCGCCAAGCTCCCCGCTCCGGCAGCGGTGTCATCGGGTGATTCAACGATCGCCACGAAATCGTACTCCCCAAAGCAGAAGTAGAAGCCGATCAGTCGTCCACCGAGCTTCTGCACCAGTTCCCTGGTGGGGACACTGCGGTCTTGTGGATTTTTCGCCATCGTCGCCAACGCCTCGGCTGTGTAAGCACCTTGAGCCATGTAGAATGCCATACGGTTTGCCTCCTTTTGCGGTGATTGCTTCCTTGCTCGTTGAAATGGTGACGCGAAAACTGAGATACCAAGGGTCAACAGAAAAACGACGAGATGTGCAGAAACCGGGGTATCCATCACAGAGTGGACCTGAAAAACGCACCAAAGACAACAAGCGACCTGCCCTTCTAGGGAATTATCCTTCAATGTGATAGAACTCACGGCGACCCGATTCGACGAGTGGCGTCATGCGGGCAAACCACTCGCCAAATTCCGGCAGAGAGAAGACCTCGGCGATCCGACGCTCCCACTCGGCCAGACTCTGCATGGTGGTCTCAGTGACAACGGTGTAAAAGGAACCACTGGCATCGGTGAGAATGCGATCCCCATACTGTGTAGGCCAATGCTCTCGGGCCTCTTTGAAGAGGGCTACCAGCTCGTCGCCCTTGCCATATTTGGCTTGGAAGACATCACGTACAAGTATCATACTTTCACTCCTTTCTGTGTTGCTTCATTCGGGGCAAGTCTCTCTTACCCATCTACACTCTACGGTGAAGAGCCTTTCTTAGATCAGTATACTGGGATGTCCAAAGAGCAAATCTGATACTCTTTTCGTCAAAACGCGTGGCTGCGGCTGCTCCATGACTGTAGCGACCATGCTGGTAAGCCTTTGACGTGAAAGAAAAGAGCGTGTCAACCAGGACTCCACTTGCGGTTGTTTTCTTACACTTCTTACTCGATTGCTCTATTATTACCGGCTGCTTGGAAAGCAGATAACTATTTTACATTTCAAGTCCATTGGTTGAAAATTCATATCGAAATCACTTGAAAATGGAAGAGATATTGGATATACTTGTTGAGGTGAACAATAAGGGGAATATTGTTCGGATTGTGTCCCTCATTACTCTTTAGGCATTCCCTACTTTTGCTCCATTGTCCTCTGTAACATGTCCTGTATAGGTTTGATTTGGTTGTCAAGTTGGAGTGGTAATTTACCTCAGAAGGAGGAACACAATGTTACACTCTTCGTTTTGGCAGCGTCTTGCTATTGCAGCGTCACTTGTGCTGCTCATGACGACATCACTTCCTTTGACGATGTTTTCCCAGACCGCGTTTGCGCAGTCGTCCACTGTCTCAATCACTCCTACCCAAGGCCCAGCAGGCACGCAGGTGACGGGCTCAGGGACGAATTGGACAGCAGGCGATCAAATGCAGGTTTCATGGGCTGATGATGGTAGTATTCTTGCGAATACTACCGTTAAGTCTGATGGTACTTTCACGGTCGGTTTCAACATACCCTCTTCTGCTGGGCAAGGAGGCCATAACATCTACTTTACTGACCTAACCAGTCGTTACTCCCTAGTCGCGGTATTCACAGTCACAACGAATACCCTTACTGTGACGGTGCAAAAGGTCTGGACTGCGGATGGCAATAATAATGCCAAGACTTCCTTTGCCCCTGGTGACGCCATCCACTACATGGTACAGATTCAGAACACGAATAGCACCACGGTGACTGCCACAATCACTTTTCTTGCCACAGGGCCGCAACAAATCTACTACTGGTCAGGGTCTGCCTCAATTCCAACGGGCACGCCTACCTTCTATTCGCCCTCAACCATACCAACGGGTGCACCGGCAGGCAAGTATACGCTCACGGTAACGGTGAGCTATAACAGTGCGAGTTCTTCAGGTAAGAGCCAGTTCACGGTCGCGACTGTAGTGGTGCAAAAGGTTTGGACTGCCGATGGTAATAACAATGCCAGGACTTCCTTTCTTCCTGGTGACGTTATCCACTACATGGTGCAGGTCAAGAACTTCAACAGTACCACAGTGACCGCTACATTTAATTTTCTGGCTACGGGACCCCAAAAGATTTTCTCCTGGTCAGGGTCTGGCTCGGTTCCTCCAGGCACGCCTAGCTACTATTCGCCTTCAACCGTGCCAACTAATTCACCGATAGGCAAGTATACGCTCACGGTAACAGTGACCTACAACAGTGCGAGTTCTTCAGGTAAGAGCCAGTTCACGGTGGGAAGCATTCTTAAGCAACCCCAATATGCAGGATATGGAGCGTACTCAGGCAGTAGCACATCAGGAATATACTCCGACATTCAAGCCGACTGGCAGGAGCCGGCAGCGATTTGTCCTCCTTCGCTTGCTATTCATCGAGCCACAGCGTTCTGGGTGGGGCTGGGAGGACTTAATGCGCCCCTTGAGCAGATCGCTACGTTATTCAGTTGCACCGCTACTGGTCAAGTTTCCTACCACGCTGCGTATCAGATGGTTCCCCAGGGTGGGGGAGGATCTGCTCATATTCTTGGTAAAGAAGCGTGCAGGGATGGCGATACTACCTGCTCGACAAAGGTGGATGCCACTGTCAAAGCTAACGATCAAATACATGCTGAGGTAAAGTACACCGGCAGCAATGGGCTGTTTAAGCTTTATATCCATGATATAACGCAGAAGTGGTATTTTTCGATCACTACTTCAGCGAATGGGAGCGGGACGAGTGCAGCACGTAGTAGTGCCGAGTGTGTTGCTGAGGATCCTGCGTGGCTTTTCGGCCTACAGCCACCGCTGGCTGATTTCGGCACCGTCTTCTTCACAAACTGCCTAGCTGATGGGAAACCTATCGGGAACAGGGGACCTTACACGTTTGAGTTCGTGATGCAACATTCTGACGGCACAACCATGGCGATGCCATCCCAGCTGAACTCAAATTACGAAGCCTTCAGTGTGATGTGGGAAAACGAGTAGATTACACTTATTGCGTAAGCAGATTGACGTCGAAGGGGAATAAGCGGAAGGCCCAGTGACAGTAAACCACTGGGCTCTTTATATATAGGGGCTGTCGTATCATTTAGGAAACCTTGTACCTTAACGAGTAAAAATCAATAACAAGAAAACTGTCAAGATAGTCGCTGCGGCGATGGGAACGAAGTAACCAAGTTCATATGATAATTAATCAATTTTTTTCTCCTTGCATTTTCTTTACTAAATTTGGATAATACTCTCCCCTGCCTCAGACCAGTATGCAAATCATCAGAGGGAAAAAGCTCAAGCAAATCTTCTCCGACCATTGGCCGGATTTCTCCCGGCAATACAAACACCTGCTCAGCCGTCCCGCGATCTCCAAAAACATTGCGAAAATGCTCACCTGTGGTACTGAGGCAATGGGCTTTCATCAGTGGAAATGCCCGAAGTGTCAGTTTGAGAAAAAGGTCTTCCATACGTGTAAATCCAGGTTTTGCCCCTCCTGCGGGATTGCTCAGACAAAACGCTGGAAAGAGCAGTTCAACGTCCTGTTTGCCGATACGAGCTACAAACATATTATCTTCCACCCGCCGTCTGAGTTTCGGGACTACTTCAAGATCGGCAAGACTCCCTACTTTCACATGCTCTTTACGACAGCCCATCAGGCGCTTGCGGAGTGGTACGTCTGGAAAGGCTATCTGCCGGGGATTATGGCGGTGATCCATACGTTTGGCCGGGATGAAAAGTTTACGCCTCATATCCATATCCTTGTGACCTGCGGCGGGCTGAACGCGACACGGACACAATGGATTACCGTTTCCAATGGTTTTCTCCCGCATGACTTCCTGCGAAAACACTTCCGGGAGCATTTCCTTGCGAATATGCGGGAATTGTGGAAAACCCAGCTTCTGGAAAACGTTCCCTTCTCCCGCCGCTTCATGTTTACGCCTCTCTATCAAAACAAACTTATCCAGACCGTCTTGGGGAAAATCTGGTTCGTGTGGATCGGGAAGAAAATTGAAGATGCGTTCTTCGCGGTTGGCTATGTCGCCCGCTACACCAAACGGCCTCCGATTGCTGAAGGAAATATCGTTGCCTACGATGGAGACATGGTGACGTTTACCTTCGTTGATCATAAGACAGAGAAGCCTGAATGCCTGACCCTTGCTGCTGAAGATTTTATGAAGCTCCTGATCCGGCATATCCCTGACAACAATTTCCGGGTTGTGCGCTACTACGGCTTCCTTGCCAACCGGGTGCGAGGCGAACTGTTACCCAAAGTCTTCTCGCTTCTCGGGCATAACTACCGGAAAGCCAAAGCAGCGCTGGCGCAGCTCGGCTCCTGGTGGAGACGGCAGTTGGAACTGTTTAACCGGCTTGATCCCCTGACCTGCTCACTCTGCCTTGTTCCTCTCGCGCTTATCTCGGTGGTGTACACAACAGGGGTACATGATACCTATGGCTAATACAAAAGTCGTAAAACAAGTGCCTGATGATTTTGACCCATTTGTTTGGAAGTGTGACTCCTGTGGAAAAGAGAAGCAGTATGCCCAGGAAGAAATTGATACAACCCACAAGCCCTGGCCTGATCCACAAAACCACGACAGAGACTTTTATATTACCTGTCCGTTCTGTAACAAAGGCGTGATGGAACCGCCTGAGCTTATCTTCTTCTCAGGAGCGTTTGAAGATTTTTGACAAAAAGCAACCCCCTGTTTCCTCCGAAAAACACGCTCATTCCAGGGATTTGAAATTCCTAAGCCGCAAGAAAATATTTCGATTGACAATCAATCTATTTTTTTATAATACTTGAGTTAATGAAAACTCGTCAATTTTTCAAACCAACTCCCCAGAAGATTGTTTTTACAACTGCCCAATTTCTTATTATATTTCTGTTCGTTTTATGGTATGCATATATTTATTTTCCATCGATTCCCCATATATTATGTTCAAACTCTTATATTGAAGGTAAACAACTTTGTGTGACTAGCATGTATATCCTTCCAAGTATATCCGAATTATTACTCCCTTTAATTGCAGCATCGCCTTTTCTCTATCTTCTCTCTTGTGTTGCTGTAGCTATCTATAGAACACTGAGAAAACCAAAGAAGAAATAATCCTCCCTACGGTGACTTTTGTTTGCTTTGTGCTTTTGTTCTCTCTCCCCTATCCTTTCCCTCATGTCGCCGTAAGAAAGCCTATTGTAGGACATCTTGTGCCCTCACAGCCCTATCCTGCAAAAAGGGTAGCACACGTCACTCAAGCGCCGGAAGAGGAACCCTGGTATCCTTGCTGTGATTAAACATTTCTTCCTTGATTAAAAAGTCCTTTCATAATAATGGGAGCATCAGGGTGAGAACGGGTATGAGCAGGCGAAATCCTGTGGGGGTGAAGGAGCGCGCGACAGGAAGCCATGAGGACAGAGAAGCCATGTGAAGACCGTGCCCATTGTCCGCCTGACCAGAGGGGATACTGTCGGGCAACCAAAAATTTGACAAAACACTGTTTGTTTGGTAGACACTCTTCGTCAACTCTCAACTTTCTGTTAGGATAAAGCTGTCTTTGCATTAATACTGACTGCTTGCTACAATCCCTCCTTATGTCTCTGCTTCCGAGCCGCATTCATGAGCGAGTGTGACATGCTCAGGAGCATGTTCTTTTCTACCAAAGGAGGGAAAAGATGGTTCCAGGATGTGATCCCTGGCTGAACCTGATAGCCGTTATTGCTTCAATCATCTCATTCTTTTTGGGAATGGGACTCACACTACTTTTAGTGTGGCTAAATGCGAAAAATCAGGAGGTACCAGAAGAACCAAAAGATAAAGACTAGTAGTCCGAGTGTAAGCTAGATCAAGAACATCCGCCGAAAGGATACTCCCACAAATAGGGTATGCTGCGTGACTACCGTAGAGGCTTTACAGTTCGGATGTTCTTGATTTTATTACCCTTACCCTCTGTAGCTCTCGCCACTTTTCACCATGCCATAATGCAAATTGTTCACTTCATGACACATATGAGCACATGTTTCTTCGTCTTGCCTGCTTTTTACTCTCTAAATTTATACCGTTTTTAACTTTTCACGCAGGTTTTCGTCTATTCTATTAGAATTGGAACTCATTTTTATTAGTTTTTGTCGGGAGAAGTAATTCGTCACAAGTGAGGTGCAGCAATGCTACCCCCATTTTCTCCAGAACTACGCAATCTGGCAAACACACTCGCACCAATACTTATCCTCTTTGCTGGCGCGTTCATTGGAGTTGTCTTGCCAACCATTCTCCATTGGATAACAAAGCGGGGACGCAAACCTAGACCTCCGGCTCGGCTAATATGGATACTATTCGTCCTCTTTCTTATCCTGGCAACTCTCTCGCAGGTCATTATAAACTGGCCACTTCCCACGCCTCCCCGCGTATCTATCGGGCAAGATGACAGTTCGTTCGTCTATGATGAGCGGGTTCAGGATGACGAGCAATTCCAACCGGGCCAGCACTTCTTGAAAGTCTGGCGTTTGTACAACAAAGGCGAAACCAACTGGAATAATTACGAAGCCAGACGCATCCTATATCTCAGCAGTGCAGTTTTAGGCCCTCCGGGATTTCCTGTGCCGGACACCCTCTCCAAGCATGATGCCTTACTCAACCTAGAGATGACAGCACCGATAGTTCCCGGCTGTTATCGCAGCGTGTACCAACTCTATAATGGTCACGGTTTTTTCGGAGAACCATTTGCTGTACAGATTGCAGTCGTCAGCCCACAAATACAGAACTATGCCCTCTTCGTAGACGACTTGAACGTTCGCGATAGCACGCTCTTCACGCCTGGCGCAATGTTCATAAAAGGCTGGAAGTTGCATAATTGCGGCACTAACACCTGGGTGAATTATAAAGCCAAGCGGGTGAGCGGTGATCTAAGTGGACCACTATTTATCACTGTACCCATAACCCCCAGTCACCAAGATGTGAACCTCTGGGCAGAGTTTACGGCACCCTCAACACTCACGAAGAAAAGTATTGCTTGGTACCAGTTGCAGGATGCAGAAGGCCGTCCCGTTGATGGCATGATCTTTGATGTATCCATTAAAACAGAGACGTTGCCATAGCATGGACTGGCCAGGGGCGCGCGACAGAACCAGCATGAGGACTCCCGAAAACAAGCGAAGAGTGTGCCCGTTTGCCCATTCACACGAGGTTTTGTCATTTTGGGTAAACAAAAAACCAACTGAAGGTGAGAAGGCGGTTCTGGTGGTACTTTCCCTCCCCTGTTGCGTATAAGCCGTTTCATGAAGCGCCTGATACACTGTTGTGGAAACTATAATTAGCGCCGTTCCCGCTTCCATTCCAAGTAACCTGGATGCTTCTCCTCATAATCCATTTTTGTCTCGTGTGCGAACCTCAATCAACCCTCATGTAGCCTTACGTAGGTCTAGGAGGAAGGTGGTGTCCACGCCTTGAAATTGCTGAAATGTACCTCGGTAGGATTGCTGACAGAGTAAGGCTCATGGCCACTCTTGGGGCATACCGCCTGCTTGCTTGTAAAAAGAAAATCAAGAGGAACAGAGAAACTTGAATAAAGAGGAAGAAATCCAGCCAGCCGATGACGATCATCGACGCAAAAGTCCCCCATCTCATCA
>WNGL01010081.1_pt1 | contig 24570 bp, 11 predicted proteins | sample 5400591 | NCBI WGS metagenome assembly WNGL01 (sample SAMN13153377, study PRJNA577476) | soil metagenome | isolation source: 80 cm soil or saprolite under Garry oak tree replicate 1 | place: USA:California | collected 2016-06-15 | reverse complement strand
TGGCGACAAGGCCTCTGAGTTCACCGCCCTTCAAGCCTCGCTCAGCGGTTATCCTAGATGGCTTGGCCAGGCTCCCATGATGGATCGAGATTGGAAAGTCAATGTCCCAGACCTTGAACCTGCTCGCTAACACTTCGGCGATCGATCTTGTGTTCGTGAACAGGATGACTGACTTGTGGTTCTTGATCATCTCTTTCATTATCCGGAGCCTGGCTGCGACCTCGGGGTGAGTGAATATTTTCGAAGCCAGTTGATGATCCGGCCCGGTTGGTTCGGGAAAGAGCATCTCCAGCCGCATCTTTCTCGCAACAGGAATCCGTACGATCTCTACTGGACGATTGCTCCCGACGAGAAATGCTCCAACCTTGTCAGGGGATCCGATCGTTGCTGAGAGTCCGATGACTTGGAAGTCTCTCTGCGTAATCCACCTTAGGCGTTCGATTGCGATAGCTAACTGGCTGCCCCTCTTGTCCTCCGCCAGCTCATGCACCTCATCGATGACTAGGAACCTGACTTCTCGGAGGTGTCTCCTCATGATACGGCCAGGTAAAAGTGCCTGGAGGGTCTCCGGGGTCGTGATCAGCATGTCAGGCGGATTGCGCGCATGAGCGACCCTCTCACGGGTTTCCGTGTCTCCATGTCTTACGGCCACCCTGAGGTCGATCTTCTTTCCCCACCAGTCCAGTCGATCGAGAAGGTCTCGGTTCAGCGCGCGAAGCGGGGTCATGTAGAGAATCTTGACGCCTGGGCCTCTATCCGTACTCATCAAGAATCGGGTGAATACTGGGAGGATTGCGGATTCGGTCTTTCCGCTTGCCGTTGGCGATATTAGAAGGACGTTTTTTCCTTCGAGGATCGGGGGAATGGCGCTTTCTTGGGCTTCAGTTGGTTTCTCGAATCCTCTTTCCTTGACAGCTTCCGCTAGGGGTTTCGGGAGAAGGTCAAAGACCGTCGAAGACAACTGGACACGCAGGTGCTTGGTTGTTCGATAAAAACCTAGAAAGCGTTAAGGGGCAATTGTTCGGGGTTGTAGGTTTCAAAGAGCTCTGGTGTTGCTTGAATAAGGATCTGGATAAGGCGTGGAGAGAGAGATTGGTGAAGAACCATCTTGACCTTATCATTCTCCGGCTCCTCAAGAGCAAGCCGCGCTGGGGTTACGAGGTTAACCTCGAAATCCGTGACCGATTCAAAGTATACTTGAGCGCTGGAACACTCTACCCACTTCTTCATTCGATGGAAGAAAAAGGATACTTGCAAGCTGTGTGGGAGGCCGAAGGCGGTCGAGGCCGAAAAGTCTACCGGATTACTCCCAGAGGGGAAGAGTTCTTGACGGCTGGTGCTCGGGCTGCAGAAGAGTTTTTGAGGCGGATTCAGTACGAGGCCGAGATAGGACCCTTCCAGCAAAAGCACGCCTAGACTAGACTTGAGACATTGAGCACGTATATTCGCAGATTCTGGAAGTTTATCAAGAGAAATGAAACCGCAAGGGGACTTCTTCTAGTAGGCATTGTGATACTCGGTGCTCTGGCCGTGTGGGGTGGAGTCCGTTTGGCTCTTAACACAGAGTATCCAGTTCTCGTCGTATCCTCAGGAAGCATGTGCCCCCCGACGAACTGCGTGCTCCCAATTGGCTCTCTGATCGTTATTCGTGGCCAGGACCCCTCCACGATCGTTGCGGCTCCACCGCCCTCTGGGTCGATTATTGTTTTCCGACCCTATGTCTGCGAGCCCGACTACCTCGTTGTTCACCGGGTAATCAATGAGGTCAAGAACAGCAATGGTTACTCTTTCCAGACAAAGGGTGACGCGAATGGAGGTCCCGACTCTTGGGACGCCCGATGCGGCACTGCACTGTCAATGATCTCAAGTTCGCAGGTTGTTGGGGTCTACCAAGGAATGGTTCCCGTCCCCTACCTTGGCTCGGCGATTCTCGATATCAGGAGTTTCATGTACGATGATACAACAGGACAACCAAGGCCGGAGGGTATCCTGGTGATAGTAATATTGATCATAGCCTTGTTTGCCTTCGAAGTGATCGAGCCATCGAAGAAACCCAAACTAGACGCAGCAACCTCCGATTCCGACGCGCAATCAGCCTCGACGCAAACCCAGAGTTCCTAGAACTCCAGAGCAAAACGGTAAGAAAGAGGAGCTAACGGTTTGCTCGGTGAGTGGAATGCCTCTCTACCAACTAGGCTCGAAGAAACCGAGAGTCCATCCGAGGGCCATGATTGCGCCCAATGCGAGCATCATAGGCGACGTTGTGATGCAAACTGCAGCTTGCAGGATAATGTTGTCGTTCACTGCTCGTCCGAAAATGCTGGAATTATTGGTAATGGGGTTACAGTCGCTCACAGCGCCATTGTTCATGCTTGCAGAATCGGCGACGAATGCCTCATCGGAGCCGGAGCGATCATTTTCGATGGAGCAAAAATCGGCACTCACTCTATCATTGGCGTTGGCACAGTGGTTCTCGAAGGCAGAACGATCCCTCCACGCTCGGTCGCAGTAGGCGCACCTGCCAAGGTGATCAGGAGGGCAACCGACAAGGATGTTCGGATGATAAGAGAGTCGTACCGAGCCTACGTGAAGATGGCGGAAAAGTATACACGGACAGGAGCTTTCAGCCACTCGATCGGTTGATGGCGGAGGGCGTTTCGGGTTTAAGGATTCTAGAAGACTAGGGCGGGTCTACGTCGCGAGACACGCATGCATACCTTGTTTTTCTAGATGCTGTATTGCTAGCCGGATCGTAACAGGGACCCATCAATAACGCCATTTGCATCTCTTTGTCGTCATGCTGATCTTATCATCGACTTGCTTCCTCAGGCGTTTTCCAGGCGATTTCCTTGGCACCCTCAGGGCGCCTGCGTTGTCCCGCGAGATTTTGGGGCCCTACCCCGGGTGGTCGACTGTTTTTTCGTCGATTTCGTTGAGGAGTGTATGGAAATGTCGTTGTCCGACGTTTAACGTCTTTCCGATCTTTCTAGCGTTCGAGGGTTAGACTTTTTTCTACACTGGACCGAATCTTGCTGGATCGGACATGCTCGCTAAAACGCGTTAACTGTTGCAGGTGCCAGTGCCTATCTAGCCATCATAGCGTGACCCGAAGATAATCGACTGACCCCAGTCAAAAGCTGAAATGCCCTTGGAGGATTCGCATCCGACCAAAATGAAAGGATCGAGCTGTCGATTCGTCCTTTCCAAGATCATCGAAGACGAAGTTACACACGAGTACGCTTATGATATCTTTGAGCCAACGGTGGGCCTAGAGATAGCCGGAAGGAATATTTTCAAAGAGTTGGGGCTTGATGGCACTGACAGAGTGGTAATCATGCACTTCCTTGAGGTTGCTCTGGGAAAGACCCTCCGATTGATAGACGACCTTTCCCGCAATCCAAACGGCGAATACGAATTTTGGCTCTTAGGCAGTGAATATGGCATTGAACTCCAGCGTCGCGGCAATATACTTGACGTAATGTTGCAAGTTGGCTATCGACATGGCTCAGAGCTGGACTGGACGGAAGGAGCAGGGAAAACCCGTGCGGGTCCAATCACGGTTAATGATTGGGTTGAGGCCGTAGTTCGATTGGGCAAGGACTTGAGCGATATCTTTGAGCGTTTGAATCCTCGCAAGGTTCCCTCGCCGCTCGAGTCAAAACGCAAAGCCCTCGAACATTGGCTGAAACTGCGCGGGAGTGGTAGAAATCCATCGTCAGGTCTGACCGAAGGTTAAGTCCAAGCTCTTTGTTTGGCTGACGCGTCCTACAACTGGCACATAGAATCCAAGAAGAAGGATATACTCGCACCGCGCGCCCTCGGGCCCCCTAAACTTGGCTACCTATCTCTACAGGCCAAGCAAGATCCTTCCTGGCTCGACTACGAGTCAACCTATCCAATTGTTGCCCAGTCAGGTTCCGTCACATTCACCTGAGCGTTGTATAGATTGATACCTTCGCGTAAGGCCTTCCAGATTAGTCCTCTCTCGATTGCTTCTAGCCTTCTCTTGTGCTCCTTGTCTGTAACATTAGCCGCCGTAGGAACTGGATGGAAAGTATTGTATGGACCTTCGAAGGTGCGCTTGGCGAAACACTCGGCCTTGTTGATTCTATCTACACCAAGATATGCCGTTCTCGTCATTCGTTCCAGTTCTTGACGATGAAGGCACCGGTCGGTCGATTTTGGCGGATTTCGGTGCCATACCGAGCTACGATTTGGAGTTGCTTGGGTGCACTGTGGGAGCGGTCAGGTTTGTTTGGTACCATATCTCTTGTAGTAGGTCTTGCTAATAAGCTGGCTTGGATTTTGGGACCAAAAACACTGCCGGGTTCTCAGAATTCCCCAACCACGCAAAGATAGAATTTGTACTCATGTTGAGTGGATGCGTACCGGCTTTTCAGGTTCCCGTGACATCCGTACATTTTTATATAATCAGCTGGTTGGCGATAAATCTGGCAATTTTTCATGTTCGTGAGCCTTCGTCCATCTTCGGTTTGCCGGGAATCATGCGACCGCAGTCTTGAGCTGCTCCGTTCAGTCGGCGATTCCACAGCGTGAGAACATGAGGGCCCGATGGTTCCTTCTTACCCTATTGCTATTGTCCAGTTTTGTCTTCGGTGTACCTGGAGGCAAAGCGTTCGAGAAAGGCGCTGGTTTGGGCACTCATGTAGACATCACTCTCAGGGCACTGTGGTTCCTAAAAGATGACGTTATCACTGCTCTTCAAAGAGCGGACATTGCCGTCGACGAAATCCCGAGTAATGATGTCGGCTACGCGTCGCTGTTGGGTCAACTCATGGCATGTCTCGCATCTCCCGGTCCTTCCTGCACCACACTGAGTTTGACGGGTGGACCGCAGTGGTCTTCGAAGAATCACTTTGACTCGTGCGACTTTACTGGTGGGACCGCCGTGATCAGGAACCACTACAGTCGCGCCGTGGGGAATGCAATGCGGGGGAATTCTTTAGGAGCGATGAACGAGTTTGGCAATTTGCTCCATACAGTTCAAGACTTCTATGCACACTCGAACTGGGTTGAGTCCCTCGGCTTCACGAATGAATCTCAATCATGGGTACCAAACGAGCAAACCGACATCTTGGATGATGGGCTCTCAGAGTTCCCTTGGTTGACACCGTTCAGCCAGATCTCGAATAAGCTCATTATTCTCGAGGGTACCGACCAGCAAGCCGGTCTACACAATATCCAGATTCAGCCCCGTACCGGCCACGTGGTCAAGGTCAAGGTCAAATCGCCCGACGGTACTGCCACTGATAGGCTTGGACTTATCAGCGGGACAGCTTACTGGTCCAACCTCTGCCCTCTCAGTGTCCAGTTGGGCCATTGGGATACGGCATACACATCTGAAGAGCCAAATCCGCCTTTTCTTCCAGGCTCTTTCCCTGAACAAATTCAGTTAGACGTCGTTGGGACCATACCGGTTGACCCTCCGGAACGCGGATTGAACAAGGACGATGACGCTCGGCCGGGGTTCTGGGCAGCGATGAACTTAGCAATCGTACAGTCCCGCCACGAGTGGTGCCGACTTCGGAGTTTAGTAGCCACCACGGGCGACCAGCATGCAAGCGACCTGCTCGCCAGCTGGGTTGCCGACCCACTGGGTGAACGAATAAGCTGCGGCTTCAGTCTTCCCTCCGCAAGCGCAGGCTCCGACCAGACGGTCAGTGGAAGCAGTGTTGTAGTGCTTGACGGAACCGGTAGCTCGGACGCGAATAACCAGCCACTAACCTACTCCTGGAGACAGATCGACGGCCAGTCCGTTCAACTGTTCGGAGCCGACGTCGCAACACCATTCTTCGTGTCCCCAGACACTACCGGGCAATCTGCTCTGGAGTTCAACCTGACCGTGAACGACGGACTGGAACGAAGTATTCCATCCAGTGTGAAAGTCACTGTAAGCCCTGGTTCTGGTGGTCAGACCACTTCGGTGTTCACGGTGAACACTGAGGTAGACCACGACGACGGCTCATGCGACCCCCTCGACGTGGCCAACTCGAAAGACTGCAGCCTGAGAGAGGCCATTAACGCGTCAAACGGGAACCCAGGTCGAAACAGGATCTCATTCGATATACCCTCTTCGGGATTCCACAGTATCGCGGCGGTGGGCACATACCGGATCGAAAATCCTGTCGTAATAGACGGGACAACTCAACCCGGTTTTCAAAGCCAACCTATCATCGAGATAAATGGGGCCAACACGGCCCAACCACAAGACGACGGCTTCCAAATCGCCGGAAGCAGCGGTAGCGTGTTAAGGGGATTAGCCATCAAAGGATTCGGGGGCACCGGAATCCTTCTCGCTGAAGGGAACAACGTAATCCAAAACTGCGTAATCGAAGGAAACGGATTTCGATCTAACAACCCAGGGATTCCTCTGGCCCCAGGGGTGGGAGTGTACTCATCAAGCAATACGGTTGGAGGACCGTTTACCGGAGCCGGAAACATCATTTCAGGAAATGCCGGCGACGGGGTACAAATCGAGTCTAGCAACGTCGGTCGCGGCTTTCACTACGCAAACCGCAACGTGGTTCAAGGCAATATCATTGGTCTTGACAACAGCGGAACACAACTCATAGGCAACGGGCTGAATGGAATTGAGATTAGGCACGGATCGTACAACTTGATAGGGGGAAACGAGACAAGAGAGGGCAACCTTGTTTCAGGAAATCATGACACAGGGGTTGCAATCCTTGATGGTGATTCAACGGGGAACACAGTTGAGGGCAATCTTGTCGGCACAGACCTGAGTAGCCAAGTATCTCTCGGCAACGAAAACGTTGGCCTTGGAATCATCGACTCTCCAGACAACAGAATAGGCCCGGGCAACGTGTTCTCTGGAAACGGACAGGCGGGAGTCTTGATTGCCAATTCCAACGGTTCGGGTAGTGCATCAGGGAATCTTGTTAATGGAAACTTCATCGGGACTGACTCGTCTGGGCAACTCCGCGTATCAAATGGCGAGTCGACAACCGCCGGCTTAGCGATCCAGGGAGCCTCAAACAATCGAATAGGACCGGGTAACGTCATCTCGGGAAACACTGGAAGTGGTATCGCGATCCTCAGCAGCGAAACGAGTGAAGCGACAGCCAATAGAATCGAGGACAACCTCATCGGGACTGACGCCACGGGCGAAAGTTCTCTGGGAAACTATCAGGCGGGCCTGGCGATTAGTAATGCGACAGAGAACATCGTCGGACCAGGTAACGTCATCTCAGGCAATGGACTCGACGGCGTAAACCTGAAGAATGATGCTCCCAAGAACATTGTAGAAGGAAACTATATCGGTCTAGATCGCCAGGGCAAGGCTGCCGTCCCAAACGGGTCACGCGGTGTATCAAACGCGGACTCCGACGGCGTCAGAATCACTTCGCGGAGCAACACGGTTGCGGACAACGTCATCTCGGGTAATGCGCTCTTCGGGGTCCTAGTCCTGGGTCATGACGCCACAGAAAACATCATTCAGGGAAACTACGTAGGCACGGACTCTAGCGGGAGCTCAAGCATTGCAAACGGAATGAACGGGCTTGGCGGGGGAATACAGGTCCAAGATGCGCCGGGCAATACCATAGGGCCTGCGAATTTGATCTCCGGGAACGTGTTGAGCGGAATAACCATCATTGGAGGATCCGCCTCTGGAAATACTGTCAGAGCGAACTTGATAGGCACAGATTCAACCGGCAGCCAACCTCTTGGAAACGATCAGGACGGAGTGATGATTGGATACGGTGCGCAGTACAATGCTGTAGGACCAATGAACGTGGTCTCCGGTAATAGTGCGGACGGGGTGGTCATCATTGGTCAGGGCACGACAAACAACATTGTTATCGGCGACTTTGTCGGCATCAATACGTTAGGAATAGGAGCTCTCGGGAATGGAGCGAGTGGAGTCGAAGTTAGAGACGCCTCCAACAATACGATAGGAGGGCCAAGTTTCGCTGGTAGGAACATTATCTCCAGCAATTATGGCGGCGGAATCGTAATCAGAGGCTCCTCAGCTTCTAAGAACATCATAGAGGGTAATTATGTCGGGCTGAACGCATTCGGAAAGAACGCGCTCGCGAACAGCTACTCAGGAGTAACGCTACAGGACGCGCCGGCCAACATTATCGGCGGAACAACCACCGGGGCACGTAACGTGATATCCGGTAACGAGCAAAGCGGCATCCTAATACTAGGACCCAGTGCGACTGGCAATCAAGTCCTCGGAAACCGAATCGGGACCAATGCTACTGAGAACGGCTTCCTGCCAAACGGTCTTGACGGCGTATCCATCGGGTTCGCCCCCGGCAACAGCATTGGCCAAATCCCCACAGGGACGCTCGGTCGGTGTGTCGACACGTGCAACCTCATCGCGGGTAACAAGCAAAACGGAGTGTCCGTTTTCGGCAACTCTGCGTCACAGGACGCAATCAGAGGTAACAGCATTCACAACAACGGCTATCTCGGCATTGACCTCGGACTGGACGGCGTTACCCCCAACCACATCCCGGATTCAGACACCGGGCCGAATCATCTCATGAACTTCCCTGGAATTACAAGCCTTCAATATGACGGAGCAAATACTATAATCAAGGGAAAGCTTCCAACCTCCAACCCAACAACCACTATCGTTGACCTCTATGCAAATGGCAACTACGATCCATCTGGCTTCGGTGAGGGCCAGATCTACCTGGGATCTGCAAAACCAGACTCCAACGGTGAGTTTACTCTCTCGTCTTCCGGTCAACTTCCTTATTCGTTCGTGACAGCGACAGCCACAGATAGCACCGGCTCGACCTCCGAGTTCTCCCTAGTGTGCGGTGGACAATTTGCTGCTAGCTCCACCGCCGGGGTCGTTGTCTGTGACAATTTTTCCACAACGTTTCCGCCGTTTCAGGACACGACCGTACCGTCAGCTCCTCCCCCACCCCCACCACCCTTACCAGGTAACTCGTCTTCTCATGGACCTGGCACGACCTCTCAATTACCCTTCGCCCCCCTGTCCTGTGGCGCAGGTAGCGTTATTGACATGAGCTGCAACACGAAATCTGACTCTTACGACCCCCAAATCGCTGCCTCGGGAAGTGATGTGTACGTCGCTTGGAGTAGCTACAGAGACCTGAATACCCTGCATGCGCAAGGCGACCTGCTTCTCAGAGTGAGCCGCGACAAAGGTGCCACCTTCGGTCCTGTCGTAACCCTCAGCCACCTGGCACTCAACGGTACCCCTGGCTGTTCATGCTACTACCAAATCAAATTCAAGAACGTAAAGATGGTCTTGTCTGACGATGGCGTTTATGTCACATGGGTTGACGATTCGACCATTGTATCCTATGAGTATGGCGAGCCGGTCTACGATGACGCAGTATTCCTCAGAGCGGTTCACGGTTTCGGAACCAAGCTCAGTCCTACGGTCGACATCAGCCAGCAGCTGAGCAGGTTCAACCAGGGCGTCGAAGCATTCGTCAACGGTTCGCCAGACCTAGCGGCGTACGGCAGCAATGTCTACATCACATGGTCAGAAAATGTCTATCCTGCCGGTAACGCAACCCAGCTCTACAACGGTAGATTATTGAGGGTGAGCAGTGATGGTGGAGCGAGCTTCAGCGACGAGGTTTTGCTCGCGAAAGCTATACGCGCACACAATATGTACTCTAATGGCTGCTGCGTGGCGGCGGACGGCACCCACGGGTATGTAATCTGGCCAGGGAATTTCGATCCCCTTTCGGGCAACGTCTCGGCTATCTTTCAGACTATTTCCAACACAGGACTGCCTAGCGCCGGGACCATTTTGGGAGTCTCATATGATTGGCAGCAAAGCGCGATGGTAGTGTCGAACGGTAGCATATACGTGGTTTTGTACACAGGTGCTGATATCATGATACGTGCAAGCAAGGACGCCGGAGCCACTTTCGGAGCGCCAAACTTTCTTCAGTTCGGGGTAGGTGATCTCGCCTTCTCAAGCGATTATGTCTACACCGTAGACTCTACATGTCCATGTGGGGTCCTCTTCAGGAGAAGCACAGATGGGGGTGCAAATTTTGGCTCCGCCATCAACCTTGGCGACAACATTGGTGACAGCCGAATAATCGCCTCGGGAGCTGATGTTTACGTGATCTCTTCGAGAGGTAGGGTGTCTGATCTTGAATTGGTGATGCGAAAAAGTGGTGACTACGGGGCCAGCTTCGGGCCGGAAATCGACCTCGGAAGGATTTCGGAAACAAACTACTACTATTACTCAGGCATCCTGCGAACAGCCGCATCGTCCGATCGTCTCTATATTGCTTGGCCCGGGATCCTGTCAACACTCACGGACGTGTTCTTCACAGCAGTCGAGCCGCCAGCTCCAAATGATTTCTCTCTGAACACTTTCACACCGGTACTCTTCTTGCACCAATCAGAGACAATCACGTCTACTGTGATTGTGCAAACTGGAACAAACTTTGCAGAGTCGATTGATTTCACACAGAGCTGGACTGGACAATCGCCAAGTGGCCTAACCGTTCTTCTCTCACCTGCCGAAGCGACTCAAGTTACCGGCGGCTCTGTGGAGTTGAACCTGACCATCAAAGCTTCCTCGTCCGCATCTGTAGGATCGTTCCTATTGTCGGTGAGGGGGACGAGCAACGTCAGCGCCACGACGCATTCAATCATCATGTCTGTCTTGGTTCTCTCTCCTCCACAACCTCCGCCTTCCCAGGGCTCTAACACCATCACCCCCGGGCCCCCTCTGCCCCCGATTTCGGGTGGAAGTAGCAGTGGCAGCGGAGGTGGAGTCTGCATTCCGGGCCCTTGCAATTCCTCTCCACCTCCACTCAGCGACGATATGTCGAATCGTATCGGAGCCCATTCTCCGATAGGCATTCTAGTCATAGACTCAAACGGTCTTGAGACAGGCTTCGACCCGGCCACGGGGAGCGAGATCAACCAGATCCCAGGCGCGAAATACACGGGAGTAAACAGCGAGCCTCAGACAATATCCCTCCCATACTCCATGACAAATTATACCCTCAGGATCTATGGGCTGCCCTATCTGACATCTCCCCAAGAGTATCGTATCTCAGCCAGCACGGTCAATTTGATCACTGGTCAGACTTTTGGTAATGTAACGGTTGCCGGAGTGGCGATGGCAGACAGCAATGATACCTTCACGGTGGCCTTTGGAATTGACCTCATCGCGCCTTCCATAACTGTCCCATCGAATTTCTCTGTCAGCACGCCAGATCCGGCAGGAATAGCTGTCGCCTACTGGGCTACTGCATTCGACAACCGCGATGGGCCGATCATCCCTGCCTGCGCTCCCTTCTCCGGTTCAGTCTTTCCGATGGGAGAAACGGTGGTCACTTGCAGTGCGACAGACGCTGCTGGAAACAGCGCGACATCGTCGTTCACTGTTACAGTGGTCCCGTTCAACAGTGCTCCCAATGTAAGTAACAGCAATGTGGGAGTTGAACAAGGCGGTCAGGTGACAATTAGGCTCAAAAGCACAGATATTGACCAAGGCAGGACCTTATCATACTCTGTTGTGAGGGGGCCGCAGAACGGAACAATATCAGTCCTAACACCGCTTACTATGTTCGATGCAACTCTAGATGGGACTCAGGAGACTCTATACGACTCTACGATCGCAGCAACCGGCTATGGGACTTTCGCATACAATGGCACGTCCCGCCTTCTCGCATATGACGTATCCTTCGATGGTTTGACCTCCGCACCGTCCAGTGCTTACATAGGACTAGGTCCCGCCGGTGTGAATGGACCGCGAATCTTCACCCTCTCTGTCACTGGCTCTAGAATAACCGGGATGGTCGGGCCCCTAACGACTAACCAGGAAACGCTCCTCGTTTCAGGTTTGTTCTTCATCAACATTGAAACTATCGAGCATCCAACCGGCGAGATCAGAGGGCAAATAAGTCCCACACTATTCGCCGCCGACATTGTCTACACCCCACACTCGGATTTCGCTGGAGCGGACAGTTTCACATTCGGAGTCAGCGATGGCACAGTCTCAAGCAGCGCCAAGGTGGATATCACTGTGGATCCGCGTTTACAGGCCAACTTTGCGTTCCCCACTTTCAGAACCGTGAACACGCCGATACGGTTCCACGCGACCGTATCCATTGGTACTCCCCCCTACAGCTACAATTGGAATTTCGGCGACGGCAATTCAGCCACAGGTGAAACCGTCGACCACGTCTACACGACACCTGGCACCTATGTAGTCACCTTAACCGTAACAGACGGGCATGGGACAATAGCCAGGTCCCAGCAGTCCGTGACTGTTTCTCAACCACCACCGCCACCACCACCTCCACAAGTCCCATGGTGGCAGCAGTACTGGTACCTCCCCCTGGCAATGCTTGTAATCTTTGTTGCCGGAATAATGCTCGCCACGCTCCTGCGAAGGAGAAACAAGGCCCGACCGAAAAATCTTACCAGCTCTCATTTCGCACAGCTCGGAAAAACCATTCGGAAGATGACCGAACCTTCTCTGGGTTTGGCTGCGACCTGTGATAACTCCCGGTCGAACCCTTCGGTAGCAAGGCCTGAGTTCCGACTTCCAGGCCAGGAAGGATCCTTCTTGGCTCGACTACGGCCCAGGAATAAGTCTGCTTGTCTGTACTGGTAAACTGGTGCTGAGATCCCCCCTCATTCGATCTAGTCAGAAAGAAGAGCTCAGATTTGATGGTAGCAGAGACGGGAGGTTCGAGCGACCACACTATGGGAGTCCAACCAGTCTTCCGGGCATCGCTCACGCCTTATGGATTAGGAGAGGCTAAAGCCCCGGGTAAGCGAAACTGACCACGTTTAGGGCTACGTCCAAACCAGAGATACGAACCCGGAGTCCTAGTTCTGCATCAAGCATGTTAGGACGTTCTACCGCATCAACGGCTGCAAAAATGTGGTTCTCGACGAGCCCCTCAGTAAGAGAGTCACGTACAAAGACCGCGCACCTACCCCGGACGAGCTGTCGAGACTACTCGCGTCCTCTGCGGGCCATGCAGGATCTTTCCTGGCTCGACTACGGGTCAGATCAAGCCCACCCCATGAGATGTATCAGAACTTCATCGCGGCTTTCCTCAACGCGCTGATCGGTACGCTGTTAGCGATGCTGTCGCCTGAGGTCAGTCGTATGGTATGTTTGTCGTCGCCATGGCGGTGTTGAAGCTTCTGAACAAGTTTTGACCACGCGTCACTGGGAAGACGGGCCAGTTCGGACAATGAAAGAAGTGATTCAATTTGCTGATAGTAAGAAACACACACTCACACTTTATCACTTTCACTTTTCATACATAATTGTAGAGGCGGAGTTTAATTCGCTAGGGATCCGTGGGCCCTTGATGCGAAGGTCGAGGGAAGAGATAGCAGTAGGAATCCTTAGATCCTGCATGCCCAATAAACTGACGGTAACCCAGTTGATGGCGGGGCAGAATTTGTGCTACAAGGTATTAATGGGCCATCTCAAACATCTCGTCGCAATAAGTTTGGTCGACTTTGAAGAGGTCGGGAGGCGGAGGTCTTATTCCACGACCGAGTCGGGCATCCATGCAATGAGATGCTATAGAGATGCGGTTGCGCAGCTTACTGGTAATACCTCGTCGTGTCGTCTGTTCCCCAAGCAAGAAACACGAAGACTGCTTTAAGTTCCTAACGTATACTTCGATAGAGTAGTGTAACAGAATAGTTTCACAGAATACTGGTTCAGACCTCTTAAGAATAATGCTGAGTTGCCAGTTACGGCATTATCTTGTCGGAAGCAGGCTATATTTGCCTATGGACGCCGGGTCGGCGAACCGAGCAAGTCGCCAAGACAGCCCTGGTATCAACTCTAATCCTCCTTACAGTTCTAGGATCCATTGGCACAGTTCTCCCTGGAATAGTCCAGGCGTTGGCACCTTTTTCCCCTTCCACGATGACCCAGAACTCGGATTGCCCGGCAACACCTTCCAACGCCACGATAGCATCAACCAGTGCCCAATCTCTCCCTCCCCAAGACGATTCTCTCGGGGGTAGATTCTTTGATCGATGTTGGCGGGGTAACGCAAACGTCTCCTGATAACATCACTATCTACAACCGACGTGTCAGTATGAGACTTCTCGGTGGTTTGATGCCCCTCGACATGCTTCTCGGTCCAGACAGGAGGGTCATAAGTTCGTACTCCTTCTGGAGGGTGGAGGCTTCGGTCGGAGGGGCATGGCTTCCGCTACTGCCCTCCTCTAGCACGTTTAGTCTCTTGGGAACAAACTCAAGCGGTACATTTGTCAAGAGATCGATGGTCGTCGTTTCTGGAAATTCCTCAGGCACCTTCGTGATCATCTATAAGGCGACCACTAATGGACCATTGAAATGGGACCTGGGTTTCACACCGAATACTGATGGGCATTACCGCTTCCTTTACTCGTGGTTGAACATCAGCGCCCAGCGCGGTTTTCTAGCGTCTGTCAAACAATTTCAGGCGACTTTCGCAGGACTCAATTACACATTCGCATGGCAGGACATACCTTCGAACCTTAACACAACGGCACTTTCCCTCCCGGGCATGTTCCAACTCGTTGTCGACCTCGGATCGAGAAGTGCTGAATCCGAGGTGCTAGTGGATCCTTCAATCGTTGCCACACTTCCAGCAGGCCCTTCTTGGGCGTCAGCTTACACTTTCCAACGCAAGGTGTTCTACGAACCGAAGGGAGGACGATACTGGGTTTTCTATGAGAACAACGATGGCCTTTGCTTCACAGGATGCGTGGCCTACAGAAATTCCACTGAAGGCATTACTTGGTCGAGTGAACAGACTGAGAGTGGTGGCGGTTGTAGTTGTAACTGGGGCGACTCATTCTCGCTACTTGATGTTTACAATGTCGGACAAACAGTAATTATCGCGTGGGGCGAACTGAATACCAATGTCCCTATCCATCTTCGATACAATGTCGGAACGATTGCCGGCCCGAGGTTGACGTGGGCAGGCCGGACATACGAGAACACACTCCAGCCACCATACTGTCCTCTCGGCGGTTGCACTTTCGGGATACAATATGTCAATGTGATTGTAACTTTCGACTCGACCGGCCAGTCTAATCTTGCATTTTCTTACAATTACTTCCAGAACGTAGGTGGGAGTTTGCAGAGCAACTTAGTGGTGATTCCTCAAGCTTCGAACGGCATCATGTACCAAGTAGACGGTAATTCTTGGAACGGAAACGGATGTTGTCCTCATGTTGATGACGTGAGGTCGGTTATCCTTCCTGCCGACTCGCAGGGACGAGTACGTGTGACCTACCAGATCCCGGTTCACCAAGGCAGCTCTGATCAGATACTAAGGGTTGAGACCAGATCTGTAAAGGTGGGAATCCAGTCAGATCCCAACCCAGTCGGGCAGGTTGAAAAAATAGATTCTAACTCGATTGGGAACTCTGAATTCTCAGCCGTCTCCGACACCGAGTATGGTACTCATGTAGTCTATCGAGGTGCCACCAATGGGAATGCGAGCTATGCGTATCGTTCCGTGAGCGGTTCTTCCTGGATCCCTTCGCTTGACCTATTCGGAGGATCAGTTACATCCCCAACGATTACCGTCGACTACTCGACCGATGATGTCTACGTACTGGCTCTTCAGGGCACCTCCTCCAGCTACTCGATTGTGATGAAGGGCAAGTCTTTGAACCAGAATTGGAAGGATCAGACCCCAGTCTATCCAGTTACCAACAGAATTCCTCCCAGTCCCTCCCTTCCTCCAGGTAACCTTACGTCGAACTTCTCATCGGCGAGCGCAACCAACTCTAGCCAGATTCTCGTCGAGTGGACTGAATGGACATCGGGACCATGCTGTCCCTCACCACAGCAACTCATGTTCGGTGCTATCCCTATACAGACAGTTTGGTCTCCCTTCTCTGCCCCTAGCGATCCTTGGGACGGCAACGGGTTAGCGCCCTACGGACAATACTTTGCAAACCTTGGCGAGTATGTTTCACCAAGCACTGGAATGCTGGCAGTCAAACAGACTGACCTCAGCGTCCCAGGCCGAGGTCTCGACCTCGACATCGCCAGAGTCTACACAGAACCCTACTCGTTCCTCAACAACGCTCCGTATAATTATGAGAGGTATCCCTGGGCTCCATTGGGAGACGGATGGCAGCTCAACTTTCCTTGGCTGAACAACACAAACTATCCGCTTTACATCCACATGTGGGATGGTGAAGGGTATCGGATACCGTCAAGTTTCTGGGCTGGCTCAACAGCGACCCTCGAAAATCATCAGGGCGAGAACTTTCGTTTGGTAAAATACATTAACGGGAGTATCAGCCTCTATGACAAATCGGGAACATCATACTACTTCAACACCACGAGCCACAAACTTGCTGTGATCACCGATTCTACCGGTAACAACACGATCACGTTTAGCTATAACAATAACACCGTCTCATGCGTAACGGACACCATTAAGCGAGCTTTCACCTTCTCGTATTCAAATGGGCTGCTCCAAACGATCAAACAGGCCACAGGAACATGCGCCAGCCCGGGCGCTACGGTGAGAACAATCAGTTACGCGAACAATGGTCAAAGCCTCACCTCAGTGACCGATCCTGCGGGAAGACTTACTGGCTACGCTTACAACGCGACTGGAGGGTCGATCGCGCAATGGCTTCTCGCCCGGATCAGATATCCAACATCTTGGCTTACCAACTATACCTATGTTTCTGTCCCACTGGGAACCCAAGCCTATTCGTATAGGGTTAACCTTCAGAAGACTGGCCCCCTGCCGAACTCGCCGGTAAGACAGTTTGCCTACGCTTACAGTAATCCGGTGGGAGATCTAGTTACGAATTCGACTGTCACAACATACAATGGAACCCAAGTCGTTTCTTATACCAAGTATGCCTTCTCCTTTGCAGGTGTTGGCCGGAATATTACTGATAACAATCACAACTTTGTCCGGGGTGTTGCGCTGCGCTTTGGGGTCGGCGGAGAGACTCCGAGAGAGATAATTCTGGTCAGTCCTACGCAAGGCTATACCAACTATTACGGCTACGACCTATGGGGCAATCCCATCTACAGCCGAAGTACGATCAGTTCTTCCCCTGTCAAATCTCATGAAAGCTTCAGCGCCTACTACAATAACGGCCTTCCACCTGGCTTCAACGCTTTCCAAGAGACGTTCAGCCAAATGAATAGTACTTTTCCTGACAATCCCTGGTTCACCTACAACGGGACCTGGAGCGTGAGAAATGGAGCCTACAACGGCACGAGTCCTGTTTTCAACCCTCCAAACCAGGCTTTTTGGGCCTGGACCAATTTCAGTAGCTCTAGCGTGTCTGTAATCGCTTCAATCTATATCACAAAGCGCATGTCCTCCTCAGACCAGCGAGTGGGCCTGATAGGCCACTATCCAGGGCACGGCGTGCGAGAATGGGCCCTAGTTCTTCACAACTCAACTAGTGGATTCAAGCTATCTCTGTTGGACGAACTCGTTTCGTGGCCTGCTGAGATCTCCTGTCCCCTGAACTACAACACTTGGTACCGTTTCAACTTCACTATAAGTGGGAAGCAAGCGTGGGGGTCGGCAACTGCCCCTGGAGTGTCGTGTAGTATTAAGGGCGTCTTCACCTCGAGCGACATAGCTTCGGCGACGGGTGTAGGTCTCTACGCAGGGGGTTACGCCGCCCTATTCGACAATGTTACAATCACCACAGTCAGCCCATTGATAACCGGTACAAGTTTCTCGAACTCATTCTTCCAGAACGGAGCGCCAAACTCTAACGTCCACGGAGCCCTCGCGGGATCCGCAACGCTCCAGAACGGACCAAGCGCTCCCCCAGAGGAAACATACTACAGCTACTGGTCTTGGGGAGGCATCAACCAAGAAAAAAGTCGTTATGACCCTCCGGCTGTGCAAGGAAGTCCGAACCCGTTGATGCTTGACGGGTCGGCCCAAGGATTCTGCACCAACGCCACAAGCTCATGCCCTGCCACGATCACCACTTCTCACTCAAACGATATCATCGTGGTATTCGCGTCGGAGACGCTCGATCTTCAAACGACATGTTCCTTTGCTGCTCCGATACTTTGGGTCTGGCTTGGTTCAGCAGGGGGCTGAGTATTAGCGGGCGCGGAGGCAGGGATCAGTTGCAAGAGTTCTGGGCGCGCAGCCCCAACCCCCTGTCTGCGGACATTGTAACAGAATCGATTACGGGTTGCGGCAACAACTATAACGGTCTCGAAGTTTTCGCAATAACTGGCTCAAATCTCAGCATTCCATTCGACCCTAGCTTCGGAGTACAAGCAACTGGAAGCGATGCCTCCAGCGGACAGCAATATGTACCATCAACTACATTATCTACTGGCAATCCCAACGACTTCGTATTCGCCGGAGTCCAACATGGCACTGGAGCGGCACCAACAGCCCAGTCCGGGTTTAGTCTAATCAACTCGGCTGGAGGCTATGGTACCGAATACAAGCTCGCTAGCGCAATTCTCGCAAACTTCTCTGTAACATTCAGCTTCAGCACGTCTTCCTACTGGCAGCTGATTGCTGACGCGGTTCAGTCGAGCCTTCCAACGCAATGGCTCACGTCGAGCAGGACCTACGACATCTACGGCAACCCTAAGACCTTGACTGATCCAAGGGGCAACGTGACCTCGTACGCTTATTCTTCCAAATACTCGTCTGCCTACATGACTAGTCTAAACCAGACCCTCGTTCCAGGAGGGACGCTCATCTCCAACCGCTACAGCTACAATCTTACCACAGGAACAATGCTCTCTCGGGTCGACCCTAACGGATACAACACGACTTACAAGTACGACGTGCTCACCCGGCCAATCAAAGTTACGTACCCGAACAATCCGAACAACGACTTTGTCTCCTACACTTACAACGACGGCGCCAACTACCTCAATGCAACCAATGAAAATGGCTGGCTGACCCAACAACGGTACGATGGTCTAGCACGACTCTCGACGACAAACAGGTTCCTGAACGGCAAGCTTTACTCCAATGCCACGAACAGTTACAACTGGCAGGACAAGACTCTCACGGCCAGAGATCCGATCGGTAACACATACTACTACTCCTACGACACCCTTGGCGGAATTACTAACTCGACAACACCTAATCGTAAGAGCGTGCTTCAATCCTACAACGATCTATTGGCGTGGGTTCGAGCAACGGATCAAGATGGTAATTATCGTTGTAACTACTACGACCGTCTCGGAAGACTCGTCAGCGTCGTCGAGTACGCGGATTCAAGCTGTAACCCAAGGATTCTGAACGGAATCAACTATGTAACGAATTATTATTATGACGAGGTGGGGAATCTGGGAAGAGTCACCAACGCAGCTGGAAAATCCACCGCCTACTCCTACGACAATTTGAACAGACTGACCTATGTCGGCTATCCCGATGGAACGTTCGAGACATACTACTACGACAACAACAGCAACCCAGTCAAGAAGGTAGATCGTGCGGCTATCAAGACTCTCTCTTCATATGATTCCATGAACCGACTCGTAACGACGACCTACTGCGGAAGCACCCTAACCGGCACCAGCTATACATACGACAAGAACAGCAATCGTTTGCAGATCTCGAACGAAAACGCAACTGTAACCTACATCTACGATGTTCGAAACAGGGTCCTCAACACCACCTACGCTGTAAACCCAGCAACTCGGACTATTGTAGATCTCGGTTGCTCTGGAAACGGCGGAAGCATAACCCGGATTGGTGGTGTGGCGAATACCTACACTCTGGGCTACACCTACAATGGCGAGCTTCTGAACACTCTCATGTATCCGACCATCTCCCAGAACAACCCAGACATCACAATCAAGTACGCTTATGACGGTCTGGGAAGAGTTCTCAACGTTAACCAGTCCGGTACGTCCAGCTACTATGCAAGGTCGTTCACCTACTACAAGACCGACCAGGTGAAGGGTTTCCAGTTCGGCAACAATCTCATCCAGAACTACACATACGACAGCTTGTCGAGGACGCAAACGCTAACCTTGACCGGGATTACCACAATGAGCCTGACATACACCTACAATAATACCGGCACCGTGGCGAGTGTGACCGGTTCGGTAAATGGGGTCAACGTGAACGAGCAGTACCGCTACGACCCTCTCCAGCGTCTGACCAATTCCAGCGTCACCGGTAGCGGTTCCACTACGACATCATGGTACGAATACGACAATCTGGGAAACCGAGTGAGACAGAAACTCAACAGCACTATCACAAGGTACTCTTACAACTTTGTCAGCGAGCTGACCAACTCCACTACCTACTCGAACCCGCAGATTACAACAGCATACTCATACGACCCTGATGGTAACCTGAAGACTCAGAATGTAACCTCGACAGGAACGCTGCGTTGGGCCTACACTTGGGACGCCTCTCGCCGTCTCCTAAAAGCCACTAACAGCACGGGCCAGGCCGTGTACGCGTACGATGGCGGTGGGCGTATGGTGGAGGCTATGGACGGAGGATCAGCCCCTCTATACTTCGCCTACAAGGGAACGGAAATACTTTACAGGAACCAACTCAACGCGAACAATCAAGCCTTCGTCTTCGCGGGCGGCGTGAGGATAGTTCGAGTAGTGGATAGGACCACGATATACTACTACCACACCGACTCTCTCGGTAGCACTCGTATGATCACGTACAGTGGTGCCACGTACGCTTTCACAGACAGCTACCAGCCCTTCGGCAAGGACAACGGAACACCCCAAGGAAACCTAGCAGGCACCGAGAAGACGAAGTTCACGGGCAAGCGCTACAGTTTTTCGACAGGTTTGTACTACGAGTATCAGCGCTGGTACGACCCATTGATTGGACGGTTCATCAGTCGGGACCCGTTGCCTAGTAGGCTTTCCACCCCCCAAAGTTTGAACATGTATGCCTACGCAGGTAATACTCCCACTACGCTCACAGACCCATCCGGTGGGGCGCACGGTGTCATTCTCGCGAGATGGCCTTGTTGGGACTGGTTTGGACTATTACCCTGTTCCTCTCATGGAGGTGGCTGGTTGGCGACCACCACTACAACATTGTCCGTCTCTCCAGAGGGAGCTCTAGTTGGGCTAGGCATAGTGGGTCTCTACGTTGGCGTGCCTGCCATCTATAACCTGGTAACAGGCTATTTCAGGTCTCCTCCCACAGACGCGATTGTGCGGGATTCGAGCGGGAGCGACCGAACAACCCCATCCCCGGTTTCAACTTCGCCACCTCCCTCTCCCGGCACAGGACCCTTCTTGGGGGGCGGGAAACGTCCGCCGTACCGTCCTGACTATCCGCCACCAAAGGACCTTGGCCGTGAGCCTTTTGAACCCGGAGGCTATCCGTCACAAGCGAAGGAAATGAGAAAACTTGTCCTAGTAGTATGCGGCGGTATACTTGTGGGGGGCGCAATACTCTTCGTAAGCGGGCTGGTAAGGAGCACTGCAGAAGGGGAACTTGGACCGGAGTCTTTGACTTCTCAAGAAGCCCTCTCGGGCGAGGCTGCCGTAACGCTGGGAGTATTGTGCCTTGGGGTTCTTTGGTAGTAATCCAAACAATTCCAATGATTCGTAGTCTGAAGGATTCGTGGAGCATTGGACATTATTTTCATCTACCAGATTATTTTGTTTCTGCTCGTCTTCTCAGCGATTGGGATTACCTATCTTCTACGCAGACTTCGTGGGCATCTCGGGATGGCATTAGGAGCAACAATCGTTCTTATTGGTTTTGTTGGCATACTTGACTCCTACACCCTGTTATCTAGTGGTGTGGTAATTGGATCCTTCGCAGCCCTTGCTTCCGTATCTATCGCGATCGCATATTTTCTCGTAGGGAGACGTCCGAGAGTTTTCCTCCTTTTGGGAGCTTTGATGATTCCGATAGTCAGCCTGAATGTTGCACCACTTCCGTGGTCAATCTTCTTCGTTTATTGTGCTGTGTGTCTTGCAGTCGCGAACGCGTATGACTATGCGAAGATTGATGTAACCTCATGCATGAGGAAAACGAAAGCCTTCTTGGCAATCTTCCTGAGGCCCTTCTCAGTTATAGAGAGCCTCGTTTCCAGAAATGTGAGGGGTCCTCATTCCAAGCTAGTGCTGACAAGCGGCTATTTTGCGGTGGAATTACTAATGCTGTTGGGTGTTCCGTTTTTCTTATCGCGGCTTTCGAACTTGTTTTTGCAGTTCGAGGGTCTCGTACTTGTCATGATAATCATTCTAGTCGCAGCTGGTCGGGAGTGCAGGAGTGAACTTAGAGGTTCCCAAGGGAACAAACCCCCAAACCATTGACCTCGAATACCCAACTTTACGATATGGGATCTTCCAGAACAGAGCAGCAGACAAGTTTGCAGGCGAGCGATATACCGCGGCCACATGTCTCTTCTACGATTTCCTATTATGAGGAGTCCAAACAGTGTTCTTAGCCTCCCTCAGTCTTCACTTATGGATTAGTATTGAGGCTAAAGCCGAGACGAGTGAAACTAATCAACGTCTGGGCATCCTCCAAACCAGAGATATGAACCCAGGGTCCTAGTTCTGCCCTCGGCATCAAACCTTATTCTCCGTCAAACTCTAACCGATCATCTATCTCGGTTCAGACTTCTTTCGGGAGGTTGAACCTTGCTCTAAACGACAGGGTGCTTCTTGTTCAGAACAAGGTCATTTGTGATGATCAAGCCCATACCATCTGATGGCGTATGATGACATAAGCCGGCAGAACCGAGACTCGGCGGGGCCGTGATGTTCTCTGAGCTACGTTTATGGGAGCGATGCCTGCTACTGACCCCTCTGAGAGGGCGTCGCACTGGTGCGCTCGAACTGTGTGATCTGTGACCACTCCATCGTTCCAGACGTGGGTCAGAACAGTGGACAGCATTCTTTTCGATATTGATCGATAGCGCACTATCAGAGCAATCATCAAGACTATTTGGGTTGGAAGAAGTCGATGAGCAGGCTCGCTACAAGCCTGGGAGTAGCTACAGGAATTATCGGCGGGGTCTTGCTGATTCTCTTGCTGCATGCATTGCCGCCCTAATATAACGGGTGGACTCCGTCCTCTGAAAGATGATCGTGAAACTTGAGATCCCTAAGCGATACGTAAGTGACATTCTTCCGGTTACACATCTTCTCGAGCGCTAGGTCATACTCATGACGATCTAAGGAGTAGAAGGAGAGGGTCTTTTCAAGAATGAACGGCACTGTCTTGGACTCATCGATTGGGGCGAGACCAACACGGACTATTTTCTTTGTGAAATGTTCCCCGGCCTGGTCGATCATTCCTTCCATGTTGTGCACGTATTCGTCTAAGCCCACCCTGTGAGACCCATTCATATGGCTGGAATCGTTGACTCCCACAGCGAACACGATAATCGAGTTCTTGTTAGTCCCCTCGAACCTTGGCCTCTGCAATGAAACGCTTGCTGATATCCTCCGAGGTTTCACCGTCTACTCCGAGATTGTAGACGAGGCGTGAACGACCGTTCCAGAGCCTCCCGACCCATCCTCCGCGATCATCGTAAAGACCCCACGCGATGCTGTCGCCAAAAACGAATACGAGCATGCTCATCGAACTTCGCCACCGAACGTGTGACGACGATACAGACCCTTCTTTCTTGGTCTATAGACCGGAGTCCTAGGAGGCTTCCCCTGTGCAATCAGGTCTCTACACTCTGTACACACAGCCCAGAGACAATCAGCCCTACAGTAAATGCACTTGCTCGCCTGCCCCCTAGTCCGATCCCATGGATACACATCATCCCGGTGCATATCCGGCTTCTTTGATCCCTTCAACAAACAGATCACATACTCTTCACTCACTAACAAATATTCTCGCTACTAACCATACTTGCCGTGGGGTTTTCTCCAATCCTGAACGCGCACATCAAGACGAACAAAGTTGAGCCCTAGGATTCACCAAGGACGAGTATTGCAATAGAAGCATTTTCCCGTACTGTTCTTTCGCGAAGGGATCGTTCTGCCTTCGGGGCGACTATTACGGATGGAAACCGGTCGCGCACCGTGATCCATGGTGAGATTGCCCATCGACTTAGGAACCATTTATTCCATCATGGCATCATCTACAATCATCTTTGCTAAAGCGGAAAGCAGCCTCGTCACCCCTGATCTCTTGAGTGTCAGGCTGTCAGGGCGAAGGACGGATCGCTCCGAGTTCGTGGACCGGTCGTTCCTCTTTCCCTTCCGAGATAGCAACCCTCTAATTGCGAATATTCAGCAAAGACGCTACCTGCATAGGGCAACCATGAACGGTGACATCCATGTTTCAATCCGACCGTATGCTGAAGGAGACCTCTGGCTGTTGGAGAGGACACTCGGAAACCCCGGTCAAATGGTGCATTTGAACGGGCCCGAAAGTATAGAACATATCCGAAAGCGTCACAACAAATTCCTTGCGATGTCCGCGGACCCGCACGCTGGATGCCAGTTCACTATCTTGGCAGGCTCTCCTAGTGCCCCGGCCGGTAATGTTGGATACTGGGAAAGCGAATGGAAAGGCAAGACTGGGTGGGAGATGGGATGGTTCGTGCTACCCGAACTTCAACGGCGTGGAATCGCAACCGCGGCGACCA
>WNGL01003265.1_pt1 | contig 24592 bp, 22 predicted proteins | sample 5400591 | NCBI WGS metagenome assembly WNGL01 (sample SAMN13153377, study PRJNA577476) | soil metagenome | isolation source: 80 cm soil or saprolite under Garry oak tree replicate 1 | place: USA:California | collected 2016-06-15 | reverse complement strand
TCCTTCGCATGCTGTCGAGTTTTTCAGCCTTTTAGGCGGTGGCAGATCAGATGCTGGCTGGAATGGTGAAAACCTCATCCAATCACAACTCGCCATCTTGCCTGGTGCTACCCACTACAACATTGTTTTTCGAGCTGATCTCCTGCTACCAGTTCTTTCTCCCTTTCTTGACAGCAAGCAGGCGATGAATCAATAATAGTTGAGGAGCCACGCCTATTCCTTCAGAAGCATCTAGAAGCCATCTGGCGAGGGTTCTGGACCGAGCAAGGGCAGTATAAACAGGCCGAGCCACTCTACCGGCGCGCCCTGTCCATCTGGGAGCAGACCCTGGGGCTGGAGCATCCCGAGGTGGCCTATCCGCTCAACGGTCTGGCCAACCTTGCCCATGAAAATCCTTGCCTTGCCCAGCAAAACAGCGTAAGATAGCTAGCGAGAACTATTCATGTGCCGTTTCCAAGAAGGGAGGAGAGGATGCTAGCCATTGTCCACCAGGGACAGGGGATCAAGGGCATACGCGTGGCGGAAATCGCCACACGGGATCCAGGGCCAGATGAAGTGGTGATCAAGGTCAAGGCTGCAGCACTCAATCATCGCGATCTATGGACCTGCCGGGGGCGACGTTCTGATGAGCCACCGGTTGTGCTGGGCTCCGACGGAGCAGGAATCGTGGTGGCCGTTGGCGAAAAGGTCAGCGATCTTCCGCCACAGAGTGAAGTCGTGGTTAATCCCAGCCTTCACTGGTACAAACGGAGCCAGGTTCCCCCTCCGACCTTCGAGATTCTCGGCTATCCAACCCATGGGACCCTTGCCCAACAGGTCATTGTTCCTCGCGCCAATGTCGAGCCCAGGCCTGCGCATCTCTCCTGGGAGGAAGCTGCCGCCTTACCGCTCTCTGGCTTAACCAGCTATCGGGCCTTGTTTACGCTGGGTCAGCTTCAAGCAGGAGCCACCGTGGTGATCCCAGGGATTGGCGGAGGAACGGCATTGCAAGCCTTCCAGTTCGCTCGGGCAGCAGGAGCGCATGTGATCGTGACGTCATCGAGCGCCCAGAAACGACGCCAGGCGCTTCTCCTGGGTGCAGACCTGGCAGTGGAGAGTCAAAGCCCCTGGGCCACTACTGTGCGACAAGCAACAGAAGGCCGAGGCGCCGATCTCGTCATTGAAAGTGTTGGGCGTGCGACGTGGCACGAGTCGCTCAGATGTCTTGCACGAGGGGGCAGGCTCGTCGTCTATGGCTCAACCAGTGGTGATGTCGTCGAACTTAGTCTGCCCTCTTTCTTCTTGAACTGGCAGAGTATCCTGGGAACGACGATGGGAAGTCGTGAGGAGTTTCGAGAGATGTTAGCCTTCGTTGAGCGCTTCCAGGTCAAACCCATCATCGCCCAGAGATTCTCTTTAGACCAGGGGATTGCTGCATTTCGTTTCTTAGAGCAGCAGCAACAGTTTGGCAAAGTGGTGATTCAGATACCTGACTGAGTGGCCTCTTCTCAAGAAGCGCTTGCCAGGTCTACTTCATGGCGAAGGATTTATACTTCACACCAGGAGATTGCCAGTTTAGCCGGGTTTTTGACTGAGCGTGCCGTTACGTACCAACGCGAGTACATCCGGGGCGCCTGCCGCAACCTCAGAAGCGATCTTACCCTCGGCATCAACCAGCACCGCCATTGGGGTGCCGTTGACTCCGAATTTGGGGCCGATAGTGAAGCCCCCGTCGAGTAACACTGGCGAGCGCAATCCCAGGGCCTGGTTCATGGCCAGGCTGCCTGTCGAGACTACCAGCAGTTCCGGGGCTCCCTGCGGAGGGGCTGCCTCCCATGCTTTCAGGTCTGCAAGCATCTGCTGGCAAAAGCCACATTCCGGGTTCCAGAAGAGTACCAGCGTCTTATTCTTGCGAAAATCGGAGAGGCTGACCGTTTGACCATGCAGATTTGGGAGGGTAAAGGCCGGGGCAGGCTCCCCGATCCGCGACCTGGCAGGTGGGTTCGGGGCAGTGGCAGCGCCGTTCCCGGCAGCAACAGCAGCTATTGGCAGCACGTTGCTGTTATTGGCAGTGGCCACCGGCGGAGATTTGAGCACCGGCAGGCCCATCACCTGCGCGGTCAGCGCTCGGATTAGCTCCGCGCCACATGTGAGCGGACTGTTGATGGTCCCATCGGGATGAATGAGTACCGCGCAGGGAGTTCCTTGCGCCCGGTACGCTTCGGCCACCTCGCGATCCTGTTGCAGCAGTACATGTGTTAGCGCGTGCCCGCTTGTCTTGTCGCGATTGGCCTCAGGCGTACCACGGCTGATGAGGGCGAGTGTCAGTTTGTCCGTGTAGTCACGCTGCCAGCGAGCAATCTCTGGCAAGAACGCGTTGCAGGGACCACAAGCCGGGTCTGAGAAGATCAGCAGCAAAGGCTTGTTGCGGGCGCGGAGATAGTCTAGCGTGATCGTCTCACCATAGAGGCCGGGGAGGCTAAAGGTTGGCGCTATCGTGCCAATCGGTAGGCCGTTTGCTTGTGAGGGTGGAACTTCGGCTATTGCTTTTGACCCGCTTTCGGCAAGTCTTGTCTCCAACTCATCGAGCCGCAGCAATACTTCCCCATACTGATACGAGCGCTGCTACACCAACCTCTATGCGCTGAGCAATCGCCAGTGTAGACAGCCAGTCCGTGATGCTCGCGCCAGCATTAGCGTACCCAAATCCGACGATAAAGCCGGCGAAGGCAGCCAGGAGCAGGTTGCGCATCAGCGTCGGCCACCCGGCAGGGGTACTATGAAGCTGGCCGAAGCAGTGGCAGTCGGGAGTACGTCCATGCGCCAGGTTGTAGCCAATCACGGCAACGAAGAGCAGCAGCAGTGCGAGCGCTCCAATCGCTCCCCACCATGCCGAGACCGTGGGGATAAGCGCCACAGCTACAGCAAGCTCAGCCAGCGGTAGTAGGACAGCGAACGGAGCAACAAACTTCGCGGGTACGCCGAAGTCGAGCAGCGCTTTGCGCGACCCGGCGCGATCAGCGAGTTTTGCCAACCCAGCTAGGATGAACACCACGGCGAGCAGCAAACGCGCAAGAAGTAGAACAAGATCCATGAACGTTTCTCCTTATTTTAACAAAACCGGGGGAGTGGTCGGCACGAGCCTACTGTCCCCCAGACAGGACATCCCATCTGGGGATGAGTATTCATAAGAATCCCTATCCATATGACAGGTCACCCCACCACCGATCGGGGACACGCAGGCAGGCGTGCTACCGGTTGTCGATACCACAAACACCTCTTGTCCGCACTGTGGTACTGGGTGGTAGCAAGCCATTAATGACACACTCCGTTCAAGCAGCCTTGGTCCGCATTGCAGCAGATCCCGCTGCAGCAGGATTGTTGACCATAAGTAGACGGGCAGGCGTTGCTGCAGGAGCCACAGTTGCTGTAGTCGTTGCTCAGATCCTTGCAGGTGCCACCGCAGCAGGCGGGTGTGGTTCCGCTGCAGACTGTGCCACAGGAACCACAGTTTCTGTTATCACTACTCGTATCCACGCAGGTTCCATTACAGCAGGACCCACTTGAACAGCAGGTGGTGCCACAGAGCGGGGTACCTCCTGAGCAGAGACACTTGCCTCCCTGGCAGGTTGAACCTCCCTGGCAGACATTGCCACAGCTCCCACAGTTGTTGTTGTCGCTACTGGTATCTACGCAGGCTCCATTGCAATACGTCTGACCGGAGGGACAGATACACTGGCCGCTCGAGCAGGTTGTACCAGATGGGCAGACAACGCCGCATCTCCCACAGTTGTTGGGGTCGGTCTGATCATCGACGCAGGTGTAACTACAGCAGGACAGCCCAGAGCAACAGGGAGGATTCGAGCCACCACAGGTTACGCCCATTGGAACACAACAACTCCCATTCCCGCATGATTGACTAGACGAACAGCAGATGCCGCCGCAGAGCGGGGTACCTCCTGGACAGAGGCACGAGCCACCTTGACAGGTCGAACCACCCTGGCAGACATTGCCGCAGGTGCCACAGTTGTTGTTATCACTGCCGGTGTTGACGCAGACTCCAGCGCAGTCCGTCTGGCCAGAGGGGCACTGACAGCTCCCGCCACTACAGGTTTCACCCGATGGGCAGGCATGGCCACAGCTCCCACAGTTGTTGTTATCACTACTGGTATTGACGCAAACCCCGCTACAGATTGTCTGACCGGAGGAACACTGGCAGACTCCGCCGGAGCAAGTTTGACCCGATGGACAGGCAACGCCACAGAAGCCGCAGTTGTGGGTGTCGTTGCTCAGATCTCTGCATGTGCCACCACAGCAGCCGGGCGTGGTTCCAGAGCAGACAGCGCTACAGGTGCCGCAGTTTTGAATATTAGAAGTTGTGCGCCGTTGCAAGCGGTCTGGCCTGATGGACACTGGCATTTGCCATTCGCACAGATTTGATCTGGTCGACAGGCGGTGCCGCAGGAACCACAATTGTTGGAGTCGGTATGAGTATTGATACAGGTACCGTTGCAGGCTACCTGACCGGATGGGCATTGCTGTTGGCAGTGACCGCTCACACACATTTGACCTGCCGGGCAGACGTGACTGCAGGCGCCACAGTTATTGCTGTTAGAGCCTATGTTGATGCAGGTGTTACCGCAGAGCGCAGTGCCAGCCGGACAGCTGGCATTCCCAGTGTGTGACCCGGTCGGGGTCGGTGTAGGCCCTTTTCTAGTCGAAGTCGGGGTCGGAGGTCCCCCTCCTCCCGTTGAGTTGCCATGAGATCCTCCAGACCCTGGGGAAAGCGCCCTCGCTATAAGCTCTCCACCCAACCCCGCCGCAACCACGGCACCAAGGGCTATGAGGACTGTACGCCGCGACACGCCTCGTGCTGACCTCCCCAAATGTGAGACTCCACGCCGGAGACGCGACACATGGCGGGGAGATGCATTTTGCTCATTATGGCGTAATTGATGGCTACGCGCTAGATGCTGCGATCGGGGTGGCGAAATCGGGTAAGGGACACCATGAGCGGGGAATTGTCCGACTGAAGAAGTACCACCCTGTGTGGAATAGTGCCACGTTGAAGCAGTGCCACCTTGAGGGGGGACCTGGCCCCCCGAAGCAGTACCACCCTGTCCCGAGGCCGGGCTAAAGGGAGCTGATGGCGTTCCTGGCACCGATGGAACATTGCCCAACTGTGGGGTACCCGGCACCACCGGTGCATGCCCACCTTCGCCTACGAGCTGTCCTGGTACTGGCCAGAGGGGCAGAGCAGGGTCTGACGATGGGACGCTTATTCCACTATCTAGCCGCGTGCCACAGTTTCGACAGAAACTGGCATCTTGAGGATTGTTCTGTTTACAGTAGTGACATGTGATTCCCGGTATGCCTGACTCTCTCTGTTGCCACTTACCACACGTCCTACAGAAATTTGCTGTAGGAGGATTTTCTGTTCCACAGTTGAGACAAAACATAGCTGATCCCCTTCTTTTCTTTCAAGGGTGCTATCAGTAATTAAAGGGCAGCCGCGCCGTGGAAAGGTACCAGAGCCAATCAGCAGATGCATCAACTGGTGTGATGGTGCTGACTTTCATGAAGGCCTGTATACAAAGAAGTTCCTACATGCAACAATTTTCTTGAGTGATTTTCAAGGAGCAGTTTATAATAAAACGCACATTCCCCGGTACACATTATGATCTCTTCCATACTATCTGTCAAGAGTAGAAAATTCTCTCCCAAAACGTAGCATGTATTTTGAACTGATGCTGTTACTTCAGTCACGAAAAAGAAGTGATTCTGCTCACAGAGAGACATATGGGAGCAATGATGAACATGAATAAATGAATCAGGAATCAAAATGTAGGGACGCGATAAATCGCGTCCAGGCTCCGGTTTAAGGTGCGCCGAGGTGGACGCGATAAATCGCGTCCCTACATACTCTCTTCATTTTTGAAGGTTCATCATTGCGCCCCTACATCTCCTCCTGGTTATGACCCAAATATGGATATGTTATAATGGTTGAAAATAATAAGGGACTGGCATAAATATGGAACTGGTATCTCAACAACCGGGGTATGCGGGGCCACCTCCTGGCTCGCCTGAACAGGTTGCGGCGATTATTGAAGAGCTGCGCAGGCTGTATCCTGATGCGAAGTGTTCGCTGAATTTCTCCAATCCGCTTGAGCTACTCATTGCTACGCAGCTTTCGGCGCAATGTACTGATGAGCGGGTCAATATGGTTACGGTTGATCTTTTCAAAAAGTATCGGAGTGTGGAGGATTTCGCGACGGTGAGCCAGGAAGAGCTGGAGCAGGATATCAAGTCAACGGGTTTTTATCGCAATAAGGCCAAGAATGTGCGTGCGGCCAGCCAGCGTATTATTACTGCCTATGGCGGCGAGGTGCCACGCACGATGGAAGAGATTTTGACGCTGCCTGGGGTGGCGCGCAAAACTGCTAATGTGGTGCTGGGCAACGCTTTTGGGATTGTCGTGGGTTTTGTGGTGGATACGCATATTGGCCGACTGGCGCGGCGTTTTGGCTGGACTAGCAGTGAGGACCCGGTGAAAGTCGAGCAGGATTTGATGCGTATTGTTCCACAGAAGGATTGGCTTGACTTATCACATATGCTGATCTATCACGGGCGCGCTATTTGTACTGCGCGCAAGCCGCTCTGCGCTCAATGCGCGCTGGCAAGGCTGTGTCCCTCGGCATTTTTGGTGCAATGAGAAGCAGAAAGTATTATAGAATCATTTATGGTGGTGGTAGGCCCTCCAGGTGCGCGTAGACGCCGCGATGTTCGGTTGGGAGCATTTCGGCTATATGAAACACGATCTCTTCTGTAATGTGTTGTAAGGCGGCTTTGCGCGGTAGATTGGCGGGTATCTCTGGGGTGAATGGTTCGCCGATCTGGATGGTGACGCGGGGGAACCACATGCTGCGGAGGGTGCGCAGGATGCGGCGGGTGCCGACGTGGGCGATGGGAAGCACGGTAACGCCGCTACGCATCGCCAGCATAGCGGCGCCTGCTTGAGCGGGGATCATCTTTTCCTGCCGCTCTACGGTGCCTTCGGGAAAGATCATCAAGGCTTTTCCGTCGCGCAGGCAGGCGAGGGCTTTTTCGAGGGCGGCGCGATCGCTTTCACCCCGGCGCACGGATATCTGTCCCGTCCACTCGACGACTTTGCCAGCCAGGGGCCAGCGAAATATTTCGCTTTTGGTGAAAAAATAGGCGCGCCTGGGCAGCACTACTCCCAGGAGCATGGGATCATACCAGCTGAGATGATTGGCGACGATCAATAATGGGCCGGTTGCTGGCACATGTTCCAGGCCGATGACCTGGTAGCGACAAATAAGACGAGAGAAGCCGTGGAAGAATGTACGTAAAATTGTATAGAGCATGCTTTACACTCTCACCGATAAGGCGCCGGGCATTATCTCGGCTTTATAACTGGCTGCTCTGGTGGTTTCGCCGTCCATCTGAACATTCACGGGGTCGCGGCTGGTGATATTGATCGATTTCGCGTGATAAAACCTCACCTCCGGCAGGCCTTCGTGTTCACCTTTCTTCACGACTGGCAAGAGCTTTAGTGCGCGCATGAGGGGAGTGTAGGTGATGGTGCAGATGTCGAAGAGTCCATCGGTGTGATCGGCGCGAGGATTGATGCGGAAACCAGCGCCGTAGGTCGGGCCATTGGTGATGGCCATTAAGACGTAGCGGCCTTCCGCGGATTTCACGGGATGTTCACCGCCTTCCAGGTCGAAAGAGAGCCAGGGGCAGCGGTGGTAGCCGAACAATAGTTGCTTGACGGTTGTGGTGTAGTAGAGCCTCGCCCCGCTCATGAATGGATACTTTTTCACGATATTCGCTGCGACCGCGATATCGGCATCGAGGCCTACACTTAGGGAATTAACGAAGTAGCGCCCGTTGACAATGCCAGCGTCCACGTCGATGAGTTGTCCGGCAAATGCGCGCTCAATTGCCTCTGCCGGGTCGTGCGGGAGTTTCAGTGTGTTCCAGGCGAAGTCATTGCCGGAACCGGCGGCGACGATTCCCAGGGGGACGCGGTTGCCGGAGGCCAGGATGCCATTGACGACTTCGTGAACAGAGCCGTCACCGCCTACGATGATTACGGGGCGATTTTCGCGGGCAGCCTGCATGGCGCGCTCTTTCGCTTCTCCCTGCAAGCTGGTTTCGATGTATTGGGCCTTTTCTTGTTCTGCACGGCTGCGCGCGAGGGCGCGATGTTTGTGCATGTTGCCACGGTTGGCGGCAGGGTTGAGGATTACGAGGGGTTGGCCAGGCTCTGTTTCCATATTAAGCTCCTTCCCTGGGTTGGGGATTTGTAGTGATTGTATCATGTTCGTGGCTTCTCTACCAGGGCGGGATGGGATGGTTACAAGGGCGAGGTTCATTTTTTGCACGAGCTACCAGCTCAATAGGCGCTGACGAGCTACCAGGGCGGGGGCAAGCCCAGCCCGTACCCTATACGGGTGGGGATGCGCTTCGTATAGGGTACGGGCTGGGCTTGCCCCCGCCCTGGTCACGTTGATGTGTTAGAATGAAGTATCTATATGGAATCAGGAAGAGTTCGAGAGGATAGGATAGAGTGTTATCGGTGTTTCAACTGGCGCGGGCCGGAAATGTTTTGGCGAAGTGGACGCCACGGGGGGCGAGACATACCCTGGGATTTACGGTTGGTTCTGCCAGCTACCTGGGGTGGGAGGCGAAGCGCAAGGTGACGCAGCTCAATATGGCCCAGGTGACCGGTCGCGCCGCGCATGATCGGTATGTCAAGCGGCTGGCATTTGCTTCATGGAAGAACTATGGGCGCTTTGCCGCAGATATTATGCATTTTCCGTACCTCGATGTTGAGGGGATTGTACGGAGCGCGCGCGATCTGAGTCAAGGGGCAAAGAGTTGGGATGCGCATGTAGAGCATGGGCTGTCGGCAGGGCATGGGGTGATTATTGCCAGCGGGCACGTTGGCAACTGGGATATAGCCGGGGCGTTTTTTGCGCGCTATTTCCCGCTTGCGGCGGTCGCGGAGACGTTCAGTGATCCCCGGCTGAACCAGCTCTTGCAGAATCAACGCAAGGAGAAGGGGATCGATATCATTCCGATGGAAGGCTCGGCGCGGCGTATCTTGCGCGTCCTGCAACAGAATAAAGTCGTAGCGATTGTGGTTGATCGTCCGGTCTCAGCGGATGAGGGGACGGAAGTGACTTTCTTTGGGCGTAAGACGTATGTGCCGGGTGGACCTGCTGCCCTGGCACTGAAAAGCGGGGCAGCCATCGTGCCGGGCTATATGTGGTATGGTCATCACCAGGAATTTTATGTACGAGCCTTCCCGCCGATTTTTCCTTCCGAATATAAAGGCGAGGACAAAGATGTGGCTATAAAGCATTTGACGCAGCGCATGTTTGATACATTGGAGGAGGTGGTGCGTGAGTGGCCGAAGCAGTGGTATATGTTTCGCCAGTTCTGGCCTTCGTAATGGTGGACATGCATGTATAGAGTCTTTCGCCTGGCTTCGATAGTTATTCCCCGCTTGCCGCGTGGCTTTGTGGTGGCGCTCAGTCAAGTGATTGGCCTGGTGGCCTGGCTTGTCGCTGGCAAGGCGAGACGGCAGGCGACGATCAATATGCAGCATGTACTCGGCCCTGAGATACAGGCGACGCGCGCCGGACGCAAGAGGCTGCGCAGAACTGTGCGAGGGATGTTTAAGAACAGTGTGCGCAATTACCTGGAAGTGCTCTATCTCCCTTCGATGAAACCAGAGGAGATTGTGCGCCTGATGCCTCGCATAGAGGGGGTTGAACACCTGGATGCGGCCCTGGCCCTGGGAAAAGGGGTTATCTTGATTTCCGCGCATTTCGGGCCATTCGATTACCTGGCTCAATGGATTGCTATTAAGGGTTACGAGATGATGATTCCGGTAGAGCGGCTGAAGGACGAGCGCATGCTTGAACTGATGCTTAAACTACGGAGCAGCAAGGGAGTGCATTTCATTCCACTGGGTGGCAGCGCGCCTATGCGCTCGATTATCCAGGCGCTGCGCAAGAATCAACTCGTGCTGATTACGGGGGATCGCGCTGTTCAGGGTGAAAGCGTGGAGAGGCCGTTTTTTGGCGAATTAGCGCGCCTACCAATCGGCCCTGTGTCGCTGGCGCAGCGCACGGGTGCGGTGCTGGTCGGCGCTTTGGGCTGGCATGCATCACGCACGGAGATAGCGGGTCGGTTTACCCCTATCTCGCTCGCGCTTACGGAGAAACAGCGCGTCGATAGTGATATGTTGATGGATACGGTAATCGCGATGATGGAGGGGTTTATCGAGGCGCATCCTGAGCAGTGGGTGGTGTTTGAGCCGGTATGGGTGGAGGATAAGGTTATCAAACAGGGCGACCAGAAGTAAAGCAGGTCGCCCTTATGTGTTGCGTTATCTATCTATCTCTCAGAGATCGCATGATGCGGCGGGGAGGGTCGACGAACCAGCTCCAGGCGCATTGGGCTACGTATGCTGCTGGGGAGAGGTGTGCGGGGGGAATTTCCTGGCCGCCGGGGCGCGCGGTGCGGTCGAGGATGGCGCGGCGCAGGTCGGTGGGGGTATTTCCGGGGAAGAGGGTGTAGGCTGAGCCGATGTGCTGCCAGAAGTGGGCGTCGCTGGAGCCTGTTTCGGCGAGCTTCCATTGCTGGTTGGCGGCGCGGACGGCTCCGCGCATGGAGGCGTTGGCCGGTGAGGGGTTATAGATTTCGATGCCGTCGATGGGATAGCCTTTGTTCAGGAGTGTCTCGATTTTTGTCTGACTCAGGCTGGGGACGAGGCGTGCGAAGGGATGGGGCACGATTACAAGGCCGCCCTGCTCTTTGATGGCGTCGATGCTTTCTTCGACTGAGCGCATCGATCTGGGGGCTTTCTGTATGAAGAGGCCGAGCAGGTGTCCCTGGCGTGTCGTGACCTCTACGCCGGTAATCATTTGCAGTGGGGGCTTTTCCTGTGCCAGGAGGTCAGCCACGCGCTTTGCGCCCTCTATATGGTCGTGATCGGTGACGGCGATCAGGCGTAAGCCTCGCAGCATGGAGATTTTGATGACTTGCGCGGGGCTGGCCCAGCCATCGCCGAGGTTGGTGTGCATGTGGAGATCGGCGCGGTTGTATGGGTTGGTCAAAGGAGCAATGCTGCTCGATACTTCTGGTAGGATTTCCATTTTCTTCGTTTTGTCCTATGTCTGTGACTATGGTTTTGCCTTGCCATTGTATCATACGCCTGATCAAGCAGGACAAGCACCAGGCCCAATACATCTCACATACGCCTGATACGCTCATCAGTATCGTCTCGAGAAGAGGGCGATTTGACCTCAAAAAACTCGAACAATTGTTGTGTTTAAAGAGCGTAAGTGAAATGTATTGAGCACCAGGCCCCCGCATCCACCCTACACCGCCCCTTGTCCCTACGGAGCCAGAACACAATCTTATAATGCGCGGGGCCAGGGGCGTATTGATGAGGCGCCGCGCTCGTCGAGCAATTCTTGATAGTAGTCCATGATGCGCAGGGCGACGCGGGGCCAGGCGTACTCGCGGGCTTTGAGGAGGCCTGCGCGGATGAAGCGCTGGCGCAGCGATTCGTGTTCCAGCAGGCGGCAGATAGCCCAGGCGAGTTCTTCACTCTGGCGCGGTGGAGTAAGCAGACCATCTATTTCCTGGTTGATAACCGTGGCGTAGCCCTGAATGTCGGAGGCGACGATGGGTTTGCCAGAGGCCATGGCTTCTAAGAGTACGATGCCCAGGCTTTCGCCGCCTGTGGCGGGGGCGCAGAAGACGTGTGCGCTGGCGAAGTAGCGGGGCAGATCTTCATCTGAGACGTAGCCGGTGAAGATTACGTCTTGCCAGCCCTGGCGCTCGACGTAGCGCTGAAAGCCGGGTCGCAGGCGTCCTTCGCCGACGAGAATAAAACGGGTATGAGGGTAGCGCTGGCGAATGTGGGGGATGGCACGCAGCAGGAACTTCGCGCCTTTGCGTTTTTCGAAGCGACCGACAAAGAGGATATTCTGCTTTCCATCTATGAACTGCGGCAATGGCGGCACATCCGGGCGGAAACGCTCAAGGCTGACGCCGTTGGGTATGATACGGTAATCGGCGGGAAAGTAGCGCGAGATGAACTGGCGCGCGGCTGTAGAAACGGCGATGCACCCGGCGAGTTTGCGAAAAATTGGGCGCAGCAAGGGATAGGTTGATGCATAGGCAAGTTGCGATGTAGAGTAGATGTTGGAGTACGAGGCGGCGTGAAATGTTCCTACCGTCAGCGCGCGGGAATAACGCAGCACCTGTTGAGACAGGCCAGGCACCAGTGGTTCATGCACGTGGATGACATCAAAGCGTTCGCGCTGCAATACACGGCGCACGCGCCGCGCAAGCGAGGGATCGAGCAGGATACGGGCGATAGACCCATTGATGGGAATAGGGGTGGTCGAGCCCATTTTGAGGATATATTTTTCAGGCACTTTTCCTTTGGTACCCGATGCGGGGGCAAGAATGCGCACCTCATGCCCCATCGAGATAAATTGTTCTGCAAGATGCGAGACGTGATCCCGCACACCGCCGGGATAACTCCAATCATACGGTGATACAAGGCCTATTTTCATGCATGGCTCCATGAGGTTATTTTAAGAGGCATACTGCATCCTATGTTGCTTGTTTAGCGAACTCGATGAAGTACTGCATCACCTGCGGGTTGCTCATCGAGTCCACACTGATCGCCTTTTCCAGAGGAGCGCCCATGAAGAGCTTCTTGACAGGAACCTCTAATTTCTTCCCATTGAGGGTACGCGGCACTTCTGGAATAGCGATGATTTCATCGGGTACGTGATGTGGTGAGAGATTGGCACGAATCTTATTACGAATGGTGGTCTTGAGCGCATCATCGAGTTCAACACCTGGCTGAAGAACGACGAACAAGGGCATGTAGTAGGCTCCTCCCGCGCGCTCTACGCCGATGATCAGGCTATCGAGCACCTCCGGAATGTCTTCCACGACGCGGTAAATCTCGCTGCTGCCCATACGGATGCCTTTACGGTTGATGGTTGAATCGGAGCGGCCATAGATGACGGCGCTGCCCCTGGGCGTGATCTTCACCCAGTCGCCATGCCTCCATATGCCGGGGTACATCTCAAAGTAGCTCTCGTGATAGCGTTTGCCCTCGGGGTCGTTCCAGAAGTAGAGGGGCATCGAGGGCATGGGTTCGGTGATGACTAACTCACCCATCTCGTCGATGAGGGGCCTGCCATTGTCATCGAAGGCTTCTACCTTAGCGCCCAATAAGCGGCACTGGAGTTCGCCCGCGTGTACGGGCAGCAGGACAGAGCCGCCCAGGAAGGCCGAACACACGTCGGTACCGCCGCTAATGGAGGCCAGCCACAGGTCCTGCTTGATCTGCTCGTAGATCCATTGGAAACCTTCGGGCGGCAGGGGAGAGCCTGTCGAGCCAAGCCCGCGTAACCTGCTCAGGTCGAAGGTTTTGCCGGGGGTGATTCCGGCTTTCATGCACGCTAGTATGAAGCCGGCGCTGGTGCCGAAGAAGATCATGCCGGACTGCTCGGCGAAACGCCAGAGGACGTTCATGTCGGGATAGCCGGGGCTGCCGTCGTAGAGCAGAACCGGAATGCCTAGCAGCAGTCCACCGATCAACAGGTTCCACATCATCCAGCCGGTGGTTGTGTACCAGAAAAAGCGGTCATCCTGTTTGAGGTCCATGCCGAGGTGCAGGTTTTTCAGATGTTCGAGCAGGATGCCGCCCTGCCCCTGGACGATGGCTTTGGGCAGGCCGGTGGTACCGGAGGAGTAGAGTACCCACAAGGGATGGTCGAACGGCACCTGCTCGTAGATCAGGTCAGCAGTGGCGGGCGGCATCTCTTGCCATAACATGGCGTTTGCATAGCTCTCAGCGCTCACGTCTTTGAAGACATTGGGAACGACGATGGTTTTTTGCAGCGTTGGCAGGGCCTGCTGTAGTTCAGAGATCGTGGCGCGCCGGTCGATGGTTTTGCCACCGTATTGATAGCCATCGACGGCGAAGAGCACTTTCGGTTCGATCTGCCGGAAGCGGTCGACGACGCTGCTCGTGCCAAAATCCGGGGAACAGCTCGACCAGATCGCGCCTATGCTGGCGGTTGCCAGGAACGCGATGACGGACTGGGGGATGTTGGGCATGTAGGAGACGACTCTATCTCCCTGCTTCACGCCGAGGTTGCGCAGGGTGGCTGCGACGGTGCAGACCTGCTGGTGCAGTTCGTCCCAGGAGATCTCGGTCAGCGGCTGCTGCTCGGATTGAAAGAGCAGGGCGGGGCGCTCGGTGGTTGCGTTGCGAAAGACGTGTTGTACATAGTTGAGTTGCGCGCCTGGGAACCACTGCGCTCCCGGCATTTTTCTTTCCACCAGCACCGTTTTGTAGGGCATGGACGCCTGTATTTCAAAATAGTCCCACAGCGATGCCCAGAAGTCTTCGAGTTTGTCCACGGACCATGCCCATAGCTCTTCGGGGCCGGTAAAATGCAGTCCTCTCTTCTGTTCGAGCCACTGCATGTATTTTCTTAGATTGGATTCTTGCTTTGTCTTCTCTGATGGTTCCCAGAGAAGCATGCCTTCAGTTACTTGCGTTGCCATACGTTAGTTACCCTTCCTCGTACATACTCTGATCTGTACACAAGCTACTATAGTATGGCATATTCTACATATTCACGTAAACTATCGCCTAAAACTCTTCTAAAGGCTTTTCAAATGAAACCGCTATAGAAGCCAAAAGAGAGCAGAATAGACGATGGGGTAAAATGCTCCTCAACGCCTTTTTGCCCTCTTGCTTGCGTCCCCTTGCAGGGTACCTGGAAACTCTAATGTGTAGCAGAACGTATTACAAGTGTCCTACAAGATAGGTGTAGTAACCAGCCGGAGCAATTCTATGTCACAAAGGCCAATAAAAGAGCAGACAGAAAAGCAGGTGGAGGGGGTAGTCAGGGTTTGTGAATTATTGCCAGGAATATGATTTGACTGCCAGGGCGACTATTCAATAGCCCTGCTGCGTCGATAGTACAAAAGTTCCACTTCCTGGATATATGCTATACTGATGACGAGCATGGGTACAGAGCGTATATGAAGAGTTTTAAGGAAGTGAACTATGTCAGAAGATCCTAACCGGAGGCAGCAGCCCTCCGATGAACAACAATATTATGGCCAACCACCACCGCAGTATGAGCAGCCACAGTATGGCCAACCACCACCGCAGTACGGGCAGCAGCAGCAGTACTATGGCCAACCACCGCAGTACGGACAGCCACAGTATGGACAACCACAGCTCGACTACGTGGGTGTAGGTCCACGTTTTCTTGCCGCCCTCATCGATAGTTTGATTATCGGAGCGGTGACTGGCCTTCTCTCTTTGCCCTTTCGAGATTCACCAGGCACCTGGGGCGGTTCTATTGGCCTGCTCGCGATACTCTACTTTATTGTGATGGAGGCGACACAAGGAGCTACTTTGGGGAAAATGGCACTTGGCTTGCGTGTGGTTAAGACCGATGGCTCTCCTATCAGTTGGCGGGAGTCGATTATCCGCAACCTTCTGCGGATCGTTGATGGTCTGTTCTTTTACTTAGTTGGAGCTATTCTGATCTGGAATTCACCGCTTCGCCAGCGACTGGGTGATCGGGCCGCGGATACAGTCGTGGTGCGACGCCGGAACTAGCAAGCCAGGGCGATCGCGAGGGTGCGCCCAATAAGCGTCAAGCTAAGAAACTTCAACATGGCATCGATGGGTACGCCCCGTACCGCTGCCAGGGCGGGGCAAGCCCGGCCCGTACCCTATACAAATACCATCACGACTCGCACACTCTCTCCCAGATACTCCCAGGGCGGGGGCAAGCCCGGCCCGTACCCTATACGAATACTATCACGACTCGCACACTCTCTCCCGATACTTATCAGGTGAGCGTTAGAGTGAGAACTATGAGGGCGACCGCGAGGGTCAAGAGTCCTGCAACCCCACTCATCCGCTGCCCCCGCCCTTACGGTGAGCGAGCCTGGGAGGGCGATTCCGATAGAGGAAGGCGATAAAAGGGAGAGAAGTAACGATGAGTGGGGAAATGCTCTCATAGGTATGATAGAATAGCGGCAACTGAGCTATTCTTCGCAGGGAGAAAAGATCATGGATACGCAAGATATACAGATGCCTGAGAACCACCAGGTGGTGATGAACCGCTTTGTAGAAGCTTGCCAGGCAGATGAGCGGGTGGTGGCCGCTTTTCTGGGCGGCTCCTATGCCAGGGGCGCGGCTGATGCCTACTCCGACCTTGATTTCGGCCTGATTACTACCGATGAGGCGTACGAGGACTTCCTGGCCGGGCGCGAGGCTTTTATACGACGGTTGGGTGAGCCGGTGTTTCTGGAAGACTATAATGGTGACGGCGGTGACTTTGTTTTCTTCATTTTTTCCGATGGGACGGAAGGTGAACTTGGCCTTGGCCGCGAGAGCCACTTCACGCACATTCACGTTGGGCCGTACAGGGTGCTGCTCGATAAAAAGGGTATCCTGGGGGGAGTTGTTTTTTCCTGGCACAAACCGGCTTCGGCTGAGCAGGTCGAGACGTTACGCCGCCTGATCAACTGGTTCTGGCATGACCTGCGCCACCACTTTATCACCCCTATGGGGCGCGGGCAGATATGGTCGGCGTACGGCGCTTTAGAGGATCTGCGTCTCACCTGTGTGAACCTGGCCCGCCTGCGAGAGAACTTCTCGGCGGAGGCGGAGGGCTATGAAAAGGTGGAGCAAGCGATAGCAGTAGAGCAGTTAGCGCCTTTACAGGAGACTTTTTGTCCGATGGAGCGAGGCGCGATGCTCTCGTCTGCGCTCGTGATCGTTCAGTTCTACCAGGAACTGGCTCCTCCCCTGGCGCGGGCGCACGGGATAACGTACCCGGCTGATCTCGATCTAGTGATGTATGAGCGGCTGGAGGAGTTGTGCAATGCAAGGCATGAAGCAGTAGACTTTCAAGCTTGATTTGAGAAGGGGAAAGAAGCGGTCCGCGCTTGCGTTATGTGACGTACGTCACAACGTATTTGTGAAATAGTCCATCCTCTATACAGCACAAAAGCTGATATACTGACCCGGTACAGAAGGCATACTTTTCCCTTTGTCCCTTTTTATGCAATGGCACCTTCTGTGTAGTCGATCCCAAACCATTTGTTCAAGGAGAAAATCCTATGAAAGGTCCGCAGGCTAACCATCCATCTTCGACTGCCCCTTCTCATCACTCTCGCTTCATGTTCCTTATTGCGTTTAGTATAGGTATTGTGTTCGCTTTCGTCTTGAGCGCCTGTAGTGCAAATGCGCTTTCCAGCGTCAGTAGTGCTTCGGTTGCCCACACATCCACCTCCTCGACCGCAGCAGGCTATCCCGTGAAAGTCTTCTTCTCCAAGTTTCCAGAGTCAGTCAACACGGATTTCACCGCCGTCTATCCGGTTGATCGCACTTCACCAACGATCGCTGTTGGAACGTTCGCCCTCCAACTCTTAATTGCTGGACCCAGCCTCTCCGAACAACAAGCGGGCTACTTCACGGAACTCAACACTATGCTCAGTGGCCCATCAAACTGTTCAGCACCCCGACCCGTTGGCGGCCCGGACTTCACACTGACCCTCGACAAGAAAGGCACTATCACGGAAAAAGGCACTGCGACCGTCAAGTTCTGTCGTAGCCTTACCTCGCCAGGGATTGGGGCCGATGGGCGTGTGACGGCAGAAATCAATGCTACACTTAAACAGTTCCCAAACATCAAAAAAGTGGTGATCCTCACCAAGGACGGGCACTGCTTTGGTGATTTGAGTGGGAAAGACTTCTGCTTGAAGTAGCGCAAAGGATTGCTTTTCTAGAGCATGCCCTAATAGCGGGTGGAGAACGACGCAAGCGTCCCTACCCCAAATCCACATCCGCCCCTACGGGAGGGGCGGAATTCATTTTTGATAGATCAGCTTTGCGGTCTTAGATGGCCGATGCCTCGGTTGAGATGGTTTCCGAGGCGGGAACGCCCTGGGCCTGGAGGCGCTGGGCGATGATATCTGTGATCAGGCGGTAGAGGAAGATGCACATCAAGAGCCAGAGAGCGCCTGAGAGGTAGCCTGCCAGCACATCGGTCAGCCAGTGTTCGCCTTCCAGGATACGCGAGTAGCCGATGGTGAGGATATCTATCGCGGCGAATATCTGGAAAGGGATGAGTATCCAGCGATAACGCCAGGAGCGCACGGGTGGAGTGAGGCTGAGGTAGAGTATGAAGCCGTAGTAGGATACGTCGTGTTCGGTGTGGCCGGATGGGAAGCTATTGACGGGAATATGGCTGAGCACGCGAATCTTTTCGCCGAAGGTGCCGGGACGGGGACGCGCGACCAACCAGTTGATGATAAAGTTGAGGCCGCCCGCGGTGCCAACGGTTATGATCAGACCGGCGGCAGATTGAAACCATTTGACGGGTGATCTTCCCCTGGCGCGGGCGACCAATCCGATGACGATGAGGCCGACCAGCCAGACGGCAAGGGCGATGATTGAGGGGATTGGATCGTTCAGTGAACTGAAGAAATCAATGGTAGGAGTGACGAAAGCGGGGGTCTGAAGCGCCTGGAGTGTTTGCGTGGTCTGCAAATCAAAGGGATAGGGTTGCGGATGAGCATGCACGAGGACTGAGGCTACCGCCAGGATGATAATGCCGATAACGAAGAATACGATTTCGAGGGGGGCAGGTCTCACGGCAGTGCGCTGCGTAGAAGTCGCTGGCGGCGTGGCGCTTGCCGGGAGCGGTGTTCCTTCAGGATTGGCTGTGCTATCCATACGATCCTCCTAATATGTGAGAAATATTTGAGAAAAGAATCGATAAGAACTCACCGGGTATTCTAACATAAAGACGATGAGGTTGGCAAAATTGGGATGAGTACCTCATGGTGTTACGCCTGCACCGACCTGGTGCGCCAGGCGTTCAATGACCTCATAGAGCAACTGCGGCAACACGCCAAAGGAGTAGGACATCAGCGCACGCTCGCCCGCCTGGTGCGCGCCTTTGCCGTAGGGACCGAGATCCACGACGGGCACGTCTAATGCTCGCATGGCGTCCAGTGGAAGACTGTATGCACCGGGACGATTGGGAGCGCCAGGTTGTTGCCAGGTGGGGACGTTGGCGGTCAATGCAGCCGTATCTATTGCAGAATCGAGTTGGAGATAGCTCATGTCGGAGATGAATGGGAAGTATTCATGCACCTCGAGTTGCAGTTCACTATGGGTCTCAGCCATGGTACGCACCACCTCGTGTAGCAGGCAGGGAGTTGCGGCGACGTGGGGAATAAACGGCGGCGAATAATAGATGAGGATGGCTGGGCCGGTTTTGCGGCTCAGCGTCCAGAGGTGGCGCGCGAGGTGGAGACAGCGACCACGCGAATCTAGATTGCCAGGCATGTTCTCCCAGGCAGCGGCAAATTCGGCGGCCAGGCGCTGCTCTCCGATGGACTGCTTCACTTCTTCGTAGAGATCAGCATAGGTCAGCACCAGGCCGGTGCGCTGCTTATGCGATGTTGTTTGTGGAATGTTTGCCTGTTGACTCAGCCAGCGATGTTGTAGCTCGTCGATGCGGCGCAGGACTCGCTGCAGCGCGGCTTGCGCATAGCGGCGCAGGCGTTCGAGAAGCTGCGCGGGTGTGGTGGAGAATGTGAGCACGTTCAGGTAGAAATAGGCCGCGAAGGGGAGTTGTACATCGTAGTTGGTTTTCAGGTCGCTGGCTTTCAGGGTAACGGGAGGTGGGGTACGCTGTCCGCGCGCGGTATCGCAGAGTTCGTCGTTCATGCTCAGGTCGCGAATGAGTTCTGCCGCGAGCAGGTTCGCATCGATGCCGTCAAAGGGTTCGCCGACGTGCGAGGCATGGCCGATTATCAGGAAGGTCGGCAACAGCTTGCCAACGGAACCGGTGTAGATATAGCGACGCGGGTCGCCGGGATAGAGCGCGGTGGTGTAATCGGTGTTGATGGCACCGAGAAAGCTGAGGCCGTACTGCTCCCGCAGTTGCACGAGGAAATTGACGGCTTGTAAGATACCGGCTGACTCGTTTTCCTCGTCGGGCGTGGCGAGAAAAACGACCGATAGCTCGAGGTTTCCGGTGCGCGCCAGCCCTGCCATGCGCCGCATGACGGCAATGTTGGCGGCTACACCGCTCTTCATGTCGATTGAGCCGCGCCCAAACATCCAATCGCCTGGATACGCCTTCAGGTCTTCAGCTAATCCTGGGGCGATGGCTGCTAACTCATTTTGATGGGCGTTCAAGGCGTCGGGATCGAGCGCGATAGGTTCCAGGGGGCCGAAGTCTTGCGTATCGACGGTGTCGATGTGACCAAACAAGATGATGGTTTGGTGGCTCCGACCACGCAGGAAGGCATAGGCGTTTTGACGACCGGCCGGGTCACCTGGCAAGAGATCGAGGCCAATTGTGGTATAGGCTTGCTCCATTCCGTCTTGCTGTAGCAGGTGTAAAACTTCCTGCGCCATCAGAATCTCACCCTGGCCTGGGCTAACGCTGCGGATATGGACGAGTTGGGTTGTATAACGCTTGACTTGATCGTACCAGAGATTGGTTGTACGAGTTCCCATATGGATGCTCCTTCAGTTGTGTTCTTTATGAGAGATTAATCGTTGTGTTGTTTGGTTGTCAAGGACAGGAATTGGACACACACGAAGAGGAAACGTATAATTAGCTCATGCTTCCACTGTTCAATGAAGAAGAGAGGTAAGATTGTGAAAATTCATTTTATTGGGGTGCCTTTAGACCTGGGCGCCGGTACGCATGGGGTAGACCTGGGGCCGAGCGCTATTCGTTATGCTGGTCTGGGCCTTCATCCTCCCATTGATGAACAACTCAGCAAACTTGGGCATTCCCTCATCGACGAGGGGAACCTGGTCGTTCCCCAACCCAGGATTATGCCAGAACACCAGGCCCATCCGCGCCTGCGGAATTTTGAAACGATTGTCGGCGTGTGCGAGGACCTGGCGGCGATAGTCGAGCGGAACTGCGGACCCGATGATTTTCCCCTGGTGATCGGCGGCGATCATAGCCTGACGCTGGGATCAATTACGGGGGTGGTGAAGGCGCGCGGCCCGATGGGTATTCTCTGGATTGATGCGCACGCCGATTTCAACACGGATGAAACGACTCCAAGCGGCAATATTCACGGGATGCCACTGGCGGCCCTGGCCGGATTTGGTAATAAGCAGCTGGTGGAACTGGGAGGCTTTGGCCCCAAAATCGATCCCAGGAATGTGGCTATTATTGGCTCACGCGACCTTGATCCAGGCGAGAAGGCCTTTCTGCGCGAGATCGGGGTACACGTCTTCACGATGAAAGAGATTGACCGCCTGGGTATGGCCACGGTTATGGAGCAGGCCATTGAATTTGCCACCGATGGTAATAGCGGTCTGCATGTCAGCTTCGATATAGACTCGGTTGATCCCATGTACGCGCCGGGTACTGGCACAAAGGTTGCGGGCGGCCTGACCTACCGCGAGGCGCATCTTTCGCTGGAATTGATCGCTGACTCTGGCAAAATGACTTCGCTGGATATTGTCGAGGTCAATCCCACGCTGGATCATGAGAATCGTACAGCGATCCTGGCAGCCGAGTTGATTTTGAGCGCGTTTGGGAAGCGCATTTTTTAGCAAAAAACAATGCTTAAATCCGCTCCAGTGGCACGAAGCCCATCAGTCTCAGGGCATTGTCCAGCGTTTGCACAGTGGCGCGCACCAGGCGAGCGCGGAAGGCTTTCACCTGCTCCTGCGTTTCTTTTACGATGGGCGGCGTGTGTTCGTAGAAGTCGCTGAAGTGCGCGGCAAGGTCGTAGACGTAGGAGGCCAGCATATGCGGGGCGAGCTGGCGGGTTGCCTCGATGAGCGTGCGCGGGTAGGCGTCGATGTGGCGGAGCAGATCCCACTCGCTCTGCTCGAGCTGGTTGGGTAAGGCCTCGAGTTGCTCGGGGACCTCGTAGCCCGATTCCTCCAGTTTGCGCAGGATACTGTTGGCGCGCGCATAGGCATATTGCAGGTAGACGCCCGTATCGCCGTTGGCGCGCAGCACCTCGTCCATGTCCAGGGCAATGATCTGCTGGGGGCTAAAGCGGACCATGAAGTAGCGAATGGCAGAGGCTGCCAGAATTGCCGCCGTTTCAGGGGAGATCTCCGGCTTGGCCTCCTGCATTTTCGCCACCGCTTTATTGATGAGGTCATCGGCTTTTACCTCGATGCCCTTGCGGCCCGACATGGCGTAATACTCGCGCCCATCGGAGGTATCGACGCCCAGGCTGGCGGCTGTGGCGGCAGAGAGCGTCACCACTGCATAGGAGAGGTGCGTTGAATTCTCGGCCTGTTCGACATATCCAAGGCGGCGCAGGCTCTCATATACCACTTGCTGCGGGTACGACTGGCGCACATCGATGACGTTAATGGCCCATTTCGCATGACCAAAGCGTTTGGGGTCGGACTCCATCTCGGCTGGCAGGGTGTCTTGCGCCGGGCGCATGGACCAGAGCAGGCGCCCATCGTGTTGGCGGCCCCACGGAACAAAGTGCAACTGCACGTCGAGATCATCGGTCAGGCCAAATTTCCAGAGTTGATAGGCGATGTCCTTGCCTGTGTAGGTAGCGGTGCCGTCGCTTTTGACCACGATTTTGTCGCTGGTGTGATCGCCCTCGTCGGTCGGCGCTTCTCCATCACCGAAAGGCACCACCCAGCAGCCCGCCGCCGGGCCAGTCTCTGGATGTTCCAGCACGCCACGATCGCGCAGCATTTCGAAGGTGCGTTTCCACAGGCCCGCGCCGAGAATGGCCGACTCCCAGGTTAACAGGTCAAAGGAGATGTTGAGGCGCGCCACGGTCGCCAGGTGGGCCTTTACAATCTTGCGCGAAAGGTCGGCAGCCAGGTCGGCAATGGGCTGTTCTCCATGTTCGATGGCGTGCAGAACCATCTTGCGCCGTTCAAGCAATTCCGGCTGTTGATCGTAGGCTTTGCCAACAGCTACATAGAGGCGTGAACAGTAGTAGTCGAACGATTCGTCCGGTAGCTGGTCGGTGCCTTCGGGGAGTTCCAGGATACCCTCTGGCAGGAGCAAGAAGCCAACCACCACATCAGCAACCTGCACACCTGTATCATCGATATAGTTCTCGGCTTCGACACGATAGCCCTGCGAACGCAGCATGCGCACAACAGTGTCACCAAGACTAGCGTTGCGCAGGTGACCGGCATGAGCAGCTTTATTGCTATTGATATTGGTATGCTCAACGATTACTTTGGTAGCGGTACCCGCATCACTCTGCCCGAAATCGGCCCCGGCATCCAGGACGCGCTCGATAATCTCGTGTCCAATGACGGGGCGGTTCAGGCGGAAGTTGAGGTAGCCAGGTTTGGTGACGGTGATTTCCGCGATGGCAGGGGTTTCCATGCCGCGCAGTACCGCAGCCAGCCCTTCAGCAATTTCGAGTGGAGGGCGGCCCAGTTTATTTTTAGCTGACCAGGACATTAACGGGATCGAATAATCGCCAAAACTGGCCTGCGCCGAGAAACGCAGGTCTATAGTTAACTGCTCAATATCGCAGGTGATTTGTTCTTGCGCAATATAGGCCGCGGCTGCTTGTTTGATAAGCGAGACGAGATAATCGTGAAGCCTGGCTGGTAATTGACATTGTTCCTCCACATCTACAAACAAGTACAAAAGCATAGCGTATCTTCGCTAGCAATCCGCAACCACTATAACCTATGTTGCCCAGGCGGTCAAGTTTTTGATGTTGTACTTTATGCTATAGTTCCAAAAAAAACATAACGGTCTAGTGACCGCTTGCGTTCTTTGGCTTTGTACGGGGAATGACAATCCGTACTGGATGGACTACCAGGGATGTTGTCATCCCCTTACCATCCTCTACACCCTCCGCCGCGAAAGCATCAGGTGCTACTTTTCGTATGATGTTGTACGCGCCGTTGAGATCAGCATTGATAGAGCGCCCGTTTGCTGCTCGGTACAGTCCACGTGGTCTGAACGCGAATGCCGACTAACTCCGCCTTGTACGTGAGCATGGAAATGAAACGGGTGTGCGGGATTTGCACAAAGTTCTGATTGTTGCGCTTGCCCATCTCGATGTTCTGTTTCCAACCGTCGTTTTTGCCGATGACTAACACACCTATCCCCTCTTGTACCAACAGATCAATGATGTAGCGGCTGGCGGTGTGCAGGTAGTGGTCAATACGACGGTTCCGCTTGTTCGTCATACGCTCCATACGTGCCGTTGTGCTGGTTGTGCCAAGTTTTTGTTGTAACTCTGCCTTGCGCTTGTTGTAGAACTGGTTGGTGGACTTGACCGGACGCCCGTTAACGACTACAGGGGTAAACCCTGGTTTGTTTGAGGCTAGCGCTACCAGGTTGTTCACACCAATGTCTATACCAGCGTAGTAGGCAGGATTGACGGAAGCTTGTTTTGCGGCTTGCTCGTAGATGACTTCTACGACGTAGTAGCCTTTTCGGGGGATGATACGCACTTGATTGATGTGTTCTTTGCGTTGGGTCTTGACCTCAATGGG
>WNGL01005700.1_pt1 | contig 24595 bp, 31 predicted proteins | sample 5400591 | NCBI WGS metagenome assembly WNGL01 (sample SAMN13153377, study PRJNA577476) | soil metagenome | isolation source: 80 cm soil or saprolite under Garry oak tree replicate 1 | place: USA:California | collected 2016-06-15 | reverse complement strand
ATACAACAATATACGCTTACATGAATCTTTGGGATACAAAACACCGGCAGAATTTTACTTTGGAAAAAACTAATACTATGGGAAGATTTTTCGTCGAAGTTACTATCAATTTACTGTGTTGACAAACGGTACCACCTTACAGATTCTTTTTCGATATCTTGATCCCAAAGATTATTCCATTTTTATCTTTGGCTCACGAGCAACCGGAAAAAATCAAAAATATAGCGATATTGACATCGGTATTGAAGGAGAACGGCTCTCAGCAAAAACGTTTATAGAATTACAGGATGCATTTGAAGACTCAGATCTTCCGTTTCGTGTGGATGTTGTTGATTTCTCAAAAGTAAGTAACAAATTTAAGCAAGTTGCTAAGCAACAGATAATAGCTCTTTAGCTCTCTATGACAAAAAAAGAATCACAATTACAAGATTTACAAACAGCAGCAAAGCGACTGCAAGAAGCACTTGCTATAAGAAAAGATGACATTGTTAGAGATGCTGTTATCCAAAGATTTGAATTTACCTTTGAACTATTATGGAAACTACTTGCAACGATTCTCCAAGAAAATGGTATGGAATTTAGAGGAATAAAAACAGTATTCCGAGACGCAGCTCGTATTGAGATTATTAATGACCCAGAAGAATGGTTCTCCTATCTGGAAGCAAGAAATCTGACGACACACACATATGATTTGGAAGTTGCAGAAAAAGTATATCAGACAGTAAAAAAATTCAATAATTCGTTACAAATGCTTCTCCCAAAACTTGAAGACGCATAAATGATGTAAACGTCTTTATTCTACTGACTTTCTCGCGAGGTCTTTGGCGGCTTCATGAAAGAAGGCTCTGAGTTCCTCAAGCGAAAGCGGTTTTATCATACGGGGGAGCGTGTCAAATGTTTCAATTTTAAAAAAATCTGAAGCAATTATATGATGAGAGATTGCTCAGGAGTAAGAAGTTTTATTTGTTCCATATCAATGATTCCATTAAGCGTTTTTTCCGTGGTTCTAAATGTAGCTGATTCCAATTGTGTTTTATCTTAGAGAGTTTGATTTTTTCATCTCCCGGGCCGTAATTGATCATCCGTTCAAGGATAAAAATACGTTCTTTTTCAGTTTTTTCAAGCTCTTTTTTATCGTAATCCCAGAGATAAGAAGGCATATCCACATTATAGCTATTTTTAAATTCTTATACAAATCCGAGACATTGAAGCGGGTTCATACCGTGAGAATTTTATTTGGCTAAATCTTTTTAGCTCGGGGAGAGGTAGTTTATATTCCGTGCTTGTTGCATGCTTTTGGATAGTGTATACTGCTTTTATGGAAAAGAAGATATTGAATTATCGTATTATTATTGAAAAAGAGAAATATGAAGATGGCTCTATTGTCTATGTAGCATATTGTCCAACTCTTGGTATTTCAGATTACGCAGACACAGTTGAAGAAGTTTTATCAAGTATTAAAGATGGGATTGAGCTGGCTATAGAATCTCTTGCAAAAGAAGGACAAGAAGTACCTGTTGATCATGTAGAAGAACAGATTATTACATCTGCAAAAATCATTGTCCCCTCAGGTGTAAAAATTTCTGTTGCATAATGAGTAAGCTACCGCGAAACGTCAAGGGCAAACAACTTATCATCGCACTAGAGAAAATTGGATTTCACGTTGTCGGTAAAAAAGGCAGTCATTTTCGTCTTTCCCATCCTGATGGCAGATGGACTCAAGTGGCAGTGCATCCAAAACCCATTCCACAAGGAACACTCAGAGCAATACTTCGCCAAATAGATTTAACTGTAGAAGATTTGCTAAAAATTATTGCATAATTACTTGTATAGATTCCCGCCTACGCAGGAATGACAACAAAAAGTAGAGCATACGTCAAATATTTTATGATCTTCAAAGACATTTTTATCCGCAATATTGACGCCACGGCTTACCGTGAGAATTTTTTGGTTTCTGCTGTTGTGAGTATCTTTGTGATCCGGATTTATCTGCGTTTTGCGAATTATCCCAAGCTTGGTAGTGGCGAATTTCATATTGCGCATCTGTTGTGGGGCGGGTTTTTTATGATGGCAGCGCTTTTGATACTGCTGTCATTTCTCAATCAAAAAGCCGCAGTCGTAGCCTCAATTCTTGGCGGCATTGGCTTTGGGGCGTTTATTGATGAGTTGGGGAAATTTATTACCGCTGATAATAATTATTTTTTTCAGCCTACTTTTGCGCTTATTTATATCGTTTTTGTTCTTCTCTACTTGATTTCGCGCTTTATCCCGAAATATCAACCTTTTTCCCAACGTGAATATCTCGTCAACGCGATTGAGATGATTAAAGAATCAGCGATCAATGATTTTGATGAAGAAGAAGAAAAGCGTGCTGTGGAATATCTCAAGCATTGTGATCCAAAAAATCCAATTGTGAAGGCGCTCAAAAGTCTGCTGACCCAACTGGAAGTTGAAGAAAATCCGCCTCCCGGCATCGTGACAAAAATTCGCCGTGCGATCAGGAATTGGTATTATGTTATTGCTCAAGCAGGGTTTGTTATCAATATCGTTATTGTTTTTCTCATTTTGCAGACAACACTTACTATCATTCGAGTCGCAACAATTTCACTCTATCGTCCGGTGCTGTCATTTAGTGAGTGGGGACAATTGTACTCTTCGATTCTTGCCGGAATTTTTGTCGTATTTGGGCTGTTGGCGCTTCGATTTTCTCGTGTTGAAGCGTACCGATTTTTCCGAATTGCTGTGTTGGTAACGATTTTGTTAACGCAGTTTTTCTTATTTATGCATTTAGGATGGACTGATATTATTGGTTTGCTCGTGAATGTCTTTACCTTAGTTGTTATTAACTACGCGATGGTGCGAGATAAGAAAAAAGCCAAGCTACATAACAGGTAGATTTAAGGTTGAAAAATTAACTGATTTATGCTTTAATATACAGATTACAATGTTGAGTTATCTTTTTACATCCGAATCTGTCTGCGCCGGTCATCCTGATAAAATATGTGACCAGATCAGTGATGCCATCCTTGATGCAGCGCTTGCTCAAGATCCTCATTCACACACGGGAATTGAAACAGTAGCCGGCGCCAATCAAATCTGCTTGTTTGGTGAAATCAAAACAAAAGCAAGTATCGATTACGAAGAAATTGTGAGAAAAACCGTTAATAAGCTCGGATACACAGTTCCCGCGTGGGGATTTAGTCAAGAATCAGCATTTAATAACGATATCCATGAACAGTCTCCTGAAATTGCCATGGGGGTCGATTCTGAAGGCGCGGGGGACCAGGGGATGATGTTTGGATTTGCCTGCACAGATACACCTGAACTCATGCCTATGCCTATTATGCTGGCACATTCATTGACTAGACGAATTGATGAAGTCCGCGAAAAAGGTGAGTTGAAGTGGCTTCGCCCTGATGGCAAAGCACAAGTGACGGTGCGGTATGAACAGGGGAAATGTCATTCTGTTGAAAAATTAGTGGCTGCGGTAGCCCATGATGAATCGGTAACGCATGAGCAAGTGCGCGAGGGAGTTATCAAAAAAGTATTTATGCCGGTTTTGGAAAAATATGATTTGGAACTTCCCAAAGATAAAGACATTGTCGTGAATGGAACAGGATTGTGGTTTATCCCCGGGCCTGAATCAGACGCCGGACTCACCGGTCGCAAAATCGTCGTTGATACCTACGGCGGTTATGCACGAGTTGGTGGTGGAGCATTCAGCGGAAAAGACCCGACAAAGGTTGACCGAAGCGGTGCCTATGCTGCACGCTTTATAGCAAAAAATATCGTTGCGGCAGGACTTGCCGCCAAATGTGAAGTGGGACTAGCCTATGTTATCGGGCAGCCGAGACCGCTTATGCAAACGATTGAAACCTTTGGGACAGAAACAGTCAGTGAGAAAGCGCTGCATGATTTCAAGGACAAATTGATCGACACATCAGTCAAAGGAATTATTGATGCCCTTAATCTCCAGCGCCCAATGTATCAACAAACCGCCGCGTATGGCCATTTCGGACGGGATGGCTTCCCCTGGGAGAAAATTGTTTCAATTTGATGGGGATACTTTTTCTTTTGTCTTGTGATCTTTTTTGTCTAGCAATTCCTCTGCAAAATTATAGCCCCAGTAAAGCGACAATTTAACATAATCCCAAAATTTACGTTTGTTCAGTTTGTGCCCCTTGACTTCGAATTCGCTCAGATCCATTTGTGTGGTAATGTTTTCGATAATAAGCGCGATAATATTATCCGCAAGCGGGGTTGAGAAAAGATTACCTTTGGCTGTTCGTGATAGGGTAATTTGTTGTGCTTTTTTTACGACAGTTTTGATATGGGGAAGACGGTATGGTTGCGAGTTGGTTTTAAATGACCGCTCTTTGAGATAAATATTAAAACCATAAGTCATCAGGGCATAGAGAAATGAAAGCATCGTTGAATCAACTGTTTGTTCTGAGTCAAGAGCAGGCTTATAAATAACTGACGTAAATCCGGCAGACAAACTATAACAAGACGTTGCAATTTCATCAGTCAGAAAGAATTTTGAAACGTGACTATCATGGGTGTATTCGTTGATGAGATTAAAGATTTCATTTGCTATTACTAATGCCTGATCTTCTAACTTTGTACCCTTTTCTTGTATCCTCTGTGACATGGTAAGGTAGCTAGTATACCCTATTTTTTATAAACCCACAACGTTCTGGTGGCACCAGTTTGGAGAATCTCTGCATTTTTTAATTGCTCACGGAGCCATGCAACATAGATAACCGGAACATAGGAGAAAGAGAGAAAGGTGAGATTGGGATCGATAAATCGATCAACTATAAGTGCCAATTCAGGAGTCATCAAGAGGAAATTGCCCGGATAGCCGCCGTAGTAATACATCATTGCAAGCGCTTTTTCCAGATCTGTTTTTTGCAAAGGGAAGATAACGTTAACCCGCTCTTCTTGCTTTCCTTTATCCGCATCGGAGAAACGAAGCCCTTGCATTAATACCAGGCCAAGATTTCGGCCGGTGCTCACGCGGATAATGCTGTTGTTGAAATACTCTTCAAGTTCCCATTGGTTCGTAAGTTTTTTAAGTGTATAAATCAGTTGGCCGTTCAGTTCGTACGAATATCTTTCTTCCCGGCCATTATGGATATGGCTATTGGGGATATGGTCACAAAAAGCAAGTACTTCAGGAAACTTTTCTGTTGAAAAGTGGTCTTTGTTATGGAATTTGGGATGGTGATCCATAGCTCTTCCTGATTATATGGAAATACTGCTGAATTTGCAAAATATTTTATTTGTGTTATAGTTTAGTACAAGAATATGAAGCGTCAGGCAGGATTCTACATGCTATTTGCTCTCTTAGCAGTTTTCGTTCTCCCCCGAGCTGCTTTTGCGGATACTGATGTGAATGTTTCTGGGAATGGTGACGGTTCAACTTCTCATGTCAGCGTCAATTCTCAATCTTCAGGTCAGAGCGTTACGTGTGTAAATGGGAACTGTACGACAACAGGCGGTGGGAGTAAGACAACGGTTTGCCATAATGGAGTGTGTTCTACCACAGATGATGGCAATGTCGATTACAATTCGTCAGATGGGCATACACAAGTACATGTTCATAATAATACTTCAGACAATAGCGTCACTGTTTCACCTATACCAACTGATGTCCCCCACTCACCTGAGCCGACAACAACAGATGAACCATCAATGACACCTGATCCTACAATCATCCAAATGAGAGATGATATTAATAAGCATGTGAAAGAGGAAGTTGAGGGGATTAAAGAACATATGAAAGATCAGAATGCTGCGATATCAACTTTTATCCAATCGGAAATGGACGCGCTCCAGAATCTCCTGAACGGAATGTTTAAATAATCTTTTAGCCTCTGCTATAATAAGTGCCTATGGCAATAGATAAATATTCGGCAGTCTGGGTTTCCAGCTCATCAATGAGCGATTTTGTCAAGTGCCCGCGGCTTTATTTCCTCCGTAATGTCTATAAAGATCCCCTATCACGGCATAAAATTAACATCATCAATCCTTCCCTTGCTCTTGGTCAGTCCGTCCATGAGGTTTTGGAAGCACTCTCCGTTATCCCAGTTGAAGATAGATTTACAACGCCGCTTTTGACAACATATGAGATGGTGTGGAAAAAAGTTTCAGGAAAGCTCGGCGGATTTACCAATGAACAAGAAGAACAAATGATTAAAACACGAGGAATCCAGATGCTCAAGCGCGTTATGGATTTTCCCGGTCCATTGAAAAACAAGGCCGTAAAAATTCCCAAAGAGCTTCCCAATTATTATCTATCCGAGAGAGAAAATATTATTTTGTGTGGCAAAATCGATTGGCTTGAATACATGCCGGAGGATGATTCGGTACACATTATTGATTTTAAGACAGGAAAAAATGACGAATCCGCTCTTTCGCTGCAATTACCAATTTATTTGCTTTTAGTACACAAACTCCAAAAACGAAAAGTTAACAAAGCAAGCTATTGGTATCTGGATCGTGACAATGAACCTGTTTCAATCCAACTGCCCAATGTTGAGGAGGCATATGAAAAAGTTTTACAGACGGCTCGTTTGGTAAAAGCTGCACGACTCAAAGGCGAATATCTGTGTCCCAAAGGAGGATGTTTTGCGTGTCGGCCATTTGAAAAAATTATCAATCATGAAGCTGAATTCGTCGGCGTCGGCGGCTACAGTCAGGATTTGTATATCATTCCCTAACCCCTAGTCTCCAGTCCCAAATCATGTTATACTGGCTATGTGGCAGATGATCAGAAATTAAAAATCGAGGATATCAAAGTTGGTACCGGGGAAGCGGTGAAAGACGGCGACCATGTGGTAATGCACTACACGGGATGGCTTGAAGAGACACCGGGATCGGGAAAACCGGGGAAAAAATTTGACAGTTCTCATGACCGTGATGAAGCGTTTGAAACACCAATTGGTGTTGGTTATGTGATTAAAGGCTGGGATCAGGGAGTGATCGGGATGAAAGCTGGCGGTAAAAGACGGCTTATTATTCCTCATGAACTCGGTTACGGAAAATACGGAGTTGAGCCAGATATTCCCGGCTTTGCAACGCTTATCTTCGAAGTTGAACTCCTCAACATAAAATAATAATGGTTAAGTACAAACAACAAGTCCAAGATATGCTCGAGGTTCACGCTGATTTATTTAAGGAATTTAAAGTAGTGCATGATGCATACCTACTGGATCCTCAGAAATGGCAGCAAGCATTTAATGAAAAAGGACGTGAAATTATTCCTGTTATTGCCCGGTGGGAAAATAGTCTTTGTTCCCGATCAGAATCAGGCAAATATGGAGTATTTTCCAGTAATCTTGCGGACAAATTCCGCAACGAAGTCAAAATCCATTTTCCTAAAATTGATTCTATCGGGGTGAAGCTTTAAGGGATTTAGGCAATAATCTCAAGCAAATCAATTCCTTGTTCTTCTGCGCGTTCAATAGCCTCGTCTTCATAGCCTGAAAGATAGGCATCCCGCAATTCTTTCACGAATTCTTCAGGGAAGTCGACGTTTTTTTCCAAGTCACTTAGTTCTTCATAATTACCCATAAGAGGGAGATCATACTATGAGTCTGAGAGTTTGTCAAGTGGGTAATTTGAATACGTTTACTATATGGAACAATGTGGATTTGGTATACTACCAGTATGCAGCATTTGGTTTTTGTTATTCACAAACATCACGCAACGTCACTTCACTATGATTTTCGTTTGGAAATAGGTGGTGTGATGCCGTCCTGGGCTATTGCCAAAGGTCCCACGCTTGATAACACCCTCAAGCGGCTTGCATTAGCAACGACTGATCACGACATGAGTTACCGGCATTTTGAGGGAGTTATCCCACAAGGTTCTTACGGCGCAGGGCCGGTGATGATTTGGGATGAAGGCTACTACGTGCCTGAGATTGAAGTCAAGAAAGGCGTCCGTAAAGAGATTCCCGATCGCGTAGAAGGTGAAAAAGTGATGAAGGAAGGACTGAAAAAAGGTGAGATAAAGTTTATTCTGCAAGGCAAAAAATTACATGGTTCATTTGCACTCGTGAAGACAAAAGGCTGGGGGCCGAAAAACAGCTGGCTTCTGATCAAACACAATGATGATTTTGTACAGCCAGGGTATGATGCCAATGACTATGATTTTTCAGCTGTCAGCAAAAAGTCGATTGCTGAGATAGCTGGTGAATAATGGGTTACTCCTTGACGAAGCTTAGAAATTTCTGTAAGCTGAGTTTATGGGAAAAAAGTTCCATAAGTATTCTTTTTTTATAGCTCTTATTTTTCTGGTTTTCATTCTTTTTGGGTCTTTGCCGTTTTCAAAGCTTGTCTTTGGTCAGTCAACCACTGGAGCAACGCATGGACCGCTTGATACTTTTGAAGGACATCCGCCGGTTCATATCAAAGGTCATGCAACTGCAGCGCCAGTTGGTCTTTCGCCGCAGCAACTGTATCCCGTTTATCATCTGACAGCTAGCGGTGGCTCGGGAACTATAGCAATTATTGATGCGTATGATGATCCGAGTGTGCAGAGCGATGTAAATACCTTTAGTTCCCTATTTGAACTGCCAACTCTAACGACTTGTACGTCAGCGACGCAGACAACGTGTTTTGAGAAGCATAAAATGGCAGGTAACGTACGAGTAAATAGCGGGTGGGCGCTTGAAGAATCGCTTGATACACAGTGGGCACATGCGATTGCGCCATCTGCGCATATCTTATTGGTTGAGGCAAAATCTTCAAGCGGAACAGATTTATTAAATGCTGTTAGTTTTGCGCGAAACAGGAGTGATGTCGTTGCAATCTCTATGAGTTGGGGAGGAAGCGAATTCTCAGGAGAAAGTTCTTATGATCCTTATTTTACCAGCCCTTACGGTGCGACTTTTTTTGCATCGGCAGGGGACAGTGGTACCGGAGTCCAATGGCCTGCTGTCTCGGTCAACGTCACTGGTGTTGGCGGAACAACATTAGGATATACCAATGGACAATTTAGTTCTGAAACAGCATGGAGCGGCAGTGGCGGAGGACGAAGCCAGTATGTTACAGAGCCTTCTTACCAAGCAACATATGGCGTTGCATTAGCCAATGGTTTTCGCGCTGTTCCCGATGTCTCATTTGATGCTGATCCTGCAACTGGCGTAGCCGTCTTTGATAGTACGTCCTATCAAGGACAATCAGGATGGTTTCAAGTTGGGGGCACAAGTCTGGGCGCGCCGTCCTGGGCTGCAATCCGATCACGAGGGGGAGCAACGGTCAAAAATCAGCAATTTTACCAGGATGCATCATCTGCAAATTATGCAAATGTATTGCGGGATGTTACGACGGGTACCAATGGCTCCTGCGGATTTTATTGTACTGCAACGCAGCAATATGATTATGTGACCGGTCTTGGTAGTCCTCTCACCGTCTCTTTTTAACCAATCTCAACTACAAGAGGCATGTTTAAAAATATACCATAGCGTTTTGCTTGTTGTTCTAGTGACTTTTGCTGTGCATCCGAAATTTTTTCAAAAAGCCTTACTCTCAGCATCACCTGTTTACCTTTAAATTTTCGCTTCCACCCACCGACCATTTTTCCCATCACAACCACGGCGCCATTGACCATGCCACCACCTTGATTGAGCTGTTTGGCGTACTTCTTATCCAAAATATCGCTCCGATCTGTGTACGCGATAAAATATTCATCAAAGCCTGGCACTAGAAATGCATCATCAGATTTTGTTTTCACAGCAGTTTCAAAAAACCAATACGATTTGTCTTCCCGTTGCTCTTTGGTAATTTTCGATCCGAGCAGGTCTATGCCTCTTCTCGCGTAGGTCTATGCCTCTTCTCGCGTCGGATAATGTCAGTCCTGACCACCAGGAAAAATCCTTTGCAAGTGAGGGTCCATGACTTTGAAAATATCGTTTTGTCAGTTCTGCGAGAGCTTGCTCGTTTGAGATATGTTTACTTTGTGGTACTCGTTCATCAAGGAGCATATAGGTGAACTGTTTGCCCCGCCTGGGACCACTTGCGATGACGCCATCCAGTTCTGCCTGCATGATGGTGTAGGAGAGACCGAGATTAAGGGTTGGGATTTTTGCCTCTTCAAGATACACCTTTAATTCACTGCGGGTTAAAGCTTTGCCCCCATCCAGTGCTTGTTTGATAACAAGGTTACTTTTCTCAAAAATTGACTTATCAAGCCCGGTTTGGCGATAATAATAACCGTTAAATCGTTTAACACGGGGAGAGGTGAGTGCCAAGAGCCATCTGATATCCGAAGGCGTCACAAAATGCCAGGTGGGGCGCATGATATGGGTCCGCAGAATCTTGCCCTCATTAAATGCCTGCTCGATACTGGCATCGGTCGCATTTTTACACCTTTGTGAAAGTGCCCATTTTGCGCCGGCAAAATCCTGTGCCTGCACTGCGCCAAACCACGAGACTACGTCTTCTGGTGAATCAAAGTGTTGTGAAGTGAGGTGCTGATTGGAGAGACGAACGTGCGGGATGTTCATGTGAACTTAGTATAGCATGAGTTAGACCGTGCGGATGCGGTGATTGACGTCCTCAGGACTCATGGGTCTTATGATACGTAAGAGTAGGATGAGTGCATAGCCGATAAGTACATAGACGACAATTGCGACAAGGAGTGACCAGTCAAATGTCGAGGAAGCGATATTGGTTACACCAAAGATGCTGCGGAATGGTCCGGCAAAAGGATAGCTGAAGGTGTAGATGAATTGGACAAAGGCATTGGCCGGATTTGCTGCCAGCAGTTCAAAGACGAAGCGAAATGCGAGCAGTGCCGCGATTACTCCAACAAAAAACCAAATGATATTATACGAGCGGACTACCGCTTTTTTTTCCTGGTAGGTTTGCCGCACGTCAAGAACATCAGGTTCCCTCACATCATACTGGTCATAAGGTATCTGTGTTCTCGTGCTCCGTCTTTCATATTCTGTACTTTCAGACGGTCTTTCTGAATAATCATCAATCATATTACCTATTATAAAGTTGGCAAATGATAGCAACATCTGGAAGGAGTGAGAGAAATGTAAGAAAATAAAAATTTATGGGCTAATACTGTCATATACTGTCATTGCCTCTGTCATTGGGTCTGTCATTGCCTCTTGACAACACAGAAGAACTTATGCTTTACTAAATAGAGACAAAAATATGACAAAAGTATTTGGAATAATTATTGCACTGGTCTTTACTGTTATTTTTGCATTTCAAGCAGAACAGGTTTTGGCAAAACAAGGTGAAAGTGGCAATGATAGACCAGTCAGCGGACCAATCACCAGCCCTCTTACCAGTCCACTTTGTAAACCTGGATGGGGATTTGGTGATAAGAATCATTGTCATTCCGGCCCTCCGGGTCAAGATAAGGATAATCATAACAACAATCAGGGAAATAATGGTCACCACTGATCTCCTTAAATGCCTGCTATTATAGTTTTCTTTCTTTTATTTATTCTTCCGTTTCTTATTGCTCCGTTTGGTATCACAGAATTTGAGAATCCAAAAGTGATAGTTGGTGAAGCAGGAATTATTTTATTGTTTTTTTTCTCATTTTTAACCAATAAGTTTACTTTTCGTTATAGAGCTCAACAAGTATTACTCTATGCAGTAATTGTTGTTTTAACCGTTATTGATCTCATTTTTTTTCGCACCCACCTCTCTTTTTTTGGCAATGTCTTTCGCATGCAAGGCATATTTTTGTTATGGCTATTGCTCTTATTCTCTTTGCTTTCCGCCAACATTTCTCAAAAATCGGTTTCATGGTTGATTTATGGATTATTACTCCTGGCAGAATTAATTGCTGTATTTTTTCTTCCTCTGAACGCAAGTCAGCGATATGTCGGAACCATGGGCGAACCAAATGCCCTTGCTGCCTTTGCCGTATTTTTATGGCCGTTTGCTTTTTTTGCAATAAAAAAGTTTGGCATGAAAGAAAAAGTAGGGATTGCACTTATTTTATTTATAGTTTGTTTATTGTTATTTTTCTCAACTTCGAGATCTGCAATGATTGCGTTTGGGATACAACTTATCTGTATCGGTTTGTATAAATATAAAATGTTACTTCCCAAAATTGTTCTTATTTGTACGATTTGTTATCTGGCAAGTTATATGTTCCCTTTTTATGAACACAACCTTTATGAAAGTCGCGTAGAGGTTTGGCAATCAGCACTAGCTGCCGGATCTACTCATCCTTTCATTGGTAACGGGTTTGGCAATACGGAATTTGTTTTGCATACGGCTGCGGCACGTCTTGGTTTGCCGATTCAATATTATTATATAGATAGCTCGCATAATATTTTTTTGGATTGGTGGGTACAAGGAGGAATCATCGGCATAGGTGGTTTACTTGGATTAGTGTATCTTACCTTTAAGGGTTTGATTAAAGAAGAAAACATTCGTGAGCTCGTAGTAGCATTTGGTCTCGTAACTGTTTTGTCTTTTAATCCTGCAAGTGTGGTGGGATTGTTGGGGTTTTGGTGGGTAATAGGACAAGGGCTAAAAAATAACAAATCCCCCGTTAATTCTCTGTGATATACTTGCCTTATCAAAAAAATCTTCTCAACAGATAAATTATATATCACTCAGTCTACAATGCCTGATGCAGGAAGAGGTGTCTTTGCACAAGTTGCGATAAAAAAGGGCGAGTTGATTGAGAAATGCCCTGTTCTTGAAATTCCTGAGCATGATATGGCTTCTCTTTCAGAGAGCATTCTGGTCACGTATTTTTATTTTTTCGGGAAGAATAAAGAACGGATGGTAGTTGCTTTGGGTTTTGGTTCCCTCTACAATCACACCTATACACCCAACGCAACGTACAAAGGAAATGAAAAAGAGCAGACGATTGATTTTATCGCGCTTAAGGATATTAAGAAAGATGAGGAGATAACAGTGAATTATGTACAAGGAAAGCAAAAGAATAAGCATCCGTTATGGTTTTAGGTAAGGGTTCAGACCTCCTTCTTACTCTCACTATCAATTATTTCTTACATCCCAGCAATATACTAATAAATAGATAAGTTCTGGTACGAAAAGCAATAGACAAACCCGTTCGACTATTCAAATAAATACAAAGAGTAGTAATCGACGGGAATTGTCGCGTAGCTGAGCAAGACATACTTTTAGTAAGCCCCAACAGTCCAAACGCTAAAATTCAGCCTCCAAATTTTATTTGACACAACAGTGATAAGTGTTATTTAATAGATACACACTTAGTTTTGATCCTGCTTGGAGAACTAATTGTTCAATCTAAAGAGCATTGCTTCTTGTATTAGAACTTATCATTTTCATAACGTAGGCGATGCTCTTTTTTTGCATCCAAAAATCCCCAAGACCAAAGTAACTACGTTGAAATTAAATTATACTTGTCTGTTTGCTAATTATGTGTTGTCAAATCAATAACATTATAATGTTTACAATATAAAGAAGACATATAATCACATCATGATGGCATAATTCAGCAACATTATAATGTGTCTATTTTGAAACATTATAATGTTGCTTTTTGATGAGTAATAGTTTATACTTTTTTTAATTATGAGTATTCAGCTTCTTGATACGATTGATAAGATTAACTCTTGGTTTAAAACTAAACAAGTACCGCATAGGCAATTATATGCTTTTAAGCGAAGAGAATTTGATCGACTCTTAAAAGATTTAGATAATATTGATCTTGCGACTCTTATTATAGGTGGAAGAAGAGTCGGCAAAAGTGTTTTAATGTATCAGATGATTGATCACTTATTGCAAAAAGGGGTTAATCCTTTAAATATACTATTTATCCAAGGAGATAATCCTATCTTAAGGGAAATATATGATGAAAAAAAGATAATAACGGACATACTTGATCTTTATCAAAATTATATTTTGCGTAAACAATTCCGCGAGCTTGATGATGAAAAAGTGTATATATTTATAGATGAGGCACAGAGTCTTCTTAGGTGGGACGAACATTTAAAAGCTCTAATTGATTTAAAATATAATATTAAATTTATAGTAACAGGATCATCAAGCTTTGAACTTCGCAAAGGGGCACAAAATCCTCTAACAGGAAGAGTAAATGTTCATTTAATTTCCCCTTTTAGTTTTTTTGATTTTGCAGCATATAAAGTTAGTGACAGTAAAAGAAGTGAATTTATATCTAAATTAACTAAAATTACTCAAGAATTTCAGAATAAATTTCTTAATACGGACGATTTTATCAGTATGTTTAAACTTGGTAAACAGGTTGAACAAATAGTTAGTGATTTTAATCTTCGCGTGAGGTTTGATGATTATTTGTTAACAGGAGGCTTTCCGAAAGTAGTCGCTGGTGCAGAAGATAATGATATGAGTAAATATTTAAGAGATTTATTAACCACAACAATATCACAAGATATCTCGACGAATATCAGAGATACTCAAGCATTTGAAAGACTTATGGTCATTTTATGTTTATGTATCGGCTCACCCATTACGTATAAAGCGCTGGCAGACAAGCTTGGTATAGACGAAAGATCAGCTTCTAAATATATAGATCATTATATAGAAACACATTGGGCTTATTTAAGTTCTCCATATTTATTTCATAAAAGAGCAGATTCAATAAAGACAGATAAAAAAATATATATTATTGATACCGGTGTTATTAATACTCTTGCTTTCAAAGATGAGTCTGATTTACAAAATGATAAAGAATATAGAGGGCATCTCGTAGAAAATGTTATACATAATCATTTGTTTTTTCTAAAACAGCTATCGGGTACATTTCAAAATTTTATTCCTTTTTGGATAGATAGTGAGACTCATAAGGAGATTGATTTTATGTTTGAGATAAAACGTGGAGTCATTCCTATAGAAGTAAAAACAATGGATAAATTAAGTGATGGAAAACTTTACGCAATGCAAAAGTTTCTTAAAGAAAAAAAATCAGCAAAATATGGTATTGTAACAACTGAAAATGTATTGAAGATTGAAGAAAATATCCTCTATATACCTTATAGAACGTTAGCTTTACTTATCTAGTAGATTTATAATTGTTTCATCTCCTGCTATATTTCTTACTTTCAGACGGAGTGGGTTTTTATCTGCCACTATTTTTCCATCCCAGAATTCTTTCGTTTTTTCTCCGTTTTTGATGACGTAGCCTCTTTTGTCTATCTTTATTTCCTGATCTGAATTCCATGCGTCTGTTTTGTTCGTGCAGTCGATACTAATATATTCGATGAGCTCTAGGCCGTCGTCGCTTATCTCGATTTTTGTTTTGGCTGTTTCCTCTTTTGATTGTTTTTTTGCATTGTATTCATTGATTTTCCGCATCAAATTATCTGATACGAGTCGATCAATGACAATTTTATATATACCACCGTTTTCATGTATTGAATATTTGACAATGTCTGGATAGACGAGGAGATCTGTTAATTCTTTGAGGTCTTTGAAGACGAATTCAATTTTTTTGCCTTCGTTATCCCGGAGGTCATATTCTGAGATCATTTTATCAATTTCTTTATCGTCTTTTTTGTCAACGCTACAGATGACGATTTTGCTGACCGTTTCGAGCTTTGCTGCTTCATCAAGAATTTTGGTAAAGAGTGCAGCGTTGAGTATTGCCTGGCTTTTATCAAGGAGATTGGGCACCCAACAGGGACAGATCATTCCATCTTCTGTGATTGCGCCAAACCAGAATTTTCCATAATCATGCCTGGTCGATAGTCCGGGGATAACTGTCGCCAATTTCTCCATTGACTGCTGCGGATTACGGAAGAGATCTATGCCGTCTTTTATTTTAAGAATATCAAATTTTGCGCCAGCTTCGTCAAGCCGATCCCGCATGGTTTGGATACTATTGAGGCCAACATCGGCAGTAATAAATTTCCGCCCGAGCTTATGCGCCACCACTGCAGCAACCCCGCTACCACCAAAGAAATCTGCGACTAACATCTTTTTATTTGATGATGCTTTAATAAAATGCTCAATAAGATCTTCAGGTTTTTGAGTAGCATATCCTAAATGCTCATCACTCGATGATATATATGAAAAATATTTATAATCTCTTGGTGGAACGGGTTTATAATATTGTCTGTATGTATTTGGTCCTTCTTTTGATAATCCTTTAGACTGTCCTGATCGAATAACATACCTCTTACCATTTTCATCTACGTTTTTATATTGCGCTAATACTTCCTTTGATGGTTCTTCTGCTACGTCTTCAAAGTTAAAAATCCAGTTTTTCGTTTTTCCATAACAATAGATATTATTATGTTTTGGATTCCATTGTCTTTCATTCATTTCTCTACCTGAGAATAACCATATGAATTCACCAATAAAATTTTCTTCACCAAAGATTTCGTCCATTAGGATTTTTACATAGTGTCCTATGTTATAGTCAAGATGTACATAAATACTTGCCGTATTACTCATTACTTCTTTGATCGCGAGGAGCCGTTCGTACATCCAATTGAGATAGTCTTCTTTTTGCCAGATGTCGCCATACATTGTTTCTTCAATTGCTTGCAGATCAGCATTATCCAATTCTGCTCCTTCATCAGCACGTTGTTTTTTTATTTCTTCTTCTGCTGCTTCTAACCTGGCAACCAACTTGGGATTTTTGCGGATATAGATTTTCTTTGCGTAATTTGCTCCGCTTGCAAAAGGGGGATCTATGTAGACAAGATCGACTTTGCTATTCTTTTCTTTGAGGTAAGCACAGGCATTGAGACAATCTCCATGGATGACAAGATTATCTCCACCACCATTTACTTTCTCCACGAGTTCTGTTTCGTAATAAGGAAGACCTTTCACCACAAAATCTTTCGCAGTCAGTTGTGAATGATATCTGAGAAAGGGCAGGACAGCTTGTCCTCTGAGTGGTTCTGTTGTATAAGGAATATATTTTATAGCCATAATTCTATTATAAATTCTTGGTTTTTTTGTTCCTGTCAGGTGTCCTACCTTTGACACTTGACCAATATTATGATAGTATTGATTTAATCACCAGGGAGGGAAAGACATCAAGGTTCGTCCTTGATTGCGACACCTCCCATTTTATTTGCCTACTTTTTTCTCCAAATTAGAAATGTAATCGATATGCAATTTGAACTTAAACAGAAGTTGAGAATATTTAGCTTTATTTGGGATTAGCAGTCGTCCCATTTTTTTCTTCTTTAATAAATATTCAACAAGACAATGAAAATCACCATCACCTGAAACAATAATCGCTTTATCATACTTGGGATATTCAATCATGGTATGCAATACTAGCTCTGCATCAATATTACCTTTTGTTTTTACCTTTGTTCTTTTTGATTCGATAACAGGTTTAAAAATAAGTATATAGCAGGCATTTCTAAGAAAAGCATATAATTTTAAATTTTTAGGAATATAACCAAAGAAAAGAAACGCTTTTTCAACTTTATATTTATCTTTGAGATAAACTCTGAACCGTTGAAAATCAAGCTGCCAACCCTGACTTCTCACACCGAGATTTAGATTTTGACTATCGATAAATGCATACACTTTTTGTGTCTTGTAAGTTCTCATAGAGTATATTTATCTAAAGTATTCTTGCATTTTATCATGGATCTCTTGTACTTGATAGTCAAAATCGCGGCCATCTTCCAGATAAAGAAAATCAAATTTACTCGCGTTTATCTCAGTAAATTTACCCTGCATAAATTCTTTGATATCGCTGAAATCGTGAGCGAGATGAGCTCCTTTTGTCTCAATAATGAGTGTTTTTACAATCTCATTTTTCTTATTACGTTTGATAAGTAAGAAATCCGGTGTGTATTTATCCTGAATTAATTTCCAGCCCGGGCCAATTTTTTTATAAATTTTGATTTTAAATGTTGAGAGAAATCGATCACCATTAAAATACACTTCAAGTTCTTGATCTTGAAAAGCTTGCAGCTGGAAAATTTTTTCCAAAATATCCCGCTCAAAACTACTCGTAGTAAAGTCATAAGGGATATAGTGAAACGATTTATCTTTGTTTTTGATAGGGAGTTTGGACCGCTGCATTTTTAAAACTTGTTCTTTAAGATTATTAACAAGTTTTTGATCTCCATTCATCAAGGAAATAGTTTCTTCAAGTTTGCTAATTTTTTCATCTTCAACAACAGTAAGTGTTGACGGATTTATTTTTTGTGTATCGTACTCATCAATTTTATTGATAAAATCTTTATTCTCGGGGTAAATTTTTGCAGTCTCACTGAGAGGATTTTTATTGATATCACTTACCAGCCATTCAACAGTACGATTATCAATCTTTTCGCGGATACTAACTGTTGACTCAGGGATAAATGACTGATGTATTGCTGATAAAATGAATAGCAGATTGTACCCGTCTATGAATTTCCCAAAATGTGTGATCGCTTTATAAATTTTATGGAGTAGCTCATTCTGATCTTCTACAAGTGATGTCCCTAGCATGCCAAAGGCTGATTTGAGCAAGTCATTCTCAAAAGAGGCATAACTGTATGCCGCATTATAAAATTTTAATGTATCAATAGTAACATCTGATTCATCGTGTAACTCAAAGTCTGTACGTGTTGTAGCAATTTGTGGTTTGTAAAAGGGTTGTTCTTTTTTTTCGAGAATCACGAGCAATTTTTCCAATAGCTCTTTTGTATTAACGGTTGATTGTTCGGTAGTACACTGATATTCAGCCATAAATTGCTTAAAGGTTATCGAAGGCAATTTGAGAAAGGAACGGCGATCAATTCGCTCCAGATCAGGAAGTTGCTTTTTTCCTTCTTCAAATTCTTTAATCGTAATTTTATGCGTATCTATAAGTTCCTTTTCAAGATGCCGGTAATTATCCTGGTTGAGATATATCAGCCCAATTTCTTTTTGTGCGTCATCTACTTCCCGCAGGCAACGGCATGCTGTTTGAAGAACCATATTTTTAGGACTGTCACCAACGCCGGAGAGAACAACGCCACTTAACGATTGGCAATCCCAGCCTTCTTTGCCAATTTGACAGAGGAGAATAATTCTTTTTTTGGAATAAGGTGTATCAAGTTTGTTAAATTCTACTTCTGCATCTTTTTCAAGGGAATATTTTTTGCCGGATTTAGATTTCGAGCCGGCACCGTAGTATTTGAAAATTTCATCAGGATCGAGGCCTTTTTGATGGTAGAACTGCGTAACGATTGGTAAGACTTGCTCCTCCAATTTTTCAATATCTGCGCAATAGATAGCCAGTTTTGGTTTTCTTCCATCTTTGAATGAGCTTGTATAATATTTCTCATAAAAATCCTCAAGGCTTGATTTGACAATTGTCTCAGTGTCACTCATAAAGCTTTTGATGACAGGTTGTTTAAGAAAGTTACGAACTCCATTTTTAAGTTCGTAATGATAGACAGTATTGGGAATTTGGTCAAGTGTAATTGCTATAGTTTGCAATGGAAGTTTGCGTTTAAAGTAAGGTGTTCCAGTAAAACCGATTATGCTTACCGCATTTTTGGTAAAGTGATTGTCGATAACAAGTCTCAGTTTGTTTTCTTCTTTTTGATTATGATGTACTTCATCCATCAAAATAGTCAATGAGGGGACTTTACCTAAAAGATGACGGAGTTCATTTGCTTCTTTACTTTTTTCATGATCACTTTTTTCAAAAAGCATGTTTTGATATGGATCTTCGACGATTCTATCAAGGATAACTTTCTCTGCATTGGTTACGAAGACATACCCGCTTGGGTGTAATTCGTTGAGACATTGTTGTACTTTGCGAGCATTGGGATTCTCTATACGATTACTTTTTTTCTCAGTCTTATTAACATCAAGTACAACAAATTTTAATTGTTTTTTTATTTGATCAATAATATCTTTTGGGAGAATCCACTCTGGATTGAAATGTTCTATTGTACGAAGGCTAGGAATTACTGAGCTTTTTAGACCGCTTGGTGCAAATATCAGAAAGTTTTTGGCAAAGCGTTTATCATCAGTTGTAAGATTAAAATAAAGATCTATATAGATCATCGCAGCCATGACAAAAGTTTTGCCTGCACCCATAGGAAGGCTGAAAAGCCATGTTGCTATACTATCGTATCCTCCGATAAATTCTTCAATAAAATCTTTGCTTTCTTTTTCACTCGCAGTCCTCGCAAATTTTTTTAACGAGTCTGTTTGTACTTCAGAAGCGAGATCAAAGAGAAAAGTCTTTAGCGGGCTCCCTTCGTTATTGGGATATTTCTGCTCAATAATTTCGACTAGTGTTTTATTATTTGTGTAACATTTAAGCCATAGGTATACTTTGAGAGCTTGAATTTGTGCATCACGGAGTTTATTTTGTTCTTCCATATTACGTATGACAAATCCGGTAAGAGAATTTCCATCTTCTTTTTCTTTTTTCGCCCAATCAAGCGCTGAGGTAGTTATGAAGTTTTTGATAACATTCATTTGTAGAGTATTGATAAATAGTATACCTTTTTTAGGCTAATTTTGGAAGCTGAGTCTCTTTGAAGTTTTTAATATAAATAAAAAAACTATTACCCAAAGAATTTGTTGAATAGTTCTTTTATTCCGCTCTCGTGGGTTTTTTGTTCCAGATCTTTTGGAATAATCTTTTGTAAGTAATCCTCTTGTATCTCTCGAATGGTATTTTCTTGTAATTGCTGTAAATTTGCTGTTGCCTCATGGGATAATTTTTTTAACTCTTCATCAAATTTTGCTACAGCAGTATCCACCATAAATGCCGTTTGGTTAATGCCAAGAAGCCGGATACCAACAAGTGATTTTACCCGGGAAAGCGCAACATAGCCCATGCCAAACGCAAAAGATTTAGAAAGATCTATTTCTGCAGCATCAAGACTCATTCCTTGGCTTTTATGGACCGTAATTGCCCAGGCAAGCCGGAGTGGGATTTGGTTAATCTCGGCGAGGACTGTTTCATTTTCTTCAAATTTCCAACTTGTCGGTATGGCAATAATTTCTTTTCCGTCATAGGTTTGTACAATCGGGTTACCCTCTGTATCAAATCTCTTCACCTTTCCAAGTGTTCCATTACTATATCCTTTTGCAGGATTATTTTTAATAAACATAACGAGTGCTCCTTCCTTTATCAATAAATCAGCTGGAGCAAGACATCCTTTCTTAAGTATGTCAACAAGTTCTTTATTCCCGCGTGTTGTCATGAGGTATTTGTGGACTGGTTTATCAATTTTTTCGAGCTGGGCATTATTAATGCCATCAACATCTGCATTATGGGTATAGAGTTTGGTTGGAACGATATGATCAGGAAGCTCTTTGTTGAGTCGTGTTGCGAGCTTCTCAAACGTGTGTTCACTGACATCTTGAGAACGGATATCATTGAGTACCTTGAGAAAAGAATCATCCAATTGACGGTGCTGTTCATTCAAATAACACACTGTTAAATCAAGTTCTTTCCACGCTTCGGATTTATAGGCAAAGCCTGATTTTTCAAGACCTTGTTCATTGATAGGAGGCAATTGAAAAAAATCACCACAGAGAATTACTTGGAGTCCACCAAACGGACGGCTATCAAGGCGTGCCATTTTACAAATTTGATTTACCATATCAAGTCGATACGAGTGAAACATCGATATTTCATCAATAATCAGCACTTTCGCAGATTGCAATTTTGCTCGTTTATTCTCATTGCCAAGAATTTTTGCTCTATCACTGTGGGTTAAATGACTTTTGATGCCAATACCAGACCATGAATGAATTGTTCCTCCATTTAAATGGGTTGCGGCAATTCCCGTAGAAGCGGTTATAGCCACGGGGACTTTGTGTTGTTTTAAATAATTTATATAGAGGTTAAGGATGTATGTCTTACCACTTCCGGCTTGCCCGGTAAGATAGACGTTTTTACCTAGCATAAGTATATTGAGCGCATCTTTTTGAGTCATTTGAAGTATTCCTATTATACAGGTATTTCTTCTATCAGACAGTGAACTTTTTGGAAGCCGGAGAAAAATTTACTTCTTCTTTCCTTTTACTTTTTTGTCGTGAGGATGGCGGGGATAATAATGCCTACCAATCCGTCCCCAAATGAAGCAAGAAGTCCGGCAAAAAGCGAAAGGAGAATACTTTTTAGTATGCCAGAGTTTTAAAAAATCTGTCAAGCATGCAATTCTCCTCTTGACGGGAAAATTAAAATCACTGTAGACTGGAATATAGTAGCGTTTAGTGTTTGGTTTCAAATATTACTAATTGCTAAATTAAAGGGGGTGATTTGATTCTATGAATCCACAAACAAAAAAATGGATACACATGGTAGCGTTTATTCTGGTAGTTGTTGGCGCAGTTGATCTTGGATTGTTCGGTATTATTCCGGCAACCGCAAGTGGACAAGGGTTTGATCTCTTGCAGGCAATATTTGGTTTTTCACCGACATTACTTGAAATTATTTACGCGTTAATCGGAGTTTCAGGTGTATATTTATTGGTTACGCACAGAAAAGATTGTAAAGTGTGCAGTAAATAACATATTGTATCAGAGCTTTATTTTGACTGTTTTTGTCATTCCCGTGCAAACGGGAATCTCTATTACTGTTATGGATTCCTGCACCAATCGGGCATCAGAGATCTTAACGGGAATGACGTGGAATATAAGGTTATTTAATTCCTACCAATTCGACTTGGAAAACCAATGTCGCATTTGGTGGAATGGAGCCGACAGCTTGATTGCCGTAGCCAAGTGAGGGAGGAATGGTAAGCTTTCTTTTGCCGCCTACTTTCATACCGATAATTCCTTCATCCCATCCTTTGATAACTTGACCAACACCGATTTGGGTCGTAAATGCATCTCCGTGGTCGGCGGATGCGTCAAATTTTGTTCCGTTGACAAGAGTACCGACATAATTAATTTCTACCGTATCACCTTTTTTAACAGTTGCGCCGGTTCCTATTTTTTCATCGGATACTTGGAGTTTGCTGTTGTTGGATGCTTGAGACTGAGTTGGTTGTTGGGTTGTGAGTGTGTCCGGCGTATTTGTTGGTGAGTTGTTGAGTCCGAAGATAAAATACGAGAAGACGATAAGAACGAGAACCCCGATGACAACAGCAGCAATAAAGTTTTTTGTCATGAAAGATAGTATACAACGAGAGTTTGTATTGTTGCAACAGAGAATTTTCAATTATTTCTTGTGTACCGGGCGGAAGAGAAGGATAACAACTAAATCAATTGCCAAAGGCACGAGCAAGAAGAGGGAGCCGCGTTTAAAAACTTCCTGAATAAGAGGCTGGGAAAGAAGGCTTGTCGGGTTAATTGCCGGAAGCCGCAGTCCCAAAAAATAAAGAGTGATAAGAATCACAATAATTGTTCCGAAGAGTTCCAATGCTCCTTCCATATCTTTTCTGCTCGAAAACATCGTATTGCCAATTTCAAAAGCCAGATACCCGATGAGAATTACGATAAAATAATTATCAAAGAAGTGATTTTGGGCGGCGAAAAAAAGAATTCCAAGAAGAATTAGCGTCCCCACAAAAAAAGGTGCGGCGCCGATAAAAAATCTGCGGAATGGATCAGTATGCGCGATTTGCACACTGCCAAGTTTGACATGCTCACCATCAACTTTTGGCGTAAATTCTATTTCACCTACATGGACTCCCAGAAGTCCTGCTACGATTGCATGAGATAGTTCATGAAGGAGTGTTCCCGGAAAGAACAAAAAAGCAATTGTTGAAATAGTAAAGTGCTTACTTTTGGTGAAGCGGTAAAGAAAGGCTGATAAGACACGTGAAAGATTGCGTGAGAGGAGGAACAATATGACTAACTCGATAAAGAATAATGAAAAGAAAAACATAGTATTATTATAGATAGCTATTTTGGGTCTTGCAAAACCCAAAAAGATTGTTCTATGATAAATATATACTTATGCCAAAGAAAACACTTGCCCTTATCTCTGGACTAGTAGTAGTAACGATTGTACTCTTTATTATTGCTCTTCGTGCAGGACAACAATCTCAAGCGCCATCTGTTCCTCCCGGGTCACAAATGAGTCAGCAGCCAACTCCTATGGTACCTGCTCATACGGTTTTGAAGGTAGGGCCGAATCCAATGACAGTTGCACCCGGACAAGTTGGTCATGCTGATATCACTATGGATACATCTGATAACAACGTTACTGCTGTTCAACTTGAAATAGGGTATGATCCACGCGTGATTAGCAATGTCAAAGTGACTTCCGGAGCATTATTTTCCAATCCCGTTGTGTTGATTAATAAAAATAATCCAACAACAGGGCGTTATACCTACGCGTTTGGCATTACACCCAACAGTTCTGCCGTTAAAGGAACAGGTGTCGTCGCAACTGTTACCTTTACGCCACTGCCAGGCTCAGTAGGTAAAGACATGCAACTTGGGTTACTGCCGAGCTCTCTTGTTACCGCTCGAGGAGTTGCCCAATCCGTTCTTAAGAGTGCATCAGGCACCGTTATTACGGTTAGCGGCAGTAGCACAAAGTCTTACTAAGGAATCTCTCCCTCTTTATTCTCATGCTATAATCATCACATGACATTGATCCGTCTTGGTAACCCCATTTTGCGTGCTAATGCTAAGCCTGTACCAATAAAAAAAATACAGACCAAAGCATTCCAAAAATTTCTCCTGACTTGTCCAGTCTAGATTTC